>ERZ808267.179-NODE-179-length-24095-cov-2.796090_pt1 | contig 24095 bp, 20 predicted proteins | sample MGYA00521241_ERZ808267 | MGnify/ENA primary metagenome ERZ808267 (study PRJEB31516, sample SAMN03275592) | gut metagenome | biome: mammalia-associated habitat; material: feces | host: Papio cynocephalus | place: Kenya | collected 2012-07-19 ...
GATTACCCAAAGCGCCACGAGCGATTGCTACACCCGATACGGCGGTGGAATCTAACCTAAATCGCGCATCGGTGCAACTGCGAATGTCGCCATTGCCGATAACTGGAATACTGACCGATTTTGCCACATCATCAATAATTTGCCAATTCGCCTCGCCAGAATACATTTGCTCTCGGGTTCTGCCATGTACGGTAATCGCACTCGCCCCGCTGTCCTCGCACATTTTGGCAAAATCAGTGGCGACTATGCTCTCATTATCCCAGCCTATACGGAACTTGACTAATACTGGTCGTCCATTAGCGTATTTTACCACAGTTTTGATTATATCACTGGCTAGTGGAGGGGTATTGAGGAGCGCACTTCCCGCCCCTGTTTTGACCACTTTTTGCATAGGGCAACCCATATTTATACCTACTGCCGCAAAGGGCTGCAATTCCTCCATATCCAGCGCCCGAGAAAAAAACTCCGCCTCACCACCAAACAACTGAACTGCTGTGCGGTCGTAATTACCAAACGTGTAGAGTAGCTCTTTCGTATTTTCGCTACCATAAACCAGCCCTTTGGTCGACACCATTTCGGTTTCCACCAGCCCCGCTCCGCAAGACAAACAAATCGAGCGAAAAGCCGCATCGGTAAATCCTGCCATTGGTGCTAGCCAATACGGTTTATCTAGAAATTTCTCTATCATATTTTCTCCAATAAAAAATGGAGCAAATTTTGCTCCATTCAAAGTGAAATCAATTACGCATTAACTGCGTCTTTCAAACCTTTACCAGCCTTGAATGCAGGAACTTTGCATGCAGGGATAGAAATTGTTTGTTTTGTAGCAGGGTTGATACCTGTACGAGCGGCACGCTTGCGAGCCTCGAATTGACCGAAACCAGTCAAAACCACTTTGTCGCCAGCACGCATAGTCTCCTCGATAACGCTCAAAACAGCATTAACTGCTCTAGCGCCGTCAGCCAATGTCAAGCCAGCTTTCTCTGCAACTGCAGCGATAAATTCTTGTTTGTTCATTGTAAAAACTCCTTTTTATGAACTTGATTAAGTATAGCACAAAGTGCGACTTTCGACAAACGATTTTGAGCATATTTTCTAGATTTTTTGCAGAAAATGCCCATTTTTTGCCCATTTTTTAGCTTTCTGGCATCAAAAATCGCTTTTTTAGTGCCTTGCTGCAACGGAATTTTGGCACAAAACGAGAGGGTATTTGATGAGTAAAAGTGCCGTTTTTGTTATAAATTGTGGACGGTTCGTAAAATTTTACCCAAAATGTGCCGAACCCAGAGAGGCGTATTTCCTCGCCGCAATACAGCCCTGTGCAGATAATTTTGATAATGGACGAAACCACTTCATTTGATTTTTTGAGAGATAGTGAACTTTCTCTCGATAGTATTTTTACCAAATCTTGCCTATTCATATTACTGATTTTTGCCAAATAGACTATGGTCTATACTTGCTTTTTGCGTTTTAGGTGCAAGCCGAGTTTATCCGCCCCTCCCCACACCCAGACTCCGAAGACATACAATACTCCACCGCCCGCTACTGCGAGAATGAGTGTTAGCAGAGGGTTTAGTCCTAGCAGAATTATATTAACTATATATAAGGAAAGCAAAACACCGCCGCCGATGACTGGATAAATCGTGTTAAAGAAAATTTTGAGTTTTAACTTCCCTCGGATAAATATGTAATTTAGCAAATATGCGATAAAGTAAAATGCGATACTTGCAATTATGCAGCCCCAAATATTAAGGTTAGTTAGAGAGAGTGAAACAAAGAGGACTATTTGAATTGCCGCTGCAATCGCCATATTGCGTGCAGTTACACTGCCGTAACCCAAGCCTTGGAGCATATTGTTTTGGGTTTGCAAGAGCGAGCCAAAAATTATTGACACGCACATAATTAGTAGCATTTGAGTTGCGAGAGTTAATTCTGCGGGGGTTAGGCTGGTTTGGTACAGTATAGATAAAATTGGTTCTCCCAAAAGCGCAAAGGCGATAATTATCGGGGTGCAAAATGTAAGGCTTAGCCCGTATGCTTGATTGTACCTATTCTGCAACGCCGATGTGTCTAGCAAGGTTGCGACAAAAGGAACGATTGCGATTGCTACCGATTGAGTGAGGACAATTGGCATATTGATTAGACTGCCGACCACGCCCGAATTTATCCCCCAAAGGGTTGTGGCTGTCAGCGTATCCAGCCCCGAGTGGGATAGCAAGGCAACTATAAATAGACTCTCTACAAAAAGGACAGTGGGCAAAATCGCATTTGAGAGAGTGATTGGTATGACGTTAGAAATTATTTTTTTGCGGACAGTGCGCTCCAAAGTTTTTTCCTCTGCCTTACGGCGTTCGAGATAAGGCGGCTTGCCTATCTCTTGGCTTAATGATTTGTTGGGTTGTGTAGCACCTTGAAGTTCTTTTTTTTTGGCGTGATTTACAACTTTTGGGGTACTATGCACAGTACTATGCAATTCATTTTGCGCAGAGTAGTACCTCATTTTTCGGTCTTTTTGATAAAATATCAGCATTACGAGTGTTGCGAGCAATTCGCTAGCACTCACGCCGATTAATGCACCAAAAGTGCCATATTCCACCCCGTACCCGATGAAGAAATAGCCGCACAACAGCCCTAGAATTAGTTTGCCGCCCTGCTCTATTAATTGGCTAGTAGCGGTCGGCACCATATTACTGCAACCTTGGAAATACCCACGAAACGCACTCAAAATGCTGACCAAAATTACCGCTGGCACAAGTCCAAGATAACAAATATACAGATTTGGGTTGCCTTGTAGCGAGGAGATAAAGTAGGCACTCGCAGCGAGTAAGATAGCGAACACAGTACCAATTGAGAGCAATAGTTTCAGACTCTGTTTGAGCGTTATACGAGCGGAGGCAAAATCCCCTTTTGCTGCGTATTCGGCGGTTACTCGACTAATTGCCGTAGGCATACCCGTACTAGACAAAACCAAAATCAGCGAAAAAAGCGGGTAAACTAATTGGTACATTCCCAAGCCCTCCGCTCCGAGTAGCCAAGTGAGCGGTATACGGTAAACAGCACCGAGGATTTTGGCGATAATTCCCGCTATAAATAGTATTAATACTCCTGATAAAAATGTCTGCTTTTTCATACTTTTATTATGAGGTAGTCATACTAATTTTATGTATGGAGAAAAGCAAAAAGCCCGTCTAGGCTTTCTATTTTAATATATTTTGGTTTAGGGTATCTCCCGACCAAATCTCTTGTTTGCTTTTATGGCAGTAGTTAGATAAAGTTACAGGCGGACATTTTCCCCCGTTTCCGCACTTTGATACATTACCCAATACCCTGCGCCGTCTACATTTTGTAGGTCGAGAGGTAGCCATTGGCAATAATCGGTGAGGCTTTCGGGCGGGCTACTACTGCGAGAGGCAGCTGGGATACCGTAGCAGATATGGGTAACGAGTTCGCCGTCATAGAGTTTGCCCAAAATATAGTGTTGAGTGTCATCGGGAGCATAATTTACCTTGACCCACTCGGTATTTGCAACCAACTCCTCCAACTCAACAAAATGCGGAAAGCGAGCAAACAACTCATCAAGTTGCGGCTGAATTAACGAATAAAAGTTGCCAGTAGGCTCGATTTGCACCCCCTCCTCCTTATTCTGTGTTGGACTATCGCCGCCATCAGTTTGTGATGATTGCGTACTTGCTTCACTTCCGCCGTCAAAATTATCAAATAATTTGGGTTTAGTCTCAGCTAAACTATCATCAATCGCTTGATTGAGTTCCTTGTCGCTCAATTCCTCAAATAGGTCGGCATACTTTTGCTCGCCATTAGGACTAACTGCTATTGCTAATCCCTCGACACCGTCCTTTGAGTTGGTCGCCAAAAGCAGAGTAATGGGCAAACTAGGGTCAACAGCGGGCAGAGAAAAAGCGTAATCTTGCGGGGTCGCCACATCATCAAAAACGAATTTTTGCTCCCCGATTTTTATTGCGACACAGAGCGGCAAAAGACTCTCATTTATATTAAAAACCTTGATATTCCCAGTCGTTTGAGTTCCAATATTTAGTGAAACGAGCCCTCTGATTGGTTTTTGTCCGATTTGATGATACTCGGGCAACTGATTGACAATCAAATTTTTGATAATCATTTCTTACTCCTATAAATTACTAAAACATTATATATTATATAGGGCAAAAAAAGTTGACAAAAAAAAGACTGATTTGATAGAAAATCAGCCTTTTTTGACTATTTATTTATTTTTTAGTTTTTCGCTCAATCGCACAAACTGCTCCGTTTCCAATTTCTCCGCACGAATATCGAGCGGTAGACCGCAATCAGTTAGAATGGAATTGACTTCTTCACGAGGTAGCGAAAAGGCGTCCATTAGGTTATTGGCTAGCGTTTTTCTACGCATTGCAAAACCCGCTTTTACCACACGAGAAATTTCTCTAATCGGTAGGTCGGTCGGCTGAAATACGATAGAAAGAATTGCACTATCCACATTTGGCATAGGAGTAAAAAGTTGTCTAGGGACATCACGGCATTTTTTGACCGTACCATATAGTCCCAAAATCACAGTTATTGCACCATAATCCTTGCCACCCGCACTCGCCGTAATTCTATCCACCAATTCCTTTTGTAGCATTACAGTAATACTATCGATATTTAGCCCGCTCTCGATTAGATAAAAAATAATCGGGCTGGAAATGTAATACGGCAAATTTGCGACTACCTTAAAAGGCTTGCCGCCAAACTTTTCTGCAATCTGCTCGGTAGGAATTTTGAGGATATCGCCAAAAATAAATTCGACATTAGTGCCTGCAAATTTTTGAGTCAAAAAATCACGCAGAGTATTGTCTATTTCTATACTCAACACCTTGCCCGATTCGCCCGCAGCACGGCTAAGTTCAGTAGTCAATGCGCCCGCACCCGCTCCGATTTCTAGGACATTGTCGCCCTCACTGACCGCCGCATCGGCAGCAATCGCACGCAAAAGATTGGTATCTTTTAGGAAGTTTTGCCCAAATTTTTTCTTGAATCTGAAATCATCTGGCAAAATATTTTCATTATTACTTTTCATCAAAAGCCCTCATTTTATCAAAAAATTTGTATGCATTTTGCGTAGTTACCTCAGCGACTGTTTCAAAAGAAACTCCCTTAATCTCTGCGATTTTGCGAGCCACATACTCGGTATACTCGGGGCGATTAATACGCCCTCTGAATGGTTCGGGAGCGAGATACGGTGCGTCCGTTTCTAACATTAAGCGTTCTAGCGGTATTGCTGCCACTGCCTCACGAATATCTGCACGAGGCTTGAATGTAACTAACCCTGTAATCGAAATCATAAGGTCAAAATCAAGCACTTTATGAGCAATTTCAGCATTTCCCTCGAAGCAGTGAACGACACCCTTGCCAAAACGCTGACGATTCTGCCCCAGCCACTCAAAAAAGTCATCAAAAGCATCACGAATGTGAAAAATGACTGGCAAATTAAATTCGCTCGCAATATCGATTTGCTTGTTTAATACAGCAAATTGCGTTTCCCTAGTTTCTCTCGTTGTGTGATAATCTAGCCCTATCTCGCCGATTGCTACGACCTTGGGATTGTCTGCGTTATCACGCAAAAAACGAGCAACATCAGCAGAATATTCCAAACAATTATCGGGGTGGACACCCAACGCACAAAAAACTTTTGGCTGACTATTTGCTAGTCCTAATGCAGAAATACAACTTTCAAAAGAATAGCACGGGCAAATCACACGCCCCACGACTTGCGTGTCTAGATTTGAGATAATTTCGGGCAAAATTTCCGTCATTTTCTCCGAATTTATATGAGAATGTGTGTCAATTAACATAGTTTTCTCCTCTTGGTAGTCTATTATAACAATTTTTGTGCGAATAGTAAAGTTTTTTCATAAAATACGCTGCCACAAAATACGATATTGTATGAAACGAATTTGGTTTTTTATAGTATTGAGTAGTATCGCAACTCTGCTCTTTGTCAACCCAGAAGACTGCGTAAACGCCCTGATGAATGCGGGAAGTGATGCGGTAACTTTGACTATAAAACTTCTAGGAATTTACGCAGTTTGGCTAGGCATAATCGCCCTCGTAGACGCAACAGGGCTATCAAACAAAATGGCTAATCTATTAGAGCCGATTATTGATTGGCTCTTTGGCAAAACGGACGCAGAAACCAAACGGTACTTGGCACTAAACTTATCCACAAATATCCTAGGGCTAGGCAATGCTTGCACTCCGACTGGGTTAAAAGCAATGGAGGGGCTGGACAAGTTAAACGGCGGGGCGACTACCGCCTCAACCGCTATGATTATGCTAATTGTACTCAACGCCACGAGCATACAACTCCTGCCAACCACGGTAATTGGGCTACGACAACAGTACGGCTCGACTAGCAGTAGTGACATAATTTTGCCTACCCTCGTTGCGACAATTATTTCTACCGCACTAGCAATTTTATTTGTCAAAGTGCTAGCAAAACTCAAAAGGTATAAAAAGCGATGATTAACCCTAGCGTATATATACTGCCTGTTTTACTAATTTTGCTGCTACTCTACTCCGCAAAAAAGAAGGTCAATGCCTACACGACTTTTGCACAAGGGGCAAAAGGTGCAATAAACTTGTGTGTAGACTTGCTCCCATTTTTGGTAACCATTTTTGTGGCAATTCAGTTATTCAAAATCAGCGGGCTAACAACGCTACTTGCGAACCTCCTCTCACCCGTAATGAATGCCATAAATATCCCTACCGAACTTACCGAACTGATGATTATTCGCCCTTTCAGCGGGAGCGGAAGTTTGGCAATTCTAGAAAACATCTACTCGACCTACGGGGCGGATAGTTATGTGGCGAGGTGTGCTAGTGTAATTATGGGGAGCAGTGAAACCATATTTTATGTTGCGACAATTTACATCAGCCAAACAAAAGCAAAAAAGCTACTGTATGCTATACCAGTAGCTTTGCTTTGTAACATAATCTCTGCAATAATTGCGTGTTTCGCTTGCACAATTTGCTAATATTTACCAGTCGCCAAGAGCAAAATCCTCGCCATGTCCAGAGTGGACAATTAAATGAGTAGGCAAAGAGAACAGCCACCTAAGGCTACCTCTCAACTCCGCTCCGCTCCCCGTTAATAAATCTGTCCTACCTACTCCCCTGTTAGCAAAAATTAGGTCGCCTACAAATATATCTTTATCATCATATATACAAATGCTATCCGAGGTATGCCCCGCGGTAGATTGTATGTGGAATTTGCAGCCCGAAACCAACTCCACCTCATCGCCACTAGCAATCAACACAAAATCATCTTTTACTGCCTCTGCGTCTATATCTTTACCCAAAATTTCGTGCGAAAGAGTTATCTCGGGGTGCAAGAGATTTTCTCTTGTCCTTGCCGTCAGATAGATTTTGGCACCAGCAAACTCAGGTAGAGCGGCACTATGGTCTGCGTGGCAATGTGTCAAAATTACAGACACAACACGCACATCTTTGTCAAAATTTTCTCTCAACTTTTGCGTTACCACACCGAGACCAAAACTCGGGTCAACGATACAACACTCCTCGCCCTCTACTATTAGATAACAATTACTACGCAAATCTGGGGCGGCAACTACCCCATCAATTTTGATAATTTCCAGCTTGTGCAACAGTGATGTGCAATTTTGATGCTGCGGCATTTTATCAAAAATTTAATAATTTTGCAACAGATTTGATAGACTAAAATCCTAAATTAGGGTATAATTATCATTAAATTACTAAATTTAGGAGGAAAAATGAATAGAGATTTATTTAAGTTGATGCACCCGAGTTCGGTAGCGATTATCGGTGCTAGCACAAAGGCGGGCAGCGTGGGTAATGAGCTAATTTTGAGGGCGACCGAGGCGAGGTTTACGGGCAGATTGGTGGCAATTAACCCAAAAGCTGATGAGATTTGTGGCGTGCCATGCTACCCAAACATTGGCGCAGTGCCTTTTGTCGTAGATACTGCTATAATTGCCGTCCCTGCCCCTGCCGTTTTGGGCGTAATGCAAGAATGTAACGCCGCAAAATGCAAGAATGTGGTAATCATTTCCAGCGGGTTCAAGGAAACTGGCGAAGTGGGCAAAGCAATGGAGAACCAAATTCGAGAATATGCCAATGAGAACGATATGGTGGTAGTTGGCCCAAACTGCCTTGGAATAATAAATACTGATAGCAAATTCAGTCTAAATGCGTGTTTTGCACCTCTACAACCGACTGTCGGGAGTATCGGCTTCGCTACACAGTCGGGAGCGTTGGCTAGCGGTATAATAAATATGCTACCTAGTCTAAAAATCGGATTAGCTCAAATGATTTCTTTGGGCAATCAGTGTCAAATTAATAGTATTGACGCTTTGCGTGCGTGGGAAAATGATGATAAAATCAAGGTTATTCTTATGTACCTAGAATCAATACCAAATGAGCAAGAATTTAGAGAAGTTGCAACTCGCATTTCACTCAAAAAACCGATTTTGGTTATCAAATCAGGTAGGTCTGCTCGTGGTGCAAAAGCGTCAGTTTCGCATACGGGTAGTTTGGCAGGCGATGACACAACCGTAAACGGGTTGTTCGCTAGTTGTGGGGTTATTCGAGAAATTGACTTGCGTGATTTGTTTAGTGCGGCACAAGTTATGAGCAAATGCCCTGTACCAAGAGGCGAAAATTTGGCGATTATTACAAATGCGGGTGGCCCAGGGATTATGGCTACCGACTCTGCGAGCGATTTTGGGATAAATCTAGCAAATCTAACTGATGAAACAAGAGCGAAATTGCGTAGCGTGCTATCCCCTGCCGCTAGCGTAAATAACCCTGTCGATGTAGTCGCTAGTGCGACTGCGGAACAATACGAAAAGAGTGCGGAAATTTTGCTCGATGCGAAAGAGGTGGATATTCTCTTTGTAATTTATCTATACATTACGGGTAAAAACGATATTCGCATTATGGAAGCGTTGGAAAGATTGAAGCAAAAGCACCCAGAAAAACCTATTGTCGCAATGCTATTGACAACGACTAACTTTGATAGAGAGTTATCAGAGGCGCTGCCAAATTGTTCAATACCTACATTTGACTCAATCGCAAATGCAATGCTCGGTGTCGCTAGACTTGTAGAACGCAAACGCTACTTGGATGAGCGAGGGACGGAAGAAAAAGTCAACTTGAAAGTAAACAAAGAGGCTACAGCTCAAATCTTGGCAGAGGCGAAGGCGGACGGTATTAGTCAGTTAACTACATTGCAGAGTTTGCAAATTTTCGCAAATTATGGGTTACCTACTCCCAAATTTGGGAATGCGCAAAGTATCGCTGATGCAAAACGAATTGCAAATAAGATTGGCTACCCCGTTGTACTCAAAATGTCGAGTAAAACAGTAACTCACAAATCTGATGTTGGCGGTGTGGTAACGAATATCAAGTCTGAGGCTGAACTGATTGAACATTGGACGAGGTTGATGGACAGACTTCGTGAGGCGAAAATTATCGAAACATTGGATGGTGTTGTCGTTATGCAACAAATCAAGGGAGCGAGCCGTGAATTGGTCGCAGGAATCGTGAATAAGAATGGCACACATCAGATGATGTTTGGTTTGGGAGGAATTTTTGTCGAGGCACTCAAAGAAATTGCGTTCCGCCCTTGCCCTCTTACCCCGCTAGATGCCACAAAACTGATTGACAGTACCAAGGCAAAAAATATTTTGGGTAATTTGAGAGGCAACTCTGCTGCGGACAAAACAGAATTGCGTGATTGCCTACTCAAACTCAGTCAATTGGTTACCGATTTCCCTGAAATCAACGAAATTGATGCTAACCCAATTATGATTAGTGAAAAAGGCGAAATCTCCGTTGTGGACGCTAGAATTGTGCTTTAACAATAAAAATCACTCAAATAGAGTGATTTTATTTTACATTTTTGCCAAAAATAGATATAATAATATGGAATTGGTTTGAGCCCAACAATGACTCTCAACCAAGCAAGGAGGATTTTTTGATGCAAAAATATTTTATAGCGTATGGTACAAACATCAAAACTGATGAGTTGGCAAAGAGTTTCCCTGAGGCAAAAATTATTAGTTACGGCTATGTAAAGAATTATGCTCTCGAATTTGTGGGATTCAATGGACACGCAATCGCAATCGCTGTCAAAAAGCGTGGCGAAAAGTTGCCTGTCGCTATTTGGGACTTCCCAAAGGAAATGCGTTACACGCTATCAAACTTTGAGTCTTTCCCTTATCTATATGAACGCAAGACTGTTGTCGCTCACGTGGGTAAAATGCGTTTGCGTGGTGAAATCTATGTTACCAAGCAAAAGTTGAATTACGGTAAACCAAGCAAGGACTATCTCAACAAATTGAAGGAGGCTTATGCAGAGGCTGGCTTTGACCCGCAATTGATTGAAATTGCTTTGGCAAGGCAACCTGACGCTAGCACTTCACCAGACGAGGATAAATAATGCGTATAGAATTACCAGATTATAATAATTGCTGTGTCAATCTCACCTGCTCTATACAAAAGTATTTTGGAATCGAGCCAAAGCACAAGACATTGGCGGCGGTAGATAGAGAGTTGGCAAAGGGATACAAGAATGTAGTAATTTTATTATTAGATGGTATGGGACAAAAAATTTTGCAGGACATTTTGCCTGCAAATAGTTTTTTACGCAGGAATTTTGCACAAGAGTTGAGTGCGGTCTTCCCTAGTAGCACCGTCCCAGCGACTGTCAGTCTCAAAACGGGACTTACCCCAGCAGAACACGCTTGGTGGGGGCATTTTCTGTATTTCAAAAATTTGGGGCAAACTATCAATGTTTACACCAACACCGATATGTTTAGTAGGAAAAAAGCCCCAAAAGAAGATGTGGCACATTACAATATACCGTATTTGAGTTTTCTCGACCAGATTAGCGAGCGAAATCCTGATTTGCATGCTTACACCGTTTGCCCCGCTAATGCGAGGGATAATTTCAGCACTTCCCAAGTAACCTGCAACAATATGACGGATATGGCAGAATACATAACGACTCTGTGCAATCTCGATGGTAAGAGGCTCATATATGGGTATCTCGACTCGCCCGATAGCGAAATGCACAAGTACGGGTACAATTCGCCCGAAGTTAGCAAACTCATAAATGACCTAAATTATCAGGTTGAGGATTTGTGTCAGAAATGTCCAAATACACTATTTTTGATTACTGCTGACCACGGTCAAATTCTCAACAAAGAGGTTCGTGATTTGACGCACTACCCCGATTTTGTCGACACTCTGTATATGATGCCAACTGGTTGCACTAGGGCTATGAGTTTTGTGGTAAAGCCAGATAGGCAAAAAGAGTTCAAGAAACTATTTAAGAAATATTTTAGCGACAAATTTATACTTTTTAGTAAAAAAGAGGTGCTGCAAAGCGGACTCTTGGGAGATGGTATTCCGCACGATGAGTTGGATAACCTTTTGGGCGATTATCTCGCTTGTGCGACCGATGACTGCTCTTTCGTCTTTTCTACTATTTATGGTGCTGCTCGTCCAGAGCCTATCGGCATACACGGAGGGCTGACGCTCCCAGAAATGCGAGTTCCTCTAATAATTTACGGGGACAAGTCCAACAAATAAAAAGGAAAAACTACTCAATGGAAACAATAGACAATAACAAAAACGAAACGCAAGAACCCGACAAATTAGATGAGCAAAAGGTTAGTGCAGCGGTAAAAACTAAAAAACCTTTTATTAAGGTACTCAAACAGGCATTTTTCTTCACTTGCTTCTCTGCGGGTGCGGCGATTGTCCAGATTGGCTCATTCACTCTACTCAATGAGTTGTGTCGCGTTACCTACTGGCCCGCCTACTTGATTTCGTTAATTCTGTCAATAATTTTTAACTTCACATTTAATAGAAAAGTAACTTTCAAATCGACAAACAATATCCCTCGTGCGTTTTCGCTAGTGATACTTTACTACATAATTTTTACTCCGCTGTCTACCCTACTCGGGCAAAATTTGACGGACATCGGTTGGAATGAGTATGTTGTGCTTATCTCGACAATGCTTATTAATTTTGTATCTGAATTTTTTTATCAAAAACTATTTGTATTTAGCAAATCAGTTGATGATGATAAAACTAGCGAAAGTTCGCAAGAAGATACAGTAAATGAGATAGAAGAATTGGAAATTCCAGAAGAAAAAGAACTGGTAACAGAAGAATAAAAAGAGAACCCAACCAAATTGTGGGTTCTTTTTTTATTCACGCTCTTGACTAATCTCGTCAGATTTTTGTGATTCTTCTGCCTTGCCTAAATTATCTGCACAAATCAAGCCATTGACAACGGATTGAATACGGGCTTGCTCTTGCTTTCTTGCTGTATAGTTAGCCATTATCGCCTCTGCCTTAGCCTTATTTCTGTCCAACACTTCTGTATACTCTGTGCCGAATTGTTCAGTCATAAAATCTCTATAAACTTGTTGTATTGACTGCCAATACTCTCTCGAAGGAGTTGCGTCTTGTGATTGCCCTGCTACATAATTTATAGCAAAATCAACAAAAAAGTAACCCTCCTTTGCAACAAAACCAGCCTCGTCCTCGAAGCGGTGCTCTACAAACCAGCCCGACTTAACCCTCTCGCTCTGCATACATAGAGTGTTCAACTCCTTGTATTTGCCAATCAAATTTTTTCTCGCAAAAAGCATAATATCTTTTTCTGCCACTTTCTCTATAAAACTCATAAAACTACCACCTTAAAAATTTCGATTTTATAGTACCACAAGACACCCAAACTGTCAAGATAAATTCTACAAAATTTTACACAATTTGCAATAAATTCTACGGAATTATATAGCAAAAAAAAGAACGGGTCTTGTAACCCGCTCGTTTTGCAATCTATAATACATCTTTTTCTGTAAGTCTAGTAAACAATGGCTCAAATTTGCCGAAATTCCTATTGGTTTTCACCTCAACAAAATTCCAACTTGGCTTTGCGTCTAATCCTAGGTAATCTCTGATTTTCTTAGCACAGAACGGCATAAATGGCTCAAAAAGATTTGACAAGTTTGCGATAATTTGCACGCAAGTATAGATACAGTTATTAAACTCGGTCTTGTCCTCTTGTTTGTATAGCACCCAAGGTTGCTTTGCGTCATAATACTTGTTTGCGTTCTCGACCAAAGTCATCACATTTTCCAACGCTGCTCTAAATTCATTCTCCATAATATTAGCCTCAACAGCCTCATATGTCCTAGAAATCTCATCCTTAATCTCAGTGTCCATTTCGCCAGTTGGCAAGAAGCCGTCCAAGCCCTTGTAATTGAGAGTTCTGTTCACAAAGTTACCGAATTTGTTGACGATGTCGCTATTGTGTAGTGCGTGATAGTCCTCAAAGGTAAAGTTTGAATCCCTTTTTTCTGGCCCATTCGCAATACAAAAATACCTAATACTATCAGGGTCAAATTTGGCTAACATATCTAGCATTGGCCAACCGTTGCCCTTACTCTTGCTAATTTTCTCGCCATTGATGTTTAGAAATTCCGAACTTACGCAATGTTCTGGCATAAGGTATGGTTGTTTGGTAGCCATAAGTAGTGCAGGGAAAATGATTGAGTGAAAAACGATATTATCCTTGCCATGGCACATATAAACCAAATTCTCTTGACCATCTTTTTTGAACCAAAAATCAGTCCAATCCAAACCCTCTTTTTCGCAATATGCTTGCGCAGCGGTAACATAGCCCCATACAGCCTCAATCCACACGTAGATACGCTTGTCATCATACCCCGCCAAAGGAACTGGCACACCCCAATTTAGGTCTCGGGTAACTGCTCTATCCACCAAGCCCTCGCTTAGGAATTTTGCAGTTTCGTTTACAGTGTTTTTCCTCCAATACTTCTTGCAATTCTCAAAATGCTCTTTCAGCGGCTCGGTAAACTTTGACAGCGCAAAATACAGGTTAGTATTATCACGAACCTCTGTATTGCTACCACAAATACGGCATTTACCTTTGAGCAAATCTTGCGCTTGGAACACATAGTCGCAGCTGCCGCATTGGTCGCCTTTGCTCACCGCACCACATTTTGGACAAATTACCTCTACCTCACGGTCGTAAATAAATTTGTTGCACTTCGGGCAGAAACTAGCAGGCTCGGTCTTGGGATAAATGTAACCATTTTCCTTTAGCCTCAAAATCATCTCTTGCACCTTTTTGCAATGATAGTCGCTAGCGGTCATTGTGTAATAGTCGTAACTCATACCGAGTTTCTCAAAGACAGAAACATACTGGTTGTGGTACTGCTCAACGATTTCCCTTGGGGTACGCCCCTCACGAATCGCACGCTCGGTTGTCGGAGTGCCGTGGCAGTCTGTACCACTGACCATCAACACGCGATTACCCTTGGCTCTATGGAAACGTGCCAAAACATCGCCCGGCATATATGCTGCAATATGCCCCAAATGAATATCACTATTTGCATATGTCCATGCAATACCTATCAAAACATTCTTCATCTTGTTCACCTCTAAAAAGATAATATCACAAAAATCGCAAAAAATCAATATATTTTAGGTTTAGAATAAAAAAGAGCGGCAAAATCCTCTCTTATTTATAATTATTGTAAATGGTCTCAAAAAGTTTGAACCAATTTCGGCTAGCAGAACGCAAAGATTTGTCCTTGTAATGCTCGGCAATATACTCACTAACTTTGCTAGCGATAATCGCACGAAAATCATTCGGCAAGTTTTTTACCTTGTCTGCCATAGTCAACTGCTCCAAAAACGGCAAATTTGAGCGCAACACAAAATCGCTACCGAAGTTATCGGCAAAAAATTGAGCACAACATTCGTTAAAAATTTCAGATGGGATTAAATCTTCTATTGTGTTTACGCCCATACATTCTTTTAGAACAATAATTTTGTTACTTTGCTTGCCAAAACTTTCTTTTAATCTAGGCACGATTTTGTATGTGTTGTAGCACTCCTCCGCAATCACGCAAGGCAGGATATTTTGTTTTGCCAAAATCTGCGCAGTCCCCTCCGCCCCGTCAGGAGTCGAGGTCAAAACAATTAGTGGCGACTTTATCATTTGGCTATTAAGTTGCCCTGCCTCGATAAAGTAATTTTTGAAACAATTTAGGTAGGTTTCGACTGCTGCGTCCATAGTAATCACAGGCAAACTATCACGCAAAACAGCTGAGCTAACCTGCATATTTACAGCAGTACTCACCGGCACAATCGCCGCACGACTAGAACGAGTTTCCTCGGTAAATGTCATATCGCTGCTGACTAGGCTGTGCCCCTTTTTATCCTTGTAAACCACACGAGTACGGTCGAGATGTTCGGCTGGCAGCATAAAACTACTATGAGTTGAATAGATGATTTGGTTAGTTTTTGCAAGTTCGTCAAAGAACACAACCAAATCTTGTTGCGCTAATCCATGCAAAGTTGCACCACTCTCATCTAGCAGCATAACAGTATTTGTGAGGAAGAACTGGCTCTCCAACGAGAACACAAGGAAGAAAGACAAGAACCACTGTATACCCACACTACGGTCATCGAGAGGCGCACGAATACCGTTTTTATCAGTAACAAAAATAGTCAGATTCCCGCCATCAAAAGCGAACTCGAACTTGTACTCGCCTTGATGCCACCATTGATTAAACTCCTTGGTCAGGCGCACGCTTGCCTCATCAAATAATTTCTGATATTTCGCTTGTTTCGCCACAATTTCTTTGAGTTGGGCGGCGGTTAATTTGAGTTGGTTTTGTGAGGCGGCTGCTAGTAGCGGAGTATCACAAACTAGCATTTCGGGAGTAATACCGATGTACATTAGTAGCAGTTTGATAGTCCTTTGCTTTGATTTGCTGATTGTATTTACGCCACTTTTGTTGAACTTTGCGAGCATTTGCGGCAAATAAATATTACTATCCAAATTACCATAGTTGCTATAATACACAAAGCCTGGCATAATCTTGATTACAAAATCATCTAGCGATTTGCGGCACTCATTCGGCACATTTACGGGGTATTCCACCAAATACTCCCCGCTCAAAAACCTAGAAACTCGGACATTATCAAAACTGACACAATCCTTAAATTTATTCTTGATTAACTCCTTGTCATATGGGCGCAATCTAAATTCAGCCGTAATAAAAATCGGTAATTTTTCGCCGTCCATAATCTCGTCAAATCGGTCAATAGGGATATCGTTTTTGAGGATTTTGTTGTCCGAACGGGCTGCTGGGTTGAGTTTCCACAACGCACGCAAAAGGTTGCTCTTGCCCGCCTCATTAACTCCCGCTATTGCCGTAACAGAGTCGCACGCAATCCAGCCGCTGTCGACAAAGGAACGAAAGTTTTGAACTCTAAATCTTGTTAATTTCATTTGATTACCGCCTTGTGTTGTCTCGCCTCATTTTGTTCAATAATTCTTGTGAGGCACTATGTGTAGTGTTTGTATTGAGGTGTGCAAATCGCTCCAAAAGCAGCGACTTGATAGGTTGATTGGTGTCTACTCTAGGTTGCTTGATATAAATATACTCATCTCGTTTGTCTTTCTCGGGTTTTTTGTGAATGCGAATTTTGTATTCCCTACTGGGCTTTGCTTTGGGCTTGTTGCGGCCTGTCGTTGGCTCGACAATTCTGCCGACTGCCGCCACAGCAGCCTGCTCGCTCGTCTTTGCTATAATAGGCTCGCCAACTACTCGCTCATTGATCGGAGAACGGCGACCTCTGCTACCCTTTATGCGGCGCTCTCGCTTGATAACCGCTTTTCTCTCGATAACCGTGGTGTTTTTGACATCCGTCTTTTGCTCATCAGTTATTATAGGTGTTGCTGGACTAATTTCTGTTTCACGCCTCTTACGAGGGGTAGACTTGTCCCTTGACCTGCGTTCTTTGGGTGTAGATTTGCGTGGCAATTTTTGCTCACTGGTAGCGGGTGCAGAAACAGCCTCCTCCGCAGTAGGAGTGGCATTGTCGTTAGCAATCTCTGCACGATATGTATCTAGCACTTCGTCAGTTAAATCTCCCGCAAGAGTCGCCTCTCGGTCGTTTTGTTCGACCACGACAGGTTCATCACGCAGAACGTCTAGCCAATTATCTAGCAGCATTTGCCCCTGTGTTACACCGTTGTAAGTATCGGTGTAGTCTGCATAAGTAGACCTCATAACAGGCTTGTTGCGAGTAGCCGATTTTCGCCTAGTTTTGTTACTCTGTTTAGGCGAAGCCTTGCCCACAAAATGTGGCATAGTCAACTGCTTGTAATACGGGTCGGCAAATTCAGAACCGTATATCACAATAGTTTTTGCATCAGCGAGTGGAGGCACAAAAAATTCCTCCTCGATATTCTCTGCCTTGTCCTTGCGAAATAGCACTGAAATGTGCAAAAAATACATCACAAGCAAGCCCAAGGCAGGTATGATTACCAAAGCAATCAGTATAAAGGTACTACCAGTACCACGATAAAAAATGGATAGTAACGCACCTACGAGCAAAAGTGCAAGAAGAAAGCCAACAAGAATTATGCGTACAAAAAAACTACTTGTCCCAACTTTGTCTGCCATTTTTGAATGCCCCCAAATACCAGTCTACCTATTTTTTACTATTCTACCACAATTGCTGCACTTTGGCAATTAAATTAAAACAATTTTTGCGGGTAGATTTTGCATAATTGGATATAATGCTTTTGTTAAACAAGAAAACAAAAAAGCCCGTCTTTGGGGCTTTCTTGATTATGCTGTAAACTTGCCAGCGTCCTCTAATTTCTCAATTGCGTCATACAAAGTCATAAAGTTTGCGTAACCAGTGTAGTAAAACCTAGTAGTTGTACTTGATTCGCTAGCACCTTTCTTGCGCAAGTAGAAAGAGTTTTGGGTAGCAGAAGTTGAATCGCTAACAGCGAACACAGCAGCAGTATAATATGTTGGGTCGGTAATTTGAGTCTTGTTACCGCTCAAATAATAAGTGAACTTATTGCCATTTGCATCAGTCATCAATTGGTCGCTATCCCAGTGGAAAGACACTGAATATGTGCCGTCCTTTGCAAGGTTTGCAAAAGACTTTGTAGAACTCTGCTCATACACAGCCTCTTTGCCCTTGCCTGCGTAGCCATTAAACATTGTGTCGATTACGACAGGAGTACTAGACCTGTTGTATGCGTCCCAAATAGTCTGAAAGTCGGCCTTTGTGCTGTCATCATCGGCATAAAGTGTAAGGCTAGCAGTTGCAGACCTCAAAACGATACGGTCTGGTGTTGTCTCAAACTTTACACCAGTATATGTCGGAATTACTGCCAACAAAATAGTAGTAAGAATGAGTATACCAATAATAGAATATGAAACAACAAAGAATATAAAGTTACCTTTGCTCATACGCTTGAAAAACGGTACTTGCGTGCTGTCTTGCACTGAAATGTTAGTGTTGTCTTGATTTTCCATAGTCATTCCCTTTTTGTGTGAAAATTTAAGCAAAATACCAAATTTGCTACATTATAATATCACAAGAACCAGAGTCGGTCAACTAATTTTCACTGTTTTCTGGTTTTGTATCTGAATTTGCAGACTTTTTGTCCTCGGTTTCTTGCTTTTTGCTTTCTTCTGATTGCTTTTTGGCATCTTGGTTTGCCTCGTTTGCAACCTTGTCTTTTACTTCGGCAGTGTTCTCCATAGTAGGAGTGGCTTGCTCACTTTTGCTTGCTTTCTTTTGCTTAGGTTGGCTAGAAGCAGAATTTGTGTACGCACCCAAAACAGTCTTTTCTAGGTCGTCCATTGCGCTGACAGTTTCAGCCGTTTTCTGCTCCTCTGCTTGTTTCTTGCGAGCCAAAACCTCTGCGTCCTTTTGCTTGCGAGCGGCAGTACGCTTGTCCATCGCCTCGATAACTTGCTCTGATGACATACCAGACATCAACTCGTCTACTTCCTCGGCGTAAATTGTCTGTTTAGCAATCAAAGTTTTTGCCATTTCGTCTAGAATACTACGATTCTTTGTCAAAATTTCAATCGCTCTCTTCTCACCAGATTCGATAAACGCCTTGACTTCCTCATCAATTAGGTTCGCGGTATGCTCGCTGATATTTGAATGTTGTTGGAAATCACGACCGAGGAATACTTCACCACCAGAAGCGTAGCATACGGGCCCCAATTTCTCGCTCATACCATACTTGGTAACCATATCACGAGCGATATTTGTAGCCACCTCGATATCATTTGCGGGACCAGTCGCAACGTGTCCAAAAATCAATTTTTCTGCGGCACGACCACCCATAAGTCCAGCGATGTGGTTTAGCATTTCATCACGAGTAAGTTGATATGTGTCGCCGCCGTGTTTGCGGTCAATTTGGCTAGTCATACCACCCGACATACCACGAGGAATGATAGTAACCTCTTGAACCTCTTTGTCGCTACCATTGATTGACTTGATAACGATTGCGTGTCCAGACTCGTGATAAGCGGTAAATTTCTTTTCCTCATCACTTGTCTTACGATTCTTCTTCTGAGGTCCGTACTCAACTTTGAGCGAACCCTCAAAAATATCGGCTTCGGTAATCAAATTACGGTTATCTCTTACCGCCAAAATAGCAGCCTCGTTGAGGATATTTTCTATATCCGCACCCGTAGTAGATGGCAATCTCCTAGCGATACCTTCCCAATCAATATCATCAGCAAAAGGCTTGTTCCTTGCGTAAAGTTTGAGAATTTTGATTCTACCTTCTAGGTCGGGAACATTGACAACGATTCGCCTATCAAACCTACCAGCACGCAACAAGGCTGGGTCGAGAACATCTGGTCGGTTGGTTGCGGCGATTACCACAATACCAGCGCTCGATTCGAAACCGTCCATTTGCACCAGCAACTGGTTGAGTGTCTGCTCACGCTCATCATTTGTATTGCCGAGTCCTGCGCCTCTCTGACGACCTACTGCGTCAATCTCATCAATAAAGATTAGGCAAGGGCTGCTGCGTTTTGCCGTTTCAAACAAATCACGCACACGTGCCGCACCGACACCTACATACATTTCTACAAAATCACTACCAGTGATACTAAAGAACGGTACGCCAGCCTCACCAGCGATAGCTTTTGCGAGCAAAGTTTTACCAGTACCAGGAGGGCCTACTAGCATTACACCCTTTGGTATCCTAGCACCCATATCGGTAAATTTGCGAGGGTTTTTGAGAAATTCTACGATTTCTTGCATTTCTTGCTTTTCCTCATCGCAGCCAGCTACATCGGCAAAGCGAACTTTTAGCCCGCTATCCATTCTAGCCTTGCTACGCCCAAATTCGCCGTTTTTGCCCGACATTTTGGTCATCGCTTTGTAGACGAAGTAGCCCAAAACGATAATCATCAAGATGTAGATGTATGGCAAAATCTTGCTGAGGAAAGGCTCAGAAACAGGTGCTGCGGTGATTTTGATTTCAGCCGAAACAGCCTCGACCTTATCCTGAATATTCTCCACCTGATATGTGTACGCCACAACTACATAAAAGTCATAGTTTTTGGGGAAAGCCTCAATCTTTTTTGCGGTTTCCTCCGCTGTTTTACCCTTATAAATACCATAAACGGTAGTACCATAAAAGTGGACAGCCGCTACCTGAGTGTCGGCAGCAGAAGTACCCAATTTGTCATAAAAAGTGTCAATACTAATCTCTTTCTTCTGGTCGCCCGACCCCATAAACGCAAACAGCAACACGATTATGAGGAACGCAATCAACAGAATGGGGAAAATAGAAACACGCTTTGGCCCATTATTCATTGGTTTATTCATTCTTCACTCCTTCAATTATTCCATTAATCACTATAATTAATATTGTCAAGTATAGCATAATTAAAACAAAAAATAAAGCATTTGCGTACAAGTTGAACTGATTTTTACATAAAAATCGCAAATGTCCAATATTTCACATTGCCACAATGCTAGTTATAAAGTAGTAGAGAGCGTTTTTGTCGCTCATTTCGCCCGTTTTGATTTGGAAATCAAGATTCGCCCCCAAATCCAGCACTTTTTTGAGTTTCGGGAGACTAAATTTCGCCCCAACTTCCCTAGCGATTTTAACCGCATACTCTTTTATACCTAGTTTATTTGCCACTGTGGCATTGCTATCCTTGCACGACACTGCGTAAAACATTCTGCGGAAATTGCTAACAATCAGCATAATCAGCATTTGCGGCGATTCCTTGCGGACGAGCAACTGTTCTACTATCTCCATCGCCTTTTTGCCGTTCTTGTTAGCGACTGCGTTGCTCAATTCAAAGACATCGTATTCCACCTCACGATGCACATTTTGCTCCACAACAGCGAGGGTAACTAGCCCGCCCTGCCCTAGGAGATTGCCGAGTTTGATTACCTCATTATTTATGCGAGTATAGTCGTTATTGCAATAATTTACCAGCGTTTCGAGAGCATCGCTATTGATTTTTACCCCGAGGCTATTTAGTTGAGTTGCCACCAACTTGCCTAGCATAATGGTATCCAGTGGCGAGCAGTCCACAACCTCGCACAGCGGCTCAATTTTTTTGAAAGCGGAATTACCCACCGAATCCACGATAACTAGCACAGTGGATAGTAGCGGCTTTTTGAGATAATCTAGGATTGGGGCGACCTCGTCCGCCTTTTTCACCGCAATATCGCGCAGCACCACCACCCTATGTTCGTCCATCATAGGTATAGACTTGCACGCAGAAATTATAGCCGACATATCGGTGTTTTCGTCATTAAAAGTAGCCAAATTTAGGTCTTTTAATTTGAGCGAATGATTGGTAATCATCTCCACCGCTTTTTGTCGCAAAAAGGCATCGCTCCCCTTAATAAAGTACGCCTGCCTAATATTTGATAAAGATTTTTTTAATTCCTGAAACTTCATATTTCCGCACCTTTTGTGGGTATTTTAGCATAATTTGCGAGTATTGTAAAGCATTTGCGGACTAGAAAGCCACAAAGAATGACAACACAAACCCGACCAAAAACACGGCGATAGTGATAACTGCTAGCGGAATTTTGACCCGAGGTTTCGCCACGCATTGCTGACTAACAAAGAATGTGCCAGTATACCACCCGACTAGCGCCCAGTCTGGAATTTTGTTTAGTGCGACCGAAGCGTACGGAATCGAGGCAAAGAGCCACGCCCCCTTGTCCACAAACCAAAAGCCCCATTGTAGTAGCCACAACAAATACCCAAAAACGGGAATAATTAGCGCAACAATCGTTACACAAAACAGCAACATAAACACATAACCAAAGAGCGGAACTAGCACGAGGTTTGCGAGCAAGCCTATGAGCGAGAAGTAGCCGAAAGCGTTGATAATAATTGGCGCAGTCATCAGAGTTGCAGAAAGTGTCAGCGCAATCGGGGCGGCGAGGCGTCCGAATTTTAGTTTTGTTAGTCCACGCTCAATCGGTTTGTTGAGTAGGAAAATTCCGAAAACACCGAGATAACTCAACAGAAAACTCAAATCGAACACATACATCGGGAATATAATTAATAGGATAATGCCCGAGAGTGAAATACTAGTGAGGTCATCACGCTGTTTACCGAATAATTGCGCAGTGATTAGGAAAATCGACATCATACTCGACCGCACAATACTTGGCGTCATATCGCACAAAATCGCATAAAAGAGTAGCACGAGAATTATCGTTGTGAGTTTGACCCAACGATTTGCACGAGCCTTTTTGAGCGCCCAAAGTAGCAGTATCATAATGAAAGCCGTATTCAGTCCACTCACCGCAACAACGTGCATTATGCCCGAAATTTGGAAGTTATAGGCAATCTCGGGGTCAAGTTCTGTCCTATCCCCGACCAGCACGCTAAATGCTAGTCCTGCGTACTTTTCGTCCATATTTTGCTTGTATAGGCTACGAATATGCTCTCGCACCGAATCCCAAAAGCCCATTTCGCCGTCTATAAATGTGATTGAGTCGAGATTGGTAAAGCATGTGTATTGGTAGTTGTTTGAATACGCAAAAGTATTGATTTCCTTATCGCCAAATACGGGAGTGGATACAAGTTTGCTAGTCAGAACTATCCTGTTGCCTGGGAGAATTTTGGATAATTCCTCCTCGCTATAACTCGTTTCGCCCTCACGATAATATAGGTAAACAAAGACATTGCTGCCCAAGTTCGTTTCTTCGTCCGCGGAAATGTACCCGCCAACAACACTTACATCGCTGATGACAAAGTAAATGCCTTTCTCTTTTTCGATATAGTTGATATCCACCGTGCCGCAAATATTGTAATTTGTGTTTTCGTCTGGGACAAAAGTCATCTTGTGGCGAGCGTAATCTATGTGGTACAGCCCGAAACCTAGACAAATAAAGAGAACTATTACCATCAGAAATCTGCGTAACGACCAAAAGTAACCGAAGAATTTGGATTTGGGGAATACAAAATGCAATACCAAAAAGACTAGCATAATCCCTAGGAAAATTAGCGAGCCGTACACAAACCACGCACTGTCATAATGGTAGAGTTTGCCAAGCCAAATTCCTAATGCTAGCGACAGAAATGCAAAAAATATTAACCTAAAATGTGCTATCATTCTCTTTTGTATTCTACCCTTCGCTTTTTGGACATTTTAACATATAGCCGAGCGATTTTCAAGGTTTGCTAGGCAATTTGTGGAAAACTGTGGGTAATGTTATCAATTGAGACCGAAAAGGCAAAAGGAAGCCAGACTGCCCCCACAAAAAAGGGAAAAGCACCAAACGGTGCTTTTTTATATTATAGAGTCATACGATTATTGCTGAATTACCTAGTATTCTCTAGTTATCCGTGTCTTGATTGACCGAATTATTAGAGATTTCACGATAAACCGCAATCAGTGCGTGCTTATATGCTACTGACTTTTTGACCTTAAAACTCATATCGGTAGAAAGGCAATTCGAGCGGTCGTTATCGAGATACCAGCCGACAAATTCATATCCCACGGCGCAAATATCGGTGGCGACAATGATTTCGTCATCATCGGTCAATTCCTCCGAATTTTGCCCAACCACATATGCTACGCCTCCTTTTGTTGCAGAAACCAAGAATACATTTACGTTGATTCCCGCTTCCTCGAATACGGCAGTGTAGGTTACATCGCCGCCATCCGCTGTAATAATGATAA
>ERZ808267.180-NODE-180-length-23961-cov-4.231825_pt1 | contig 23961 bp, 13 predicted proteins | sample MGYA00521241_ERZ808267 | MGnify/ENA primary metagenome ERZ808267 (study PRJEB31516, sample SAMN03275592) | gut metagenome | biome: mammalia-associated habitat; material: feces | host: Papio cynocephalus | place: Kenya | collected 2012-07-19 ...
TCTGAACTGCAACAATCCTGAGCCGACGCCACCACCGGAAACAAGGAGGCCAGCAAGCACGCCACAATTATATTCAACATTCTAATATTCATAAAGATAGTCATCGCTTATCAAAACAAATTGCAGGCACCGTTTTACCATTTAGGCACTTTCGGTGCTAAAATCCTCTTCCGAACATCGACCAGTACTTCGCCTCCAGTTCCTTCCAGCGGGCAGCGCACTTGTCGTGGATTTCAGCGGTGTAGGCGTTCAGCAGCTTCGCTCTCTTGCGGGCGGAGGCTTTTGAATATTCCGACTCAAGCTCCGGCAACCCTTCAAAAGTCATCGCCTCCATCTCTAGCACATTGTCGGTGAATTCCTTTTTGGTTTTCTGCCACGAAAGCGTCGCCAGTTTATTGGCCCTGCGGAACTCCCACAGAACGCTATTGGGGTAATATTCCTTCTGGCCGCACTTCTCGAACGCGGCAGGCAGTTTCGTGCTTCCGCAGAAAATCGGGATGCGAGGGCTCTGAGCAGGGTTGTCAACAGCAAACCAGCAGACTCCTCCGATGCCATCCGGCAGCCAAGAGCGGCTCTGGATGACCGTTGAATATGAACACCAAGCAACCGCAAGAGTCCTCTTGAAATCAATCACGCCCGGAGCGATGCTGTTCAGAGTGTTGCGCATCGTAGTGGTCAGCCAAGGGTTGGCCAGAGGGCTCATCTCCTTGTGCGCAGGAATGCCATTCTTCTCCGGCACATCTATCGTCCAGTTTTTGCACATGTCCCATTCCGTACCCTCGTAAGTGTCTCTCAACAAAGCCATCACCTTCCTAACATCGACCAAGGAATCAGGCTTGACGGAGAATGGGAAATCATCCATCCCGTATTTTAAGCCGAGCGAAGGAGCTAGCAGGTCAAACACCCGGAACTCCCGCTCACGATAATTTCTTCCCTGGGCGTATGAGCAGACGATGACTTTCCAAAACACAAAGTCACCCTTTCCGTCCCAAAGGCCGTTGTCAATAGCGACCTGCTCCAGATTGTCCGAAGCCATGAAGTTCTCGGTGTCAGAGCGATCGATCTTGCCGATTCTTGGGATGTTGGCTGATATTCCGACGTGATCGTCCAGAATCCTCTGAGCCGCCCAAGCCGCACCAAGCTTATGCTTGCCGATTCCAACTATCTCAAACTGCCAGACCTCTTTCGGATCGGAGACCGTAAGACACTCACCGCCATCACCGTAGCCATATTCCTCAGCCAAAGAACCCATCAATTTGACAGCTTCCCTTGCCGTGGCAGCGCGCTCCATTGCCAGTCGGCAGAGCTCCTCAATCAGCAGCGGTGCGTCCTTGTTGATGAGAGTGTCCGGCCCGGTGAACGTCGTCTCGCCAATACCCACCTGCTTCTCATTCAGCGAAGGGTAGCCGGTGTTGACGTAGGAATATGTGTGCGCGACCTGCGGGATTTCTCCCACGACCTTGATTCCCGCGGTGTCGGTCACGTACTTTGTCTTGCGCCAGTTCTTGCGGATCTGCGTCATGGAGCCAGGCTTGTGATCCTTGGCCGGAACTATGTTCACCCAAGTGTGCGAAGTACCGTCACAAGTGTGCGAGGTCATCACTGACCCGTCCGTGCTGGCCAGCCTTCCGACCACGATGCTAGTACATTCCAGCCCCGAATTTTCATCATCTTGGGCCCAAGACCCGAATCCAGCAGCCAATAAGGCCACCATTATCGCAAGAAATTTTCTCATCTCTGAAATTCAATAATATCACCCAAATGTACATAAAAAACGGGAACTATCCACTTCTATCTCTTATTTATGCGAGAAACACGCTGCTCTGTCTGTGTTAAGACTTAGAACAGAACGTACCGGAATAGATTGATAATCGGTTCCAAGTAGTTTATAACTGCCATATTTTTTCAGTAAAAAGAATTACATTTGCACTCTATAAGCCTCGGCATAACAACTTTGATAAAATGACTAGGATATTGTCAGGACTTAAAATATTCATAGATAATGGCAAAGAATTATTTCAAGAGATACATCTGGCTGGTCGATCTGATCAACCGGAGAGGACCGATCTCGTTCAGGGACATCAGTGACGCATGGAGGCGCAGTCCGCTGAACGAAACCGGTGATCCTTTGTCGGAAAGGACGTTCTTCAATCATAAGGATGCCATCGCAGGGATGTTCGGGATCGAGATTCTCAACAACAGGAGCCTTGGGTTCTACATCGGACACTCAGATGTCGGGAACGATGACACGGGCGATTGGATGCTTCACGCTCTGTGCATGAACAACGTGCTTCAAGAGAACTCGGACATGAAGGAGAGGATTCTTGTGGAGAAGATTCCGTCAAGCGAGAAGTTCCTTACCGAGGTCATCAGTGCTATGCGTGACTCCAAGGTGATCAGCCTCTGCTACCAGAGTTTCAGGTATCCTGAACCGCATTGCTTCAATGTCAGCCCATACTGCGTCAAGTACTTCAAACAGAGGTGGTACCTGCTCGGTGACAGCGACTTGGGTTTACGAATATATTCATTGGACCGCTTCGTGGACATGGAGGAGCTGGAGGAAAGGTTCGAGCTTCCGAAGGGATTCGATGCGGAGGACTATTTCCGTAACTATTTTGGTGTCATCATCGGGGAAGCTCCGTTGGATGTCAGGATCCGTGTCGCGGCTGATCAAGTGAAATACTTCCGGACTTTGCCGCTGCACGAGTCGCAGAAAGAGGAGCCTCAGGAAGACGGGAACTCTGTCTTCAGTTACCACATAGCCCCGACCTTCGATTTCGTGCAGGAGATCCTCTCGCATGGAGCGGACGTGGAGGTGCTGGAGCCGGCCGAATTACGGGAAAGGATTTCTGGCGAAATCACTGGAATGGCCGCGCGTTACGGGATTTCCATTGCCAGACAGGTCGCTGTGCCTGCCGAAGCGCACCCGACTGGCTCAGGAACCTTACAATAAAGGATAATAGTAATGACTGATTTTGCAGCTATAGATTTCGAGACGGCCAACGAATGTCCGAGCAGCGTCTGCTCCGTAGGTGTCGTTGTCGTCCGTGGAGGTGAGATTGTGGACAGTTTCTACAGCCTGATTCACCCCGAACCTGAATATTACAAATGGTTCTGCCGGCAGGTTCACGGCCTTGGACCCGAAGACACGGACGATGCACCGGTGTTTCCCTACGTCTGGGAAAAAGTTGAAGCGCTCATCAAGGGACTGCCCCTTGTGGCCCACAACAGTCGGTTCGACGAAGGTTGTCTGAAGAGTGTCTTCAAGGTCTATCAGATGGATTACCCTGACTATGAGTTTTTTGACACCCTTGCGGCCTCACGGAGACATTTCGGATGCAGTCTTCCCAACCATCAGCTCCAGACCGTCGCTGCTGCCTGCGGGTACGACCTCACGAATCACCATCACGCTTTGGCCGATGCCGAGGCCTGTGCTGCGATTGCAATGAAGATACTGTAGTGCTCCAAGGCCGTGACTTGTCACATCATGCCACCCGGCGGAAGATGGTTAAGTACAACTCAATGAATATCAACCTTTAAGCCTTTTGCCTTTAGGATGATTCAGCCAAAGGGAAAGCGCTAACATATTCATTGGCAAGCATTTGCAGCCCACTCGCTCTGTATCAGCCGGTGCGAGGCAATACATTGATTAACAATCATATAAAGGGTTCTCTTTAGGGCAAACCGACCTAAGGGAATGTGTTAGGATATTCATTGATAGCGAATTATTCTCCACTGCCGATAAGATTCTCAGTTCCCGGAGTGTCAAGGATTGTCCGAGAATCTGTTTTGGAGACGGGTCTGGTGATTCTTCCATGGCTGAGGCAATAGCACCAACTGCCATTTTACAGCAGCGGCAAGCCAACGGACATCATCCACTGTGGCAAATGGTCACGAGCAAGCATTAAACTTAGACTTGCTATTTCATCTTGATGTCCTGGGCGTTCGTGCTTTCGTCCTTGCCTATGACAGGGAATGAGCCTTCGACATTGCTGAAGGAGCAGTTCTTTGTCTGGAAGACTCCGTCGGCATGGCCGATAAAGATACCCACAGCTCCTGTTCCGACATCCGGGATGTTTTCTATCTTGCCGCCGAAATGGACTCTCTCGTGATTGCCTACGGCATAGCCGTACGCGCCACCAACAAAATTGTTTTTCTTTCCGTGGACGGTGCCATAGGCGGAGCAGTTCGTGATCTTGCTGCCAGCTCCGACAGCGCCTACAAGGCCACCGACACGTACCTCATTTTCAGACGTGGAATAAACCTCGGCGTAGGACGTACAGTCTATGACATTTGCAAACGCAAGTCCAGCCACGCCTCCAACATGGAAATCGTTCCTGATCGCTGACTGATCCTGACTGCTCACCGTAACAGTGCCTCTGACGGTACAATTGGTTATAGTATTATCATGCTCATTGTTGAAAGAGATGTCCCCAATCAGCCCTCCGGCTGTCACGGAAGGCCTCGGAGTTGAAGTTGATGCCGGAGCATTGACTGTCACATTGACATCAGCGCGGCAGTTTATTATGCTTGGGTCACCGGATCCTACGATTCCTCCGGCACAATATGCGCTTGTCACCGCTCCATCAACCCTGCAATCAATAATGTCGAGGAATGAAGTGAAGCCGACAAGGACCCCAGCATCACGGCCTCCGGTTTTAACATCAGCGTTCCTTATGGTGAGATTCCTTACAACCGATTTTTCCGTGGAGCTTGTACCGCTAAGCCAATAGAACAGACCTGCACATCCATCGCCCACATCCACCTTCAGATTGATGATGCTCTTTCCGTTTCCGTCCAGACGCAGATGAGGGAAATGAGTTGAATTACCGATAGGTGTCCACGGCTTACTTGCAAGGTCTATGTCTTTCATCAATTTAAAGTACTTCCCTTTATAAACATAATTGTCATTATTGTTGATATTATACGCAAGATCAGCCAATTGCGCGGCGGACTCTATGAGGTACGGGTCAGACTCCAATCCGGACCCTTTTGTGATAGGTTCAGTAGACTCTCCGTCCCAGACAGAATATTCCTCAATATAACTATCCTTCTCACCTAACTCTTTCTCCGGCTGCCATTCAATGACATTGACATTTCCGGCAAGCACCCGATCTTTTCCCACCTTGACATTCATGGTATAAGCGTAACCACCGAGTAGCTCCAAGTCACTGTCAATGGTGACATTGTACGCCTTGTTGTCGGACATTACGACCGTAAGCATCCGCGCTCCGTTTTTCTGTCCTTTACCTGGAAAGAATATGGCCTCGTAAACATAATCAGACGTATTGCACATTGATATGTCATTGGAGGATGACTGATCAAGATCAGAGACTGTCCTGCCAGCAAGGTCGCATCTGATCTTGCTCGAAGTCCCGTTCAAAATCACATCCTTGACTGAATGCGCGTCACCGAACTCATTTCCAAAAGTAAGATTGACTTTCAACTTCACCAGCACGTGGCTGAACGTTATGTTCAGTTTCTGGTCAACCAAACCATCGGCAGGAACAAAACCAGACATGCTATTCCAAAGGAAATCGGCGGAGGAAGTGCCACCGGTCTGGTTCGAAGGGATGGAGAACTCGACACTCGTGTGGTCATCCGCCCCACTGATGTGCGGAGCATAGGCGAATATGCCGACGGGACTTTTCGCATTCTTCCAGAGGACCTGGTTCTCCGGAGTCCATGTGCCGTTATTGTTAACCCAGCGGACATTGTCCTTGCTATAGTAATCTCCGTCACCGTAATCAATAAACAGCCCAAGATCGCTACCGGTATATTCGCTAGAAGGCAAATCGGCTTTGGTCATCAGACCGCTTACAGAGGCGTCAATCCTAACGACTCCGTCCGCAGGAAAATTCTCGTTGTTGGAATCAATGTCCTTTTCGCAGGAAGCAAGAATCAGCGCAGCGAATGCGGCCACCGCCAAGATTGGATTCTGTGTTAATCTCATATAGGTTATCGTTAAATATTCCAAATTCTTTAGTTCGTTCCGCTAAGGTACGGAATCATTTTAGAATTTGCAAGTTACCTCTTGGCATGAAAAGGGGAGGACCATCCAATGATTGGGAAATTGAATATATTGTCTCCACCAAACAGCGTCTAAATACGTCCGGAGGCGCGGAGACATTCAGTGAGGGAGATGTGATAGCCAAACAACACATTATCAAGCAAATAAGCCTATACCTTTAGTAGATTCCAACCAAAGACAATGGCTTATTTGTCTGACTATAAAACCTTTACATATCACGGAGTTCTTTCGAGGGGTGAAAGCGAGGTCAACTGGAATATTAAATGATAGTTTGAATGTTACTTACAGAAATATTAGGTAACTTTACGGGGAAATTGGAAATGAATGTTGTCATGAATATTCGTAGGGTATTATTGGGCATGGCGGTGCTGTGCGGGTTTTCGGGATTAAGTGTCGCTGGCGGGCGCTTCGACAAGCTCAGCGACCGCAGTGGGGAGGTCACTGAGCCTGCCGAAAGTATCAGTTTAGTGTGTGCTATGGGCTCTAACTCGGTCCCTGAGCTTGTCGAAGGAAACGTGGTTCGACAGGGCTCACCAACCATGGGAAATAGACTTATCGATGACGTGAATGTCTTCGTGGGCACGGACGGGTTCGGAAATGTTTACCCTGGGCCGCAGGTGCCGTTCGGGGGAATCCAGATTAGTCCTGACTGCGATGACAAGGACTATGACTGCGCTGCGGGGTACAAGTACTCCAAGCCGTTCATCCAGGGTTTTAGTCTCACGCATTTAAGCGGAACTGGAATCCCGGACATGGGAGACTTCCTTTTCCTGCCGGGAATCGGATCCAAAATGGAACCGTCAAAGTACGATCATTCTCTAGAATGGGGCAAGCCGGGCTATTACGGAGTCATACTTAAAGACTACGGAGTCAAGGCCGAGATGACGGCAGCTCAAAGAAGCGGAATATTCAAGTTCACATTCCCGCAATCGGACAGTTCGTTCGTGATGATCGACCTCGACCACACCCTCAAATGGGAGTGCCTTTGGTCAACAGTCCGTCTTCTGGACGAGCGCACGATCATAGGAAGTAAGATCGTGAACGGATGGAATCCGGGACGTTATGTCTATTTCGTAGCCAGATTTTCAAGGCCGATTGAGGAGTTCAACATATTCCAAGACGGGCAGCCGGTCATCTACAACACCAAGCGTTTCCGCAGTTCGCTTGAGGCATGGGGACAGAAATTGAAGGCTGTCGCAAGGTTTAAGACTAGGGCGGACGAGAACATATTCGTGGAAGTCGCTGTGTCGGCTGTCGGGACTGATGGAGCACTGAATAACCTTAAAGAATTGGAAGGTAAGGACTTCACTACTGTGAGAGCCGAGGCTGAGGACCTTTGGGAAAAGGAACTCGGAAAGTACGAGCTAGATTCCGAAGACAAAGTTCTGAGGGAGACTTTCTACACTAGCGTTTACAGAACAGCCCTGCATCCGTTTCTATTCGAGGACGCTGACGGACGATTCCGCGAGCACGATGGGACTATCGGGAAAGCAGATAATTTCACCAACGTCACTACATTCTCACTTTGGGACACTTACAGGGCTTTCCACCCGCTTCTCAACCTCGTCAACAAGCCGCTTCAGGCCGACATCGCCAACTCGATGCTCGCGCACTTCGACAAGAGCACGGAGAAGATGCTCCCGATCTGGTCGTTCTACGGTGGCGAGACCTGGTGCATGATTGGCTACCACGCCTGCTCGGTGCTGGCGGACATGATGCTCAAGGGTGTGCAGGGCTTCGACTACGAGCGCGCGTTCCAGGCGATGAAGACCACCGCCACGAACCCTCACTACGACTGCATTCCTGAATATACCACCCTCGGCTACGTTCCTTTCGACAAGGAAAAGGAGTCTGTCTCAAAGACTCTTGAATATGCCTACGATGATTGGTGCATAGCCCAGGCGGCCAAGCTTCTCGGCCACGAGGAGGACTACGAGTTCTTTCTGAACCGCTCGATGAACTACCGGAACCTCATTGATCCGGAGACCGGTTACATGCGCGGAAAGGATTCCAAGGGCAAATGGCGCGACCCGTTCGCCCCTATAGCCTATCAGGGACCGAACTCGGTCCACGGCTGGGGTGACATCACGGAAGGGTTCACGATGCAGTACACGTGGACGGTGCCGCACGATTTCGGAGGCTATGTCGAGAGGGCGGGCAGAGATCTGCTTCTGAACCGTCTGGACAGCCTGTTCACCATTGAATTGCCAGAGGATATTCCTGGAGCGCACGACATCTGGGGCCGCATCGGCGGCTACTGGCACGGCAACGAGCCTTGCCACCACGTCACCTACCTCTACGACTGGTTCGGCCAGCCATGGAAGTGCCAGAAATGGGTGCGCTATGTGGCCGACAATTTCTACGGCAACGAGCCGGGCTCGCTGAGCGGCAACGATGACTGCGGCCAGATGTCTGCATGGTACATATTCAATTGCATTGGTTTTTATCCTTTCTGCCCTGGATCTGATGAATATTACATCGGTTCTCCGTGCGTCAAAGGGCTGAAAGTCAAGCTATCTGACGGAGGCACGTTAGAGATGACGACTGATGGTTGGAGCAAGGACGCAGTTTACGTGAAAGCCGCTTATCTCAACGGCAAACGCCTCAGTTCCCCTGTTGTCCGTTATTCCGACATCAAGGACGGTGCGAAACTGCATTTCGTGATGTCCCGTAAGCCGGTCAAGAATGGATTCAAAATGTCGGTCAGACAATATGAAGCAAATTAAGGGCAACATAATTCGGGATGTTATTTGCGTGGTCTGTGTGCTTGCGTTAGGGGCATACTGCTCTTCGCAGAAGTGGCTGCTGATGTTCAGAGGACAGCAGGAGATGTTCCTGTTTGACTGGGGCTATGTTAAAGACATTTTGCTTCATCCAGGAGGATTGGCAGAGGTCGTGGCCAAATTCCTGACGCAGTTTTTCACGATTCAAGGAGTTGGGGTGGTTGTGACGCTCGTGCTTCTGGGACTGAATGCGTGGATGGTCTGGAAACTCATGGAGAGGACGGCTTGTACCGGGGGACAATTTGAGCGTCCGGTCACTTTGTCAGGCTCAGTGACCGGAAAGCACTTCGGCACGCTCAGTGACCGGAAAGTGTGGGGAATATTCCCGCTCTGTCTGCTGCCTTCGGTGTTTCTGGCGGTCTCACTGCTCGACTATTACTGCTTCTACCAAGGGATTATCGCCTACATGGCAGCTGTTTTCTGTCTGCTGGAATATTCAAAAATAAAAAGAAGGCCTTTGCTTTGGGGCAGCGTGATGACCATCGGGCTTTTCTTTCTGACTGGCTCTGTGGCACTGCTGTTCGCTGTGAGAGCTCTGCTCTTCGACATATTCGTAAAACGGCCAAAGGCTTTGCTTTCGGTTATTTATCCTGCAATCACGCTACTTTTGGGATTCATGTTGATCCAGGCCGGTGAGATTGCGACCATCCTTGATGCCTTCACCCCGCGCATGTACTATGAAGTGGACATTCTCAAGATGCCGGAGATTCACTACGTCAGCTGGGTTATGCTGTCAGTCTGCATATTCATAGCTGCTGTTTCCCGAAAGATCACAGTTAAGGGGTTTGCAGCCAGAATAGGCATCTGCGTTTTGAGCACGGCTGTCACTGTGCTCACTTTCATGTACTTCAACGATGCATTCAAGTCTGAGAGCAAGATGAGGCTCTACCGGTTGGAATGCCTTGCCACGAATGGAGACTGGGATGAGATCATTCATCTCCATGGAAAAGATGTCCGTTCACAGAACGAGGCTAACTACCTGAATCTAGCCTTGGCAGAGAAAGGCCTTCTAGCCGAGGATCTTTTCAAGTACAGGCAGAATGGGCCGCTCTCGCTGATCAACGACGTGAAATCACAGAATGACATAGACTTGCTGAGGCTCAGTCGGGTGCTATTCGCAATGGGCAACATGGGCGCGGCACAGAGCACGGCTTTCAACGCGGACTTGGCTTTCGGAGACCATGTACCATCGATGTTGAAAATGATCACACAGATTGATCTGATGAGAGGGTCATACCTCACGGCAGAGAAGTATCTCAGGTTGATGGAGAAATCTCCGTTTCAATCCAAATGGGCCGCATCGCAGAGAGCATTCCTGAACAACGATGAGGCCGTGATGAATGATGCAACCCTGGGTAACGGACGTCGTGACCTTAATTGTGAGGATGCTTTAGTACTCTACACTAATCCAATGGACGATCTGTTCAGGATAGTGGATGCAAATCCAAACGACACGAAAGCTATGGAATATGCCTTGTCTTATCTCCTGCTGGCCAAGGACATGGACAATGTAGTGCAGTTTGTTGACAAACGGTTCGGTGTGCCAGCACTAAAAACACTTCCGACCCCGGTGCAGGATTGCCTGCTATTCTACTCCGATTATTTCGGGACAATGGATGTCGATTTTGCTATCAGCCACGGGATGGCACGCGAGGAAGTGGAGCAGCGGCAGGCCTTTGATTTGGACTGGTGCCTCACGCACGGGGTCACGAAGGAAAATGTAAACCGATTCCGTTCTTTCAAGGAGAAATACGGGAAAGCGGCTCAAAGCCAGAATCCTAAAGTCTCTTTGGCCTCGTTCAGGGACACGTTCTGGTACTACCTTTTGTTCACTCAAATCACTGACAATTAATGAATATTATATCGTTCATAAGGTCGCTTCGACAGGCTCAGCGACCGAGGCACAACTGGTCGCTGAGCCCGTCGAAGCGACCATCTATCAATGGAATCCTATCCATGATGTCAGCCCTGCTCCTGACCGTTTCCTGCGGACAGAAGATCAGCATTTCAGGGAATATAGATGAAAATCCTGAAATATTCCCAGACTATGCCGGTGTCACCATTCCACAAAACATCGCCCCGCTGAATTTTTCCTATCTTGGCGATGAACCTGCAACCTTGATTGTCGAAGGAAAATCCGGAACCAGACAGATCACGGGACACAAGGGGCTGTTCTCGTTCCCGATGTCATATTGGAAAAAGCTGATGGAAGACAATGCAGGCACAGATATCAACCTTACCATCGCCGTCAAACGCAACGGAGAATGGCTGACGTTCAAGCCATTCACAATCAGCGTCTCCCAAGACAAAATCGACCCATACCTTTCCTACAGACTCATTCCGCCTGGCTATCAGGCATGGAAGAAGGTAGGAATCTATCAAAGGAATCTAGGGACATACTCCCAAACCGCCATATTCAAAAACTCCCTGACGGGAGGCAACTGCGTCAATTGCCATTCCTACTGCCAAAGGGATCCCTCTAAGATGCTTTTCCACGCCCGCGCAGACTTCGGAGGCACTGCGATGATTCTGGATGACAAGGTTGAGAAACTGAACACTAAGACCGACTCCACCATCAGTGCGCTTGTCTATCCGTACTGGCATCCTTCCGGGAAATACGTAGCTTTCTCCGTCAACACCACGAACCAGAACTTCTTCAGTCACAACGCGAACCGCATAGAGGTTTATGACTCGGCATCCGATGTTGTCGTTTATGATGTGGACAACCATGAAATCACATGGTCGCCACTAACACGTTCGAAGGATTCGTTCGAGACCTTCCCTACTTTTTCTCCGGACGGCCGCAGCCTGTACTTCTGTTCAGCGAAAGCGGTCTCCCCGATGCCGCAGGAATATTCAAAAGCCAAGTACAGCCTCTGCCGCATCGACTTCAATCCTGACAACGCTTCGTTCGGTGAGAAGGTTGACACTCTCTACAACGGTGCACAGAACGGAAAGAGCGTCTCGTTTCCAAGAATATCCCCGGACGGCAAGTTTCTGATTTTCACTCTTCAGGAATATGGCAACTTCTCCATCTGGCACAAGGATGCTGACCTTTGGGCCGTCAACCTTTCAACGGGAGATGTCCACCCACTTGAAGCAGCAAACTCCGAAGACGTGGAAAGCTACCACTCATGGAGCGGCAACAGCCGATGGCTAGTGTTCAGCAGCAGACGCATTGACGGCCTCTACACCCGACCTTATTTCTGCCACATTGATGAGAACGGACAGGCCTCCAAACCATTCCTCCTTCCGCAAAAGGACCCGCTAGAGTACTACGCCAGTCAGATGAACTCCTACAACATCCCCGAACTGATGGAGCGCAAAGCCACCGTCAAAGCTCACGACATCGCCTCCGCCCTTCGCGACACTCCGGGGACTGACATCACTGTTAGGTAGCGTTGAGTTATTTTAGATGAACTACTCGTCAAACGGAGTTTTGACTGGAAGCGTGGATCCGTAGAGGTTCTGATAGACTGATTCTTTGTTCTTCTTTACTGTCTCTTGATTCTTTTTGATTAGGTCATCAGGCATGCAAGGAATTGCCTGAAATGTCTCATTGAACGTCATTTTCCCGTTCATCATGCTCACTACGTCATCGTAAAGGTAGATGTAACGCAGGTCAATCGTCTTACTAGTTCCAGTTGTGTCCTTGTAAGCCGCTGTGAACTGCAAAAGGCAAATGCTGTCGTTTTCATAGACAGTCTTAAGATTATGAACAGACAGATCACTAAAACTTGGGACAAACTCAGAAATGTGATCCTCAAGGGAAACCGGCAGCTGTTTGACAGCCCTTTCCGTTATTCCAAACTTGTGGGTACATCCTATGAAAAGCAGGGATAAAACCCCGACAATGAGAAAAATCTTCTTCATTTTGTGATTGAATATACTTAATAATCAACAAATATAATCAATAATGAGGGAGAAACGAAGAAATTCGTTTCTCCCTCACGATAATTATGTCTTGCAGACTACTAATATCCAGGATTCTGAGGATACTTGGTCTGGCTGTTAGACTGGATTATGTTCACCGGAATAGGGTGCTGGTAGTTGTGTGGCCAGAAGTATGGATAGTGGCGAGTCTTGCCCTGAGCGTCAACATAAGCCTCACGCTCTTTTGGATTGTTCTCATAGCCGAATCCATACTTGCGAACACGCTCATACATGGTGTTGCTGGTGGTAGCATCCTGAACAGGGTACTTGGAAGTTACGTAAGAACCACAGTTAGGATTGACAGACAGACGGTTGAGGGTTACCCAACGCATCTCCTCACCGATGAGCTCACGGGTGCGCTCGTCAAGGATGTAGTCGATGTCAATCTGGTCAGCGGTGCAACGCTTGGCGTTGGCACGGTCGTGGAGGACATTGATGTCATCAGCGGCCTTCGCCTTGTCACCAAGAGCGAGGTAGGCCTCAGCGCGAAGCAGGTAAACCTCAGCGAAACGAAGGATGTACCAGTCAACGTCGTACTGCTTGGTGTCTCCGTTAGGATGGCAGTCGTCAGTGAACTTCCAGTATCTTGGATAGATCGCGGTTGTATCACTCGCATTTACCTTGTAAGACTCCTCGTCCGGAGTGCCGACAGCAGCCTTGGCACGGGCGTACATCTCAGCCTTGGCATCGTACCATTTCTGTCCTCCAGGGAGGTAGAAGTTCCTCTGGATCATGGTCTCGCTTCCGCGGAAATCATTAGGATCATCTTTCCAAAGATCACCATAAACATATTCAGTAGGGATACAAGTCGTTCCGACCATGGAAACCCTTCCACCGAGGGAATCCTGCTGGATGTTGGCGATGTATCTCTTCTCACACCCAGAAATCGTAGAAAGTTTGGAATTTGCGACAACCCCCTCAGCGTAGCATGCAGCATCGTTTCCGTAGAAATAGAATGCATCACCGTTGCTTTTCTTGGTTCGCGTTGTCTGAAGTCCGTTGTAACCGTTAGGAGACCAGCATGCCTCAACAACATTTGGATGTCCTGGCTTGCCCCAGCTGTCTCCACCACCACCGGTTGAATAGGTACCGTAGTTAAACTGAGCTACCCAAAGAGCCTCCTTGTTGTCTGGTGCGTTAGGGTTGCTGTCACCCTGACCGGTGTCACCGTTTCTGCCCCACGAGCCACGGAAAAGATCCCAGTATGGGTTAAGAGGGTTACCATAACGATCGGTTGTCTCGTTCTTGCGAGAACCGAAGCGAGTGGTCATGATGTTGTAGTCGCCATCCTGTTTGCTGATGACACGTGTGGCAGCGTCAACGGCGTCCTGGAAGTTACCAAGAGCAAGATTCACCTCAGCAAGATAAATCCCGGCAACAGGAGCGGTGACAGTACCAAGCATACGAGCTTTCTTTGGAAGGTTCTGTTCAGCCCATTCAAGGTCGGTCTTCATGAATTCCCAGATCTCCTGCCTTGTGTTAGGAGCATAGTCGAATTTGGTCTCAGTTGTGCGATGGTCAAGAATAGGAATATTACCGTACAAAGCAGCAAGAAGCCTATAGGACCACGCCCTCATCAGTACGGCCTCAGCACGGAGTTCGTTCTTCTTTGTGTCAGTTGAGTACTTAATCTCTGGACGCTCATCAATAAGGTCAATCACGGTGTTGCACCTGTTAATTAACCTATAGAGATAATCCATCCAGTGACGGGAATATCCATTGGTAGGAATCATGTTCTGCCAAGAGGCGTTCAGGTCATCGCCACTCCAAGGTGTGAAAGTGTCCAGTCCAAGTCCCATCGGCATCCAAGAGTGATAGGTTCTCATAGCACCAGTCATCATGTACTGTACGAGCTGATAGCAGGATGTGAGACCCATCTCCATGTCTTTCTCTGTGTTGTAGAAAGTGTTGTCATCGAACTTGTAGGACTTCTCCTTAAGGAACTCCTCATCGTTCGAACAAGAGACAAAACTTCCAGACAGAACCGCAACAGCGGCTATTGCCATAAAGATTTTATTGATTTTCATATTCGTTCAAATTTAATTAGAATGTAAGGTTGACACCGAAGGTGACAGTCTTGTAAGTACCGTTGCTGCCATACTTGTCGGAAGCGGAATTGGAAGCGATGGTACCTCCATTCTCAGGATCGAGACCTGACCACTTTGTGATCGTGAAGAGATCAGTAGCAGCCACATAGACGCGGGCATTGCTAAGACCGACCTTCTTGATAAAGTTCTGGTCGAAAGTGTAGGAGAAGGTGAGATCCTTCAACTTCAAGAACGAACGGTTCTCCCAGAAGTTGTAGCCAAGAGTGTTCTGGTAGCCGTACCTAGCGGTGGTCGTGCTGTGATTAGACTCAGTCCATGGCTTGCTGTCAGCGAGCTGGGCACCTGATCCGAAGTTGCTCTGGTGACCGTTAGGGTTACACCAAAGGAAGTGGTCCTTGTCACCCTGAGCCCAACGGAAGTTGAAATAGAGTGAGAAATTCTTCCACGAAAGTGTGTTACCGAAATTGAGGGTAAACAGAGGATCTGGAGAACCTACGTAGTGACGGTCGTTGGAATCAATCTTGCCATCGTCATTGTAGTCCTCGAACTTGTAGTCACCAGGCTTAGCGTTTGGCATGATAACCGTACCGTCAGAGCTCTTGTAGTTGTCAATCTCGTCTTGACTTTGGAATATTCCCAAGAGTTTATAGTCGTAACCGGCTCCGATAGGACGACCTACCTGCAGGCAGACATATGAATCGTAACCATAGGTTGTAGCATTCGTGATGTCATCAGCCTCGTTGCCGTCATGGTCAGGTCCAAACAACTCAACGAGCTTGTTAGCGTTTGAATCGAACACAATGTTGGACTCCCAACGGAAACTATCCTTACCATTACCATTGATGTTGACAGTGTTGACGGTGAACTCAACACCCTTGTTAGTCACCTTTCCGACATTGTCGTAGGCAGCGGTGAATCCGGTGATGTAAGGAACAGAACGCTGAACGATCATGTTGCTTGTCTTTCCAGCGTAAACATCAACGCTACCGTTAATCCTTGAGTTCAGAACTGAGAAGTCAATACCGAGATCATATTTCTCAACTGTCGCCCAAGTCAATGATTTGTTAGGAATGCCTGAAGGAGCGAAACCGTAAGCGCTCTTGTTATCGAGCCATGTGTAAGTACCACCAACAGAAGCAAGTGTCTGATAAGGGTTTACAGAGCGGCTACCGTTCTGACCCCAGGAGAGACGGAGTTTCAAGAAGTCGAACACACCAAGATCCTTGATGAAGTTCTCATTGCTAAGCACCCAAGCTGCAGAAGCACCGAAGAAGTTACCCCATTTGTGTCCCTCAGCGAAAGCTGAATAACCGTCACGACGGAAGTTGAATGTAGCATAGTAGGTGTTAGCGAAGTTATAGTTCGCACGGGCGAGATAACCGATTGAAGAACTGATTGTGCGGGAACGGCTCATGGTTCTGTTCTCACCAAAGGAAGCGTTGATTCCATAAACACCAAGGAAAGTCGGAGTGTCAAAGCCCTGGAAACCTACTGAGAGACCTTCTGAGTTGTAGTGCTCACGGGTGTAACCAGCCATCACATCAGCGTGGTGCTTGCCGAAATCTTTGCTGTAGGTAAGAATGTTGTCTATTGTCCAGCTGTTTGAACGGCTGAAAGATGAGGTACCCTGTGCCTGATCAGCAAACTGCGAAGGATCGTTCATCTGAGCAGTGTTGTCAGTGGAAACCCAATACTCAGGATTTGTGAACACGTCAGTGTTACCAGTGTTGTACTGGCCCTGCATGGTGATTCTGTAGGAAAGGCCTTTGAGGAATGGGAAATCAACCTGAGCGTAAGCTACACCGTTGACATTGGTACCGTAGCTTGAGCGATCAGTCCAAAGGTAGGATGCGCCAGGAGCGTTACCCCAAAGAGGGCTGGCCTGTGAACCACCGCTACCACCAGCTGGGTGTGAGTTATACCAATCCTCGTAGCCAGGAATCTGGCAGTAAACATAAGAATATGGACTCATCCAAGTCGCGTGCTGAATCTTTGCCACCTGACCCCAACTATGAGCTGAAAGAAAGTTACCTTTCACACCAAATGTAAGCCAATCGGTGATGTTGATGTCCAACTTCGCAAGGAAGTTGTACTTCTCAAAATCGTCTCCAAGACGAATACCCTGTTGACGGGTGTAGTTGCCGGAAACATAGTAAGCCACATTCTGAGACTTACCGGAAACATTGAGGTCATATTTCTGACCTACACCGACACGTGAAATCTCATCAATCCAGTCAGTCTTGACCTCTTCCTCATAAGCCTGGAAAGAGATAGACGAACCTCCGAAAAGATCGTATGCAGCATCATCAAGATCCCCGTACATTCCTTCGAAAGTCTTGCCTTTGTACCTGTCATCAGTGGCAACCTTCGTGTAGAAGATGTTCTTGAGGAAGGTCTCGTCATCGTTTACCATCTTAAGGCGGCGTGACCAGTCTGAAAGGCTTACGCTTGCATTGAAGGAAACCTTTGGCTTCTGGGAAGTACCTTTCTTGGTGGTGATGATGATGACACCGTTGGCGGCACGTGATCCGTAGATTGCGGCAGCGGAAGCATCCTTCAACACATCGATAGACTCAATGTCATTGGTGTTGATGGACTGGATGGAATCATAGGAAAGAACCCCATCGACAACGAGCAGAGGTGCATTTACACCCTGTCCGCTGACAGATCCACCGGTAGGAATAACGTTCTTACCACGGATGGTCATCGTGCTGGTGTTGTCACCTGACGCTGAATTTGTCGGAGAGTAGCTGAAACCAGCCACCTTACTTGACAAAGCTGAAAGAGCGTTAGGGTTAGGCAGGTTGGTGATGTCCTTGTTGCTTCCGTAATTAACGCTAGAAATTGCACCAGAGACGTCTTTCTTACGTGCGGTACCGTAACCTACAACGACAACCTCATCAAGGAAATTGTTGTCTTCCTTAAGGGTGACTTTGATGGTCTTTTGAGTTCCCACAGTGATTTCCTCCGTGGTGTAGCCTATGCTAGAGAACACCAGAACGGTCTTGGCGTTGACATTGTTCAACGACCACTTTCCGTCCAAGTCTGTCATGGTTCCATTCGAGGTACCTTTGATCTGGATGTTGACTCCGACCAAAGTCTCGCCTTTCTCGTCAGAGACGACGCCGCTGACCGAAGTCTGGGCAAATGCCTGCAGTCCAATGAAAAGGGCCGCGAAGAACATTATTATTCGTTTAGACATAAATATTATTGGATATTATGTTGATAAAATAGAGCTAGTTATTCGCTTCTCTTGAAGTACATGCTCTCGTTGTTGTCCTTTTTGTAGTTGGCCTGATAGATCACGTCATATTTAGAACCTAGAGTGGAGGCATCGGCAGAGGTTGCCTTTACAATTGAAATACCACAAATGTAGTATTTACCATTGCTAGTCTTCTGGCCAGCTCCAAAATACTGGTACTTCATTGTGTTGAAGTCGCTGCTTACATCGAACCATAACCACTCATAGTTACTATCTGAGAAAGCTTTGTCTCCTGGTGCGAAAAGATAGTCTTTCCAATAACCACCAGAGCACTCTGGCAGATATGCGCAATATGTGCTCGCATTTGCTTTTTGAGCGGAACGGCGGTCAAAGAAGAGACCAAAACTTACCTTTTTGTTCTGGTAGTCAATCTCAGCGGTAGCATCAAGGACAGATTCTAGATAAAGGCCTTTGATGCCAATGTTGTTGGTGTGTGTCTTTTCGCCATCCTTTAGTGATACGCCAGCCAAAGGTTCACCGAAGGCCACGGTCACAGTGTAGGCTTGAGTATTGCCTTTACCAAGAGTCTTGTTCGGATCGAACAACTGTGAGTAAAGAGTCCAGTTACCTTTGAAGTCATTGGCACTAATCTGTGTGATGGTAACCTTTGATCCGGTGGAGAATTCAATAGTAGCAGTACGAGGCTTGCCGGTGGTGTTCTCGCTCCACCTTACGACATTGTCTCCATTGTAGGTGATGAAATCCACGGTTTTCTTCTCGGATCCTCCAAGGACAGCGATTTTGCCTTTGGAGTCATCTTTCCACAAATCAAGGGTCTCAGCCTCTGTAGGGACCTTCAAAGTGACCGTAACCTTGCAGGATGCGACCTTGTTTCCATCTTTTGTCGTGGCAGTGATGGTCGCCTCACCTTCGTCAACGCCTGTGACAACGCCATTGGCAACGGTTGCCACTTCCTCGTTGCTGGAGGCCCATGTGTAAGATGGATCCGAAGCGTTGGCAGGTGTAACGGTTGCGGTCAGCGTCACTGTCTCGCCAACATTCATCGCATGCGATGTCTTGTCGAGGGAGATTCCCGTGACAGCAATCGGATCGACAACAACCTCGCAAGTTGCTGTGTACTTACCGATAACGGAGGTAACAGTGATTGTCGCCTTACCAACAGCGAGAGCTTCAATCGCTCCCTTTCTGGTGACAGCGACTACGGTAGGTTCTGAGGAAGTCCAACGCACCCTCTGATTGTGAGCATCAGAAGGAGTAATGGTGGCGATAAGACTGTCTTTGTCGCCAGCATGCATCGTTATGGACGTCCTGTCAAGAGACACGCCTTCAGGCGCGATCTTCGAGTCATCGGTACAGCTTGCCATCATGAGTGCGGCAGCAGCTCCGATAAGAGCTAGAAAAAATCGTTTACCCATAAACTGTTTTTTTATAATGGTTTTTAATTTTGTTAAACGCCCTGTTTTGTGAAACAAATGCATGTTAGATTCGTTTAGGTGATAGTATTGTTGATAGCAGTACACATGATTATATTCTTAAGGCGAAGTAATAAATCAACATTAGTTGTGATTTTGAATGTCAGGGAAATTGACGAAATTTGCAGTCCAATCAAGGAATATTTCAATGACGGAGAAATTTACTGAAATCATCACCTCTTCGGTTGACGGAACGTTGGAGGAGCAGTGCCGCGACATTCTTGCTAGGGCTTGCAATGAATATGTTGTCGTCAGCATTGTCTATTTCTTTGCAGCCAAAGATACGGATGTCTACATTTCGGATGATAGGATCCTTCATTCCGTGACCGATTCTGTTTTCTCTGAATGCCCGTTGGTTAGCTGCGTGGCGCAGAGGCCTATGGATGGACGGCTTGTGGCAGAGGTGACTTATCTAAAAGGTGGGGCTGAGATCGAGAGGCATGATGATTACTCGGTACTTCGTTCGAGCGAATGTGTTGAGCTGCTTACGCGAGGTATTCATTATCCTTCGTCTGGCGACATTGGTGAGCAATCGGTCAAAGTGTTTGACAGGATTAGGAATATTCTTGAATCAGAGTCATTTGCGGTTTCGGACATAGTCCGTCAATGGAATTACATTGATCACATTACAGCCGTGAATGATGGCATTCAGAACTATCAGCTATTCAATGATGCAAGGTCTGATTTCTATGCGGCAGCGGACTGGTCGAACGGCTATCCGGCAGCAACTGGTATTGGTTGTGACGCTGGTGGGGTGATGGTTGTTGTCTATGCTGTCAAGGGCTTCGCTGAGGCTGATTGTCCGATTGACAATCCATTGCAGATTCCTGCGCACAAATATTCAAGAAATGTCCTGGCTTCTGGTAAGGAGATCGTCCGCACAACACCTAAGTTTGAGAGAGCAAGGCTTTTGGGTGACACTATCTTTGTTTCTGGGACAGCCGCAATCAAAGGGGAGAATAGTGAGCTCTCTGACGATGCTCGTATCCAGTCTGAGGAGGCAATTGATGTAGTAGAACATCTGGTTGAGCCTTCCAATATTTCTCATGAGTGTACCGACTTTCGTTTTGATTTGATACGTGTCTATGTTAGACGTCCGCAGGACATGGACGTTGTCAAGGATGTATTCACCTCTCATTTTCGGGATATCCCCATTCATTTCCTCACCGCTGACATCTGCCGCCCTGAGCTTCTACTTGAACTTGAAGGAGTTGGGCATGTGGTTTCTGTAAGAGAAGGCCGTTAAACGCCCTGTTTAGAAAACAGTCATCAATGGGTTACAAATTAAAACCATTAATTATAGTTTGCTCATAGGATTGCGCAAGAATGCGAAAAGGATTGCGTTGACCAAATTTTAAAGTTGATTTATCAAATATTTACAATGAGTTTGGAGGTGATAGCCTATTTTTGCATTATGTCTGTATATTCAAGTGTAATATAACATTGATAATGCAGCCACATTGATTGATAATCAGCCTAATTAATAATCAATTGGCGGTTGATTTTTATTAAACAGGGCGTTTAACAAAATTAAAACCATTATAAAAAAACAGTTTATGGGTAAACGATTAATCACGATCATGCTTGTGCTTCTGACATTTGGAGCGCAGGCATTCGCCCAGTCCTCCGTGTCCGGAAAGGTCACGGACAAGGCTGGTGAACCTCTGGTCGGTGCCAGCGTTCTCATCAAGGGAACCACCAACGGCACTATGACAGACATCGACGGTAACTATAGCCTCTCCGGGCTCAAGTCAAACGCCGTTCTCGTCTTCTCATCAATCGGTTTCGAGACTCAGGAAATCTCCGTCGGCAGCCGGAATGTGATCAATGTCACACTTGCCGAAGAAGCCGAATTCCTCAACGATGTGGTCGTCGTGGCTTATGGTACCGCGAAGAAAAGAGACCTTACCGGCTCAATGTCTTCCATCAAGGGTGACAACATCAAGGCGCAGAGTGTGTCTTCAATCTCACGCGCTCTAGAGGGTGCGGCTCCGGGTATCCAATTGTCCTCTGTTGATGGTCAGCCAGGTCTTGATATGGCCATCCGTGTACGTGGAGCGTCTTCAACCTCTGATGGTTCCGCAGTGGCACTCGTGGTGATTGACGGTGTGCCGGCTCAGACATCGAACCCTCTTTCCACCATCAACCCTTCCGACATCGAAAGCATCTCAGTGCTCAAGGACGCTGCCTCAACAGCACTTTACGGTTCCCGTGGTGCCAACGGTGTCATCCTCATCAACACCAAGAAAGGCAGCGAAGGCAAGACTCAGGTGACATTCGACACCCGCATCGGTTGGAACAGTGTGGGACAGTTCAACATGTCCAACATGACCGAAGCTTCCGACATTTATGAATATGCTTGGCTGTCGATCTACAACTCTTACCGCTACGGTGTGGATGGGACAGGTAGGCCTGGCGTTGGTGAGGATGGGATCCCTTACACCAACTTCCAGAACCCTAACCATACTCACGAGGAGGCTGCCGAATTCGCTTCGCAGCATCTTTTCAACTATGTGAACAGTGAGACAAACTTTCAGCGCAACTCTCTCAACAATGCTCTCGTGTATGACGTTCCTGGCGCGAGGTATGTGTTCTCCGGAGGGACCGGCAACTCACGTTCATCCACAATGATGGACGCTTATCTTGTAAACACAAACGGCAAGCTCAATCCTGACGCGAAGTACTTCCTTCCTAAGGACAGCAAGTACAACAGTCTCTTTGAGACCGCATTCCGTCAGGAGTACAACGCCTCACTTAAGGGCGGCACCGAGAAACTGAACTATTTCGCATCCTTGGGATATACTTCTGATCCGTCTTACATCCCTACATCATCTTTCGAGCGTTACAACGGACGTGTAAGTGTGAACGCTCAGCCGCTCAAGTGGCTTAAGTTCGGAAGCAACATCGGCTACACCCGCACAACCACCAATGAGATGGCGACCCGTTGGGGACGTAACGCTGGTTCAGCCGGAGGAAACGTGTTCCGCTATGTGAACGGTACCTCATCCCTGATTTCCATCTACATGCTTGATGAGAATCACAACTATGTCTATGACTCCGAAGGTAACCGGCTTGAAAATGTCACAAACAAAACCGAGACCTATTCCCCTCTTGGACCGACCACAGGAAACGCCTTTGGGAAGGGTGTCAATTCCGAATTTGACAAAAACAAGAACGAGACCATTCGCAGCATTTTCACAACTAGATCCTACGCTCAGGTTCTCTTCACCAAGGACCTCAACCTTCTTGTCAACTTCAGCTATGATTCTGACAACACTGATTATCTCCGCTACCGTGCCGCTGGCACATACAACGGTGGTTTGAATGGTGGTCTCAATAAGACTCTCACCAACAGGTTCATCCTTAACAACCAGATTCTCCTCAACTACTCACATGACTTCAGAAGCGGCCACCACGTGGATGCCCTGCTCGGTCACGAGTGGAATCACGACAAATATCATTCAGTTCTCTATGCATCTGGTTATGAACTCATCCCTGGTTGGATATCCGGCGGCAACTTCATAGGACGCTACACCAATGGTGGAACCACCCTTTCAGGATCTCCAAGCTGGAGTCAGTATGAGGTAAACATGGAGTCCTACATCGGACGAGTGAACTACAACTATGACGAGAAATATTACTTGAGCGCATCAATCCGTAGGGACGGTTCTTCCAAATTCATGAACAACAAGTGGGGAACTTTCGGTTCAGTCGGAGCAAGCTGGGTAATCTCAAGAGAAGGTTTCATGTCAGCGACAAGCTCTTGGCTTGACTTCCTGAAAGTCCGCGGAAGCTATGGTGTCCTCGGTAACTCAAACGGTATCGGTAGCTACACCAACCACACATGGTCCTATTCAGCCACCTCTTACCAGCAAACGACAAACGGTACAGGCATTCCAGCCGGCTACAAACTTAGCAGTGGCGCGCTCGTGAACGATCAGCTCACGTGGGAGAAGAACAGGGAGTTTGACCTCGGCCTTGATTTCGGAGTATTGGGGCGCAGGATCAACGGTTCTATCGACTTCTACAACCATGTTACTCCTAATGCTTTCTACAGTGCCAACTACTCCGCTCTCGCCGGATCCGGTAGTGAGACGCTCCAACAGAACGCAGCGGTTCTCCGTAACCGTGGATTGGAGATTGAACTCAGTTTCGACATCATCCGCACAGATGATATGACTTTGAACTTCACCACCAACGGAACCCATTACAGAACAACTTTGATTGAAGTTCCAGAAGAGAATATTCCTGACAACACAAACCTTGACCTTCCTCAAGGCACATGGCAGGCAGGCGTAGGCTCATTCTCCGCCTCTGGAGCAGGAGGTGCCAGCATCGGTTATCTCCGTGGAGAAGGCCGTGACTGGTACAACATCTATCTGTACAAGTACGCTGGCGTTGATAAGGAATCAGGCCTTCCGATGTACTGGCACCGCGTCACCAACGCTGATCTCGGTCTCAATGACGACGG
>ERZ808267.181-NODE-181-length-23926-cov-2.891249_pt1 | contig 23926 bp, 20 predicted proteins | sample MGYA00521241_ERZ808267 | MGnify/ENA primary metagenome ERZ808267 (study PRJEB31516, sample SAMN03275592) | gut metagenome | biome: mammalia-associated habitat; material: feces | host: Papio cynocephalus | place: Kenya | collected 2012-07-19 ...
AATGAATACATTTTTTGCAATGACAAAACGCAATACAAAGATGTTTTTTCGTGATAAAGCAATGTTCTTTACATCTCTTATCACGCCGATAATATTGCTCGTTTTGTATGCCACATTTTTGGCAAATGTGTACCGTGATAGTTTCTTAAACGCTTTGCCCGAGGGCTTCTCAACCTCGGACGCAATTATCAATGCAACAGTTGGTGGCGAACTCTTTTCATCGCTTTTGGCGGTTTGCTGTATCACGGTCGCATTTTGTTCAAACCTCCTAATGGTGCAAGACAAGGCTCGAGGCACATATCGTGATTTTATGATAACCCCAGTTAAAAAATCAACTATCGCAATGTCGTACTACACTTCAACTTTTATGTCAACTATTATTATTACCTTAACCGCCACTGCCGCTAGCCTAATTTATGTCGCTTGTACAGGCTGGTTCTTGTCTTTCGGTGATGTAATGCTATTGCTACTAGATGTGTTCTTGCTCACTATGTTTGGTACAGCGCTATCGAGTATAGTAAATATGTTTTTGTCTACCAATGGGCAAGCGTCCGCAGTCGGAACTGTGGTGTCAGCGGGCTACGGCTTTATCTGTGGTGCGTATATGCCAATTGCCAGTTTTGGTACAGGGCTGCAAGCGGTTTTGATGTTCTTGCCAGGTACATATGGCACTTCACTTTTGCGTAATCACGCCCTCAACGGTGTGTTCAACCAAATGGCAATTGATGGCTATCCAAGCGAGGCAATCGAGGGAATTCGTGATAGCTTAGACTGTAACCTCTCATTCTTCGGTAATGATGTCAGTATCGGTGTAATGTACGGAGTTTTGGCTGGCTCAATCGCTCTCTTGGTCGGTTTATTCGTGCTGTTTACCGCCCTCCGTGGCAAACGCAAAAAATAAGGAAAAAATAGGTAAAAAATACCCAAATATCTCAAAAAATATTGTTAAAATACTAATTAATACTATAAATAAATCAAATTATTTATAAAAACACTAGGAATACAAACAATTAAAGTAAACAAAAATACTAAACAATAATGGAAGTAATAAATAATTACAAAGCTTGCCCTATGAGGTAAAATATGCAATTAAAAGAGTATGTCGCAAGGCTCAAAAAAGAGTTCTATGCAAAGGAAATCGAGTTCGATGACATCTGTAAATACTTGTCGCCCGCAGATTTTTATGGCAAAAATCCCTCAATTGAGAGCGTCAGCGAGCGAGAGATTTGTTCCCAAAACTTTGTTACTTTGGTAATCAAAGGTCATAACATCAGCCCCAAAGCCCACTATCCAGCCAGCGGCACAACCGCTGATTTGGTGTTTGTGGAATACGACAAAAACAAAAATGTAACCAACGCCTGTTTGGTAACGAATAGAACGGGCGGCGGCGAACAGCACTTTTTGGACTTGCTCTATTCGTATGAAAAGGAAACTAATTAATTAAATATAGCTTTATTTTGGGGCGGTATTTAGCGCTTTTTGCCTTGATTTTTTCGTTTTGTTATGCTAAAATATCGCTATACTATCATTCAAGGAGAAAATTTTATGGAAAAAAGCGAATTTGTAAAAGAAATTGCCGACATTCACAGCGATTATCCACAGTGGTATACCGATGTCGTGCTAAAAACGGAGTTGGCGGACTACGGCCCTGTAAAAGGTACTATGGTTATCCGTCCGTATGGCTACGCTATTTGGGAGTTGATTCAATCTGAAATGGACAAGCGTTTCAAGGCGTTGGGTCATCAGAATGCCTACTTCCCGTTGCTTTTTCCGTACAGTTTTCTAGAAAAGGAAAAGGAGCATGTCGAGGGTTTTGCGCCCGAGGTTGCAGTCGTAACTCACGCTGGTGGTGCTGAATTGTCAGAGAAATTGGTTATTCGTCCTACCAGTGAAACCGTTATCTGCAAAATGTACAGCAAATGGTTGCAGAGTTACCGTGATTTGCCATTCAAGTACAACCAGTGGGCAAATGTAATGCGTTGGGAAAAGACCACCCGCCCATTCTTGCGTACTTCTGAATTTTTGTGGCAAGAGGGACACACTCTCCACGAAACAAAAGAGGAGGCAATGGAGGAGACCTTGCAAATGTTGGAGGTTTACCGCTCTGTTTGTGAGGAATTGCTCGCTGTGCCAATGCTAGTCGGTAGAAAAACCGAAAAAGAGAAGTTTGCTGGCGCTGAGATTACCTATTCTATCGAGTCAATGACTCGTGATGGCAAGAGTTTGCAGTCGGGGACTAGCCACTATTTGGGCACGAATTTTGCCAAGAGTTTTGATATTCAATTCCAAGACCGTGAGGGCAAAATGGCGTATCCACCCCAAACCAGTTGGGGTACATCTACCCGCCTTATCGGTGCTTTAATTTGTGCGCACGGGGACGAGAGGGGACTGGCTTTGCCACCTAGGGTTGCCCCAATTCAAGTGGTAATCGTTCCAATCACTCTCAAAAACGGGGAGTTGGTAAACTACTGCAAGGGGTTAAATGAGAAATTTGTCAAGGCGGGTATCAGGTCTCAAGTCGATTTGAGCGACTATTCCGCTGGCTACAAGTTCAACAAGTACGAGATGAAAGGCGTGCCAGTGCGTATCGAGGTCGGTAATCGTGATTTGAGTAACGGTGTCGTAACAGTCGCTCGTCGTGATACTTTGGAGAAACTAACTCTCAACCAAGCCAACTTGACCGCAAGTGTACTGTCTCTTATGGACGAAATTCAAGCAAATATGCTAGAAACCGCTCGCCGCAAAACCAACGAGCATATTATCGAGGTTGATAACCGTGAGGATTTGGTCAAAACCGTAAACGAGGGTAATTTCGTGCGTGTAACTTGGTGTGGCGACCGTGCTTGCGAAGAAAACCTGAAAGAGGAAACCGCAATTTCTAGCCGTTGTATGCCTTTTGACCAGTCGGACAAAAAGCACAAGTGTGCGTGCTGTGGTAAGGAATTGAAAGAGGGCGAGGGATACATTACCTACTTTGCTAAATCCTATTAAAAAATAAGCAAAAAATACTTAAAAAATCAAAAAAATCACTATTTTTAATCGAAATAGTGATTTTTTATATTCTTCAAAATTTAGTATTTTTGTAGCACATCTTCTAGACTTTCCGCTCTGCTTTTTATTTGGCTGGTGTCTATTTTGTAATCAACCCGTACAGAATTAGCTGATTTTTCAATTCTTGTTTTGGTAGTGTTAATTTTTGAAATGTCATTGTGGTCAGTTTTATGCAGTGCTGTTTGAGAGGATTTTGATTTTTCGCTGTTTTTTGATGATTTAGTACCATTTGGGGTTGATTTTTTCATAGAATCGCACACTTCTACTGCTTTCTGTGTATTTTTTCTATGCTGCTCGTACGCTGTTTTGTACTCGTTTAGAAAGTTAGTTACATTAGCGAAAAATGATTTTCCATTATCTTTACATTCGATAATTTGCTCATCTACGAATGTGAGTGCTCGTTTATGATAAGCTCGACAAGCTAATTCGCTAACTTCTACGATGTTCAAAAGTGAATCGAGCTGTTTGTCGCAAATTTTATCAATATTTTCAATAAATAATTTTTCGCATAAAGTTCCGCGTTCTAGGGTGTTTGAGCATTCGCTACATATGTTCTTATACAACTCTTTAACCTTTTCAAAACTACCCTCACACTCATCTTTCAAATTGGCTAAACAGTTTATATATTGTTCTCCAACATTAATTTTTTTTGTCGTTGGCATTATTTGTTTTGTGTTTTCGAGGTACTTCATTGCCTGTGTTACCAAAGGTTTTGTGTTTTGCTCTAACCATTCCAACGAATTCTCATTATTGTGTTTGCTATCATCGAATTTGGTTAGGTTGATTTCGTTTAGCTTATCTTCATAAAGTTTGATTTGGGTAATATTATTTGATATGCTGTTCCGTAGCGAAGTAACCTTGTCATAATACGACAAGGCATCGGATTGAGGCTGGTTCAATAATTCCAAAAATGCGTCAATATTTGAATTTGTTTTGGTTAATTCTCTAGAAAGCAGTGTGTGCAACTGTTCAACCAATGAGCGTAATTTTGTGGATTGATTGGTGCTTTCTACTATGTCAACAAGACTATAAAATGTCTTTTTGGCGTCCACCTCATCAAAACACTCGTTAACAAATCGCATACTAACTTTTGCATTCCGTGGCGCCGTTTTGTTTAATGATGGTAGTTCTCTTAATTGCATATTATTCTCCTAAAATACATTACTGCATCATTTTATCACAAAACTTTATAAAGTCAATACAGTTAGTGCAAATCGTGGATAAATTATATACTTTTTTACAATTTTTTTGTAAAAAATTCAAAAAATAATCCACACAAAATATACAAAAAATCAATAAAAATAAAAATATCAAAAAAATACCTAAAAATAATAAGAATTTGTCGGGTTTGCTATAATCAAAAAAAGAAAAGCCGAATATTTCGACTTTTCTACCATTTCCAGTTTAATATTTCTGGCATATCTATTCCATTTTCAGCAACATATGCCGAGTGTTTTGCTAGTTTTTCCTCCAATTCTTTTTGGATAGTATTTTTCTTTGTTTTTGGAATACTAGCGTATTTTGTTACTTTCATCATAAGGTGGTAGCGGTCAATACCATTACGCACACGCATATCAAAAGGCGTGGTAATCGTACCTTGCTCGCAATACCCGCTCACATGCAAATTCTGATTATTCCTCTTGTATGTCAGTTGATGTATAAGTCTAGGATACCCGTGGAAATTGAACACAATCGGAACTTTTTTGGTAAAAATTCGGTCGTATTCCTCATCGGTTAATCCGTGCGGGTGTTGATCGTTGCTGACCAATTTCATTAAATCTACCACGTTTACAAACCTAACATTTAGTTCAGGCAAGTATTCCCGAACGAGGGAAGCAGTCGCCATCATTTCCAGAGTCGCCGTATCACCACAGCACGCCAGCACGATGTCGGGATTATCCTTGTCGCCTTGACACGCAAAATCCCACACCCCAACTCCCGCCTCGGTATGTTTCTTTGCCTTTTCAGGAGAAAGCCACTGAAAACTAGGGTGCTTGCTCGCCACAATTACGTTAATTTTGTTTGTCGAGCGAGTGGTCAAAAGTATAAAGTAGAGTGTTTGTGTCGGGCGGGAGATACATTCGCACAAATTCAGCAGACTTGCTACTCAAATGGTCGAGAAATCCTGGGTCTTGATGTGTAAAACCGTTGTGGTCTTGTTGCCAAACGTTGCTGGTTAGTACCAAATTTAGCGAAGAAATCGGCGCTCTCCAACGCAACTCGCTGCATACTTTGAGCCACTTTGCGTGTTGCGAAACCATACTATCAACGATTCGCATAAACGCCTCATAACTATCGAACATTCCGTGCCTACCAGTGAGCAAGTACCCCTCCAACATTCCCTCGCAAAGGTGCTCCGATAAGAAACTGTCCATAACCCTGCCGCTAGGACTCAAAAATTCGTCCGATTCGACAATCTTCTCGTTAAACGCTCTGTTTTCCGCCTCAAAAACCCGATAGAGCCTATTGCTCATCGCCTCGTCAGGGCTAAAAATGCGGTAATTGCGATTATCTTTATTCAATTTGAACAAATCACGAATATATCCGCCCAATTCCAGCATATCTTGCGTGCGGACGCTGCCCGCTTTCTTGAATTGTAGCAGGTAATCCTCAACTTGCGGGGTAATAATAGGTAGCATTAGTTTCCCGCCGTTAGAATTCGGATTGGCGCTAATTCGCTTGTCGCCTTTTGGCAAAATTTCTTGAATTTCAGGGATAAGTCTAGCGTTTTCGTCAAACAATTCGCTAGGTTTGTAACTAGATAACCACTTGTTTAGGATTTCGAGGTCGTCCGCATTCTTTACCTCAATCGGTACTTGGTGCGCCCTAAATGACCCCTCAACTTGTTTGCCATTCACTTCTTGGGGGCAAGTCCAACCCTTAGGAGTAATCAGTATAATCATCGGGTTCGCGTGCCTATTTTTTGATTTTTTGCTCCTCTGAATATCACGAATGCAACTATCCATCGCTTTTGCCATAGCTTTGTGCATTTTCATCGGTTCGCTACCCTCAACGATAATAGGAGCATACCCATATCCCTCAAAAAGTTTAATTAATTCCACCCTGGGCATACGAGCGAGAATTGTTGGGTTGCTGATTTTGTATCCATTGAGGTGGAGAATAGGGAGGACATTGCCGTCCGTGTGCGGGTTAAGGAGTTTGTTAGCGTGCCAAGAGGTTGCAAGTGGACCAGTTTCCGCCTCACCATCGCCCACGATGACAGTAGCGATTAAATCAGGGTTGTCGAGAACTGCCCCATAAGCGTGTGCCAAACTATACCCCAATTCGCCGCCCTCGTGGATAGACCCAGGAACTTCGGGCGAAACGTGGCTCGATACCCCGTTAGGGAAACTAAAACGCTTGCACAGCCGCTCAATCCCCTTGTAGTCTAGCCCAATTTCAGGATAAACCTCACTATATACGCCCTCCAAATACGAGTTCGCAATATAAAAGTTTCCCCCGTGCCCGGGGCCCGCAATCAGCATCATATTTAGGTCAAACTTCTGAATAACTCGGTCGCAGTGTGCATATACGAAATTCTGCCCAGGTACAGTGCCCCAATGCCCAACGACTTTTTTCTTGATATGGCTGAGTTTGAGTGGGTCTCTAAGGAGTGGGTTTTTGAGCAAATACAACTGTGCACAACTCAAATAATTCGCCGCCCGCCAGTACTTGTTCAACTTCTCCAAATATTGCTCGCTAGTATATTCATCAAACATTTTCGCACCTCAAATATTTTGGTCATAGTATACCACACATTATCAAAAAAATATATCAAATCATACTATTTTTTGAATTTTTGCCGATTTTTTGATGATTTTTTGAGTAATTATAGCGTGCCGCTGTGTCTAGATACAAACTAAATATTTCTCTCCACGCCCTAATTTACCGCTTTTCTATTGACAAAATCTCTACATATGATACAATATTTGCAGAAAAACTTTAAGGGGACAACTATGGAAAACGCAAACAAAAAAGATTTATGGGTTAACTCAATCGCAAAATATTTGAGAGATTCTACTCGTGAATATTCTGACAAACAAATGGAAGATATGCTCACCGTTGCCCAAAATGATGCCGCCATGACAAGAACGTGGGCTGAGGAGGAAATCAAGAGTAGTAGCAGAGATTTGCACAAGAGTTACCACAGAGCGTTGCTAGTTTTTGCTGGAATTTGTATCACCCCACTCGCCGCTGCGCTGACGGGCTCGGCTATTCCTGGCGGGATTGGACTCGGCTTGGGTGCGGGTGTTGTTGGTTGTATGGGGTACGCCGCTTACTACTCTTATGAATATATGCAGACAGAGAAAGTTTGCTGTGAAAAAGTCGCCGAGAGAGAAGCGACCGCCGCCGCTGCTGATATACTGCTCACCGAGAGGAAAGAGCAAGAATGTCCACAGAGATAATCTATCAAGGAGGTAAAGTTATGCTAAAAGATTCATTTGGATTGCATTTTTCTGCAAAAGAAAACAAAGAATTAGAAAAAAACATTGCCAATTATGAGGAAAGTTATAAAAGGAAAAGTATTCAAGACATCAAGTATTTGCTCAAATTGCGAGATGCTGCAAATGCAAGTAATGATGAGTTGAAGAAACCTGTTTTTGATAAGCATTACTCATATGTCAACCTATCACTTGCTGCTTTTATTGGTGCAACAGTGATGACATGGGCTTCTGCGCTTCTGGGAGAAGGTGGCGGAATGACCACCGCGGCATACGGCTGTTTCGCGGTATCAATTATGGCGGGGGCGGGGTATGCGGCGGCAAGGCAAGCAGCAATCTTAAATGACAAAAAGTCGAGACTTGTTGATATGTTTGCTATTTTAGATGACTTACAGAGGCGAGAGGCAGAAGAAACCTCTACCAATGAAATCATAGATAATGCCGTAGCGAAAACAATGTCCGAATTGAAGCAAGAGGCAAAGACGCAAACGGAAGTGGACGATATTATGCGTCTTTACCGCACAATCGCAATTAATGTTGAGGCGGAGCAGGAATCTGTTAATGCAAAAGAGAGAAATCGTGAAGCTCTGACAGAGCAAGGCGTTTATGTCGATGATAAAGGCGGTGCTACTCTCGATATAGAGAAATCTAACGTTCAACAAGCAGCAGAGCAAGAGAGTGATATGGAAATATTTATTGTAGATTCTGCTATTTCAGAGGACGATATCATCGTTCCTACTGATTCGATAGAAATGGAGCAAAGCACCGAGCCGTCCGCGCCAAGTGAGCAGACTAGCGAGCAAACTTTTGACGCCCCTAATGAGGCTAATATAGAGGCGAAAGATATCACAAATACCGAGGGCGTTATTCTCAATGAGGGCGATGTGATTTTGCGTGGTGTTCTCGACCGTAATTCGGTTATTATAACGGCAAAAGACCGTAAGCAAATGGAGGACTTTTTGTTTGGCGAAACCAACGAAATCACTGAAACAAGCGACTTTATGTCGAGATAAATAGAAAAATAATATGTAAGTTAATTATATCAAACGCAATAATTATGTATAATAGGAAATTGGTTTTTTTTAGCCATTTTTCTTTTTTATATCAGTTTTTTGACAAACGCATTATTTTATGGTAAAATTGTAATCAAATTGAATGAGGAGGATTTATGCAGGATAATTATTGTGATGGTCAAGACCCATCTAGCGAAAACAAACCTACCCCAAAATCAAACCCAAAGGTTTTGTTATTGCTCAAAATTATAGGTTTTGTTATTTTGGCTGTAGGTATCGTGTTTTTTGTGATAAGTAGGCTAAATTTTGGCAATTTTAAGAACGACTGGTTTATGACGGGTGGAATTATTGGTGGAATATGCTTTGTAATTGGTTTTTTGTGTGTTGTTATAGGGTTCTTGCCACAAATGGCAAAATGGAATATCAAGTTGGGGAAACATATCCAAGAGCAAAATAAGGAAGATTTGACTAGCATAGCCAACACCAGTGCCGAAATCAATGAGCAAGCAATAGAAACTGCTGCAAAAGCCGCAAAGCGTGGATTAGATGACGACAGTGTAACCAAGTTTTGTAGCCAATGTTGCAAAAAAATTAGCAAAAATTCCAAGTTTTGCAGCCATTGTGGTGCAGAACAAGAATAAATAGGAGAGTGCTTTATGGAAAACAAAATTTGCCAGAGTTGCGGTATGCCTATCACTAGCGAGGAGCAGTTAGGGCGTAATGCAGACAACTCAATTAACCCAGATTATTGCAAGTATTGTTATCAAAATGGCGAATTTATCGACAAAGTCGATATGCAAGAGTATATCAATATGTGTTCGCAATTCGGCTCGCAAGCAGGTATGACAAAATGACCAAATGCGTGAATTTTGTACCAAACTTTTCCCAACTCTCAAACGCTGGAAAAAATAAATAGTAATTACTATTAAATAGAGAAATAAAAAAAGCCGTTTTTATTCTGAGCGCCCCTACTGGGTTCGCTTCATTTTCGGCTTTTTTATTTTCACTCCAAAACTAAATAAATTTATTTTTATCGTTCATCATACTTTGCTCTTGCCACCCGAAAGGTCTGCTTAAATGTTTATCAAAAGTATAACATTTTCTATCGCAGACAGGGGGGGTGGGAAATCTCTAACTCCTCGCTCACCAAAACATAAATAAATTTATTTTTGGCTTTGCTCGTATTTAGTTACCCCGAACCGAAAGGTCTGCTCCAATCTCTATCCAAATCAATAACTTCTGCTATCGCAGACAGGGTAGGTCGGGGAATAGCAAAGTATTCTTCACTCCAAAACTAAATAAATTTATTTTTGTCGTTCATCATACTTTGCTATTCCAAACTTTTCGGTGGTTACATAGCCGCTTGGGGCGTTGATAAGGTCGGGGATACGATTTACCACAGTTGCGCAAGTCAACTCGACCGTTTGAGGGCGGCTAATGGTTACGGTTGTATCAGGCTCGCCAAAAATCGTCCACTCGTTTTTGTCGCATTCGTCAGGAGCGTAGACTTTACCGATACATTGTGTCTCAATTACGATGCCCTCCTTGGTTTCCGATGTAACAACCGCACTCATACCAGTTGCACATCCTGCAGGGATAACTATATTCAGAGTGCTACTGTTCAAATCCGTGTCGTGGAAAAGCGGCACGCATTTTTGCGTTTGCGAAGTGATATGCAAGTTAAACTTGCTAGCCAGCCAACCGTTCACATTCCACATATAACTAGGAGCAAATTTACCCGATTCGATGATTTTTTGACGCTCGGCAGGCGAAATATTGTCCGCCGCAGCGACTTGCTCCTCAAATTCCGTAGGATTTAGCCCCGCACCGTGTGCCTTTGCTAGTGCAATTCCATAGTCCTCAACATTATAACTGCTGCTACCTTGAATTTTGGTAATTTTGTGTGTAGCACCCGCCAAAACCACAATCAAATTCCCCCAAAATACATCTTGATACCCAGCACCAGTGATGGTGCAACCATTAGCCTTTGCTAGTTCGTCAATCTGCTTATATAGGGTAGGGTTACTGTTTTGCGGATAAAATGCCTCCTCACAAGTCGTAATCGCATTGACCCCCGCAGCAGCACAAGCGAGCAATGCCTCATCGCAATCCGCTAGCAAACTCATTGTCGTAACAATCGCCACGTCAGGTCGCAATTCTTTTAGCCTTGCCGCCACATCTGTTTTGGCTGACTCGATTTTGACGCCCAGTTTGCCTACTCCCGCAAAATCTCCCACATCAGTACCGAATTTTGCTTCATCAATGTCAAAAGCACCTACACACTCGTAGCCCTTTTCGATACAGTAGCGAATGGTAAACTTCGCCATTTTGCCACACCCATATTGTACAAATTTAATACTCATATTTTACCTCCGTAAATTTTCTATAATTATAACCAATTTTTGTTTATTTAACAAATGAATTTCCGCCCAAATCGTAAATTATATACTTTTTCAAAAATCGTCAAAAAATCAATAAAAATTATCAAAAAAATTAAGATTAATGCCTAAACAAGCCCACAAAATGAACATTTTACGCCTTTTTGCATAAAATTTATTGTATTTTTGGCGTATTTTTTGAGGATTTTATTTATCTTTGATTTTATACAGTTCTGCACTTTTTGTTAAAATTCTTTCCCCAAAAGTATTGGGAATCTCTCCGCTTTATGATATAATATGACCACAAAATATAAAAGGAGAAAACATATGTCTAAAAGTATAAAAACATTTCTTTTTGCGATTTTACTATTACCGTGTGCTTTCTTGCTCGCTGCTTGTTCCGACATTTTGGGTTACAATATCAATTTTGTCGTAGATGAGCAGGTTTATCAAACGGTCAAAACCCAAGGCAACGAGTATATCACAATGCCGCGAAATCCCGAGAAATTGGGCTACGAATTTAAGGGCTGGTATTTTGATAAGGACACTTGGCAAAACGAGTTCAAGGCAGGCACTTATGCTGACCAAGCGCTAACTCAAAATGTAAATGTCTATGCACATTTTGTTTTGAGTGTTACAATGCAAATCAATGTCGATGTGTATGTTGATGGCGTCAAAACGGATACGCTCTACACCAGCGATGCGGACAATTTTATGATTACCGCACCAGTTAAACCTGCCGACTGCAACACTGACCCAACTATCAAAAAGTATTTTTACGGCTGGTTTACCGACAGTGAGTGTACGACTCCGTTAACCGCCAACACCCGCTTTACCACAAATTCTAGCATTTACGCAAAGTGGCTCGATGTGAACGAGGCGGATTACGAATACACCAACACAAACGGCATAGCAACTATCACAAAGTACAACAATGCGACCGGAAGTTCTATTGCAGTAGTTCCTAAATATATTAACTCAATCCCAGTCAAAGAAATCGGCGTTGAGGCTTTCAAGAATACAAAAGTCGGCACGCTGATTATCTGTGATGGTGTCGAGGTAATCGGGGATAGAGCGTTCGAAAATTGTGGTTATCTCTCAACAGTTATAATGAGTGACTCTGTTAGAGTGATAGGGGACGATGTATTTTGGACTTCTTATAGACAGTTAAAACACATTAGAGTTTCATCTGGGCTAACATCGCTCGCTACGAGAGCGTTCCCAATTCATAGTACTACCGAATCGGTGCTAAATTACAACAAATACGATAACGCCTACTACATAGGCAACGAAACAAATAAATATATCGCACTCATTACTGCAAGGAGCAAAGACATCGAGTCAGTAGAAATTGCTAACGGTTGTAGATTTATCTGCTGCGAGGCGTTCATTGACTGCGTGAACCTAAAAGGCGTGAATTTCCCTGACTCTGTAATAGGTATTGACAAAGAGGCTTTTGCACATTGCAAGAGTATCAACACTCTCAAATTGCCAGAGAACCTAACCAGCATTAGCGAGAATTGTTTTGACAACTGCTCTGGGCTAACACAACTAACTATCCCTAGTGGCGTAACTCAAATCGGCGAGAACGCGTTTTGGGGTTGTTGCGCTTTGGCAGAAATCTATAATTTGAGTGATTTGACCCTAGCAAAAGGCACGGGCGATGATGGTAGTGTCGCACTATATGCAAAGGTAATTCACACGGACGCAAACGCCCAAACTAAGTTGGTAACCAAAGGCAAGGGTATCTATTATGCGTCAGATAACGAAATGATTTTGCTCGCAACCACCGACCGAAACATTACCTCATTCACAGTCGCTAACGGCTGTACCACTATCGGCAGCTTTGCGCTGAATGGCTACGACTATTTGGAGCAAATCACTATTCCAAATACAGTAGAAACTATCAACGAATGTGCAATCTCAAATCTTCCCGCACTCGAATCAGTGAAGTTCGCCGACAATTCGCAGTTGACTAGAATTGCATATGGGACATTCAACAGTTTGCCAAAGCTTATGGAAATCGTTATCCCTGCGAGCGTAACTACTATGCAAAACGCAATCTTTGACAACTGCAACAAAGACCTCCGTATCTATTGCGAAGCAACTTCGCAGCCAGAAGGTTGGGACGCAACTTGGGTAGAAAATGATACAAGAATTTATTGGTACAGCGAAACCGAGCCAACAACCACTTGGTTTAATTATTGGCGCTATGTCAAGCAAGATGGTATCAGATATATCGCATTGTGGAACTAATAGCGTTCCACTTTGTTAAATTTCGCAAATATAACAAGAACCAACATTAAATGCAATAATATCACAAAACAAAAAGTAGGGTATAAAATGAACCCTACTTTTTCCTTATTATTAACTATTGTGTATTCTTGCTATTTCCCAAGAAATATAGGTTTCTGTTGATAATCAGAGAAATAATCAACCACAATGCAGAAATTAGCACCAAGACATATACAATTATGCTACCAGCATTGTACCCGCCGAAAATCCATTCCACGAGATTGAAACCCAATATCCCGACCAAACCCCAGTTCAGGCCACCAATAACGAGAACGATTAGAGCCACCCAGTTAGCGATATTCATACCAGTCATATTTTCACCTCCGAGTATATTATGTGCATTTTGCCCTCTTTTATCAGTGAAAAATGTTGGATAATAATGTAAAAAATTACTGCATTTTATTAATTACGCCGCAAGCAATCATCAACCCAGAATCGCCCGCAGGCTGACTCTCAAAATCATCACGCATACTATGTACAACAATCGCTCGCCCGATTATCTCGTCAGTCGTAAAATTACTATCCAGAAACATAGCGTACGCATACCCGTTCGAGTTTAGTAGCGGGGGCAAGTCGCCCTTGTGATACGGATGTCGCCCCTCGCCGAAGTGAGTGCCAGCCGAACCAAAATCGCCCTCGCAAATGCCTTTTTCGTGAATGTGTAGCCCAAGGAACGGGGAAGATAGAGGGAGATTTTGTACCAAAACCATACATAAGCACCCAAGGCTTGTATCATAAAAATGAGCAAATCCCCTAATTAGCGGGTAACTATTTCCACCCCGAATTTTTGCTATTGCATTAGGTTTTGCTCCTGCCAACACCTCAAAAATTTCATCTGTAAATACACTTAATTCAACATTTTTTTGCATAAATCTACTTATGAAACATATTATGGTTTTGCTACTTTTTTACTCAATTTATATTTTTGAGCTATTTTTATTAATTTTTGACTATTATTTATATTATTATTTTGTTAATTTTTTGGTAATTATTTGGTTTGTGAACTTTCTTCTATAAGAGTCAGCCAAGGGTAGAATATTACAAACAAAGATGTAGAAACAACCACTCCGTCAACCTCATCTTTGACAGCGGTCAAGTCATTAATAATATTTTTTGAAGGGATTTTTATAGCAAACGAATTATTTGTTTCAATACTAGGAGGGAAAGATATACTTATACAATATGCCCCTTTATTAAATCTTGCTTGGCTGTCAAATTGAGAGCTGAATGTTCCGTCTGTGTTCTTGATACTATAGTAGGTCGATTGTGCAGATGTGCTAGCTTCTGCTGTAAAGGTGATTGAATCACTTGCGTCCTTTGCTTGGAAAGTAACTTGTGCTGTGTCCTTTTCGGAGAATGCAACTATCCATTTTGACAGTTTAGCCATTTCAGTTTTTGCTTTTTCAGTAATTATGCTCATCAACATATCCGCTGTTGTTGCTCCCGTCAGGTCAAGTGGGTTGTCTAGAAAAGTTGCCTTTGCCAAATCAAGATTATCTTTTCCAAATTCTTGTCTAATCAATGTTTCTAGCGGTGTGCCTTGTTCGTTTATTGTTCCGCCACTATTTTGTAAATTATCGTAAAATAGATTTTGATAACTAAAACTCTTACCCCAAATAGAAATCGGCTGTTTTACATCATCGCCACCACAAGCGGCAAACCCAAAAACCGTCAGCAAAACCAAACAAACAGTCATAGCGATAACGCCAAAAGATTTTATTTTTGTCATAATATCCTCCTTATTTTTGAGTAATTATATCATAAATTTGCAGAAAAATCATTCAAATTAGCCCCCATATGCAAAAAAATTTGTGCAAATTTTGAATAAAAAAGAAAAAGTTTCCGCAAAAAGGCTCGCCCCATATAGAGGCTACATCATTTCACAAAAACATTTTCTTTATTTACGCATAATACTGTTGCTGCACTGCGTGCTTCGATTCAGATTTGCTTGTTTGCTGCATATGGTTGTCTTTGGGCGCTTCAAGTTTGACTACACTATTATTTACAACAAGAGTGTTGTCGCCCGCAACCACAATCCGCCTCTTGCCTTGGTTGTCCGCATTCTCAATCAAGAATTGCGAAATAGGGCGTACAAACATCTTTTGAATACTGCCGTTTAAAGCCCTCGCACCAGTTGCCATATAATTTGCATCTTGCAGAATATTTTCTAGCAGCCTATCACGATATTCAATTGTAACTCGAGTATCAGGCTGGTTTGCTGCAAAAAGCCCAATTTTTGCGTCTAATTTCTTGCCCAAAACTTCCTTTAATTCCGTCTTGGTTAAGTCGTCGTATTCTAGCAAGGAGTCAAATCTGCCCAAAAACTCCTTGACAAACGGTGTCCCTGCTTCGCCCGTTCTCGACATCATCTCGTCAAGGTTAAAGTTTTCTGATTTGCGGCTAACTTGTGCTTTTTGGTTGGTAGTACAAGTGATGACGAAATTCTGCACCTTGTATTCCTTGCCTTTCGCCGATGTAAATCTGCCCTCATCGAGTATGCTTAATAGGAAAGATAGGCAAGAGCGGTCGCATTTGTCAATCTCATCAAAGTTGATAACCCCGTTCGGGTTCTTGTCCAAAAATTCTAGCAGAGCCACCTTGTCATCATACCCAACATAGCCAGGGGCAGAACCAATCAATCTCGACACATCAGAGGCGTGCTTGAATGTAGACATATCTACCGTATACAGCCGCCCGCCGAAGAAAGTATCTGCCAAAGCCTTGGCAGTTTCCGTTTTTCCAACTCCCGTAGGCCCATTCATTAGGAAAGACGCAATCGGTTTGTTTGGGGTGTAGAACCCGCACGCCACGCCCGCCAATTTGTCCACAATGTCATTAACCGCCGAACGTTGCCCGACAATCCTATTCTTAAATTCATCACACTGCTGCTTGGTAATCGCAAAATCCGCTATATCCGTCCAGTCCGTGTCGTTTTCGTTATTAGAGTTATCATTTATAGTTATCGAGTAGCGTCTATTTGCTTTTTTGTTGCTGCACGCCTCAAAGACGGGTTTTGTAATTCCCCCTTTTGCCTTGGTGTATTTTTCCTCGCCGCTAGCCCTAATAAATTGCAAGCCATTTAAGTTATTTTCGCAGTGTTCCCAGTACTCTCCAATCTCGGACTCGTCCAAAATCTCATCGTAAAGACAGTTTCTATCTGCAATCAATGATTCATCATAAATATCCAACACGTCCGTGTCCGAGTCCAACATTTTGCAAATACGCCCCAAATACTGTTTAGGGTTTTTGCGAACAGCCTCTGGCACAAAGTCCTTGGTGTCAAACACTAACTCACCGTCCACAGTTTTTAGGTAAAAAATCGACAAAAGATTCATCACTTCTTTGGCAGACGGAGTGATTTTGCTCCCAGATTTCTGATTGTCCTCATCAAATTCGTGATACATTTTTGCAATGGCGTCAATAGTCGTGCCAAAATGCCCGCTTCTCGCAGGTTCACTAAATAGGAAATCAGTAGTACAAATCTCCTTGTACGACTTAACCTCATTAGGACGCTTTATGTTGTCAAAAAATGCCGTATTTCCTCTCTCACGCATCTCATTTATTGCCGCAAAAATTCGATTGTCAGGCATCAAATGATAAAAATATGCGTCCAAATCGTTGAAATTCGGGGTAGAAGCACGCTTGCTAGCCTTAATAAAATCATCTACATTGCACCCAATAGAACTCAACGCTAGCACAAAAATATCCACAGCATTTAGAGGTTCATTAAGCTCAAAGGCACAATCTTCTACTCGTTCCGTAATCACACCTTCGTAATATTTGCCGAAATTCTGTTTCGATTGTTTTACCAAGGCGCTCGCAGTCAAGTACTCATACGCAGTCGGCGCTCTGTCCTTCGCCTTGTAGGTAGAAAAAGTGTAAAGATAATTTAGGTCTATCATAATTCCTCCTTGAGGCAGAGTGGGGCAAATCAAATTATTATAATACCCAAGACATATCACAACCAGCCTCATCGCTGCCTTGATTATATCATCTAACCCCGAATAAGTCAATACCCTTGTTCCGTTTTACATTCTGCACATTATCGACATTTGTTACACAAATTAAACAAAATTAGACACTTTATACATTTTTTGTCTTTTGTAAAAATCGCTTGTACAAAATATATTATTTATGCTATAATTATCGCATAAACTAAACGAAAGGAGAAAATTTATGGCAAAATCAAACAAGCCTGTTAATTTCAAGGCAAAGTACATTACCTTGGGTATTATGGTTGCTGTGCTAATCGCCGTTGTTGTGTTATTCATCGTGCTAAATAGCCGTGGTCAAGACGCAAAAGCGGTTATGGCTATGGAAACCAACCCAGGTGTGCAGGTTGTGCTAGACGCTAACAATAAGGTTGTTGGCCAAGTTGCCCTCAATGCTGACGGCGAGAAAATGCTCGCAGTAGTTAGTTTCAAAGGGTTGACCGCAGAAGAAGCCGCTGAATTGTTTGCAAAGACATCAACCGAAATGGAAAAGATGAACTCATATGACGGAAGCAAGTTTGCTTCTGGCAAGGCTGACAAAGTTACTATCACTATTTCTGCTGAAAATTCAGCAAACTACGCAAATTTGGCAAGCAAAGTAAAGAACACAGTAAACAAATACTTCTCTGAAAACGGTGTTATGGCTGGTGCTGTAACTGAATTGTCAAACGACATTTCTGCCGCTGTGGAGAAAATGGTTATCGACACAAAAGAAACCGCTCATATGACTACCCAAGAAATCCTTAACTACACAAAGGAATCTTGTGCAGAGTTGGAGAAGATGGCTATCTCTACCCGTGATAAAGCCAAAGAAACATTCAACACAATTTACAATTCTGTTTTGGCTGCTGCTGATGTAATTATGGATGGCGCGGACAAGGCTTTCGCTGCTGCTGAGGAAGTTTGGGCTGGCTGGGAGAAAAAATACAACGAGGCTTCTGCCGAAGCTAAAAAAGCAATGCAATCTTTGTATGACGCCGCAAAAGAAACATTTAATAAAGCAAAAGACACCTACAACCAGGCAAAAGCCGAGTTTAACAAAACAAAAGCAGAGTTCAAGAAGAAACTTGACGCCGCTATCGAAAAAATCGAAGCAGAAGCAAAGGCTGCTTTTGACAAGTTGAAAGCAGACGCAAAGACTGCCTACGATGCTACCAAAAAATTGGTAGAAACCAATGTTGACAAGTTCAAAGAATTGTCAAAGGAGCAAAAAGACACTTGGCAAGCAAGTATCAAGGAATTCCAAGACTCTCTACTTAGAAGTTAATTTTTACCGATAATTAATAAAAATTAAATAAAAAGCACCCTCATGGTGCTTTTTCTTCCTTTATCACATTACCTCTCCCGCTTCGTCCTACTCAACCGTAACTGCAAACTCAACTTTTGCTTCGCTCGAAATATCCAACTCGCCCAAATCAAATCCCACAGTAGGGTCGTACGAGGCTTGCTCTACATCATTGACCTTTACACTACCAGCGACAAAACTAACCCCAGCAGGCATTTGGTCGCTAAAACGCACCTCAGAATGCTTGATATTACCGTCATTTTTGATAATGTTTGTGTAGTTAATAGTGTCGCCTTGTACCGCAGTCTGCTTATCCGCCGTCTTGGTAATAGTAATTTTAGGGTCAACGAGTTGCAGAGTAACTAGGTTTGATTTCTCCGTCAAGTCCGTAACTTCATTGACTGAATAGGTAACATCAGAAATAAAGTTAAAGACATCTTGGTTATCAATCTCATCGGCGATTGTAACCGTATATTCAATAGTGCTAGTGCCACCGTTGCGGTCAATTTGGTCGATTAATTCGAACCCCGTAATGGGGTCGTAATCGTTGTATGTTGTTCCGTCTATCATTAGTGAGTTAGGCTTGAATGTCGCCTTTGTGTCAATCGTGTCCTTGATACTTATGTCGGTAATGTCATAATCGCTGTTGTTTGTTAGTACCAGCGTAATTTGAATTTCATCGCCCGCCATTGCGTAAGTTTTGTTGGCAGACTTTACCTTTGTAAAAGAGGTAGTCATATTTTCAGTCGAAGAAACGTTACTGCTTGCCGAGCTCGACTTTACCGTAGTGTCGGGCAGGGTGTATTTGTATGTTACAGTCGAAGTGTTGTTTATTTTTGCCATTAAATTGCTCCTTGTGAATAAAATTTTCTTTTTTCATAGTATGCTCGTCCCGTAATTTGTGTTAAAAAAGTGAAATATCTTTGTTAATTTTCCATTTTGTGTTTGTGTTCGATAAAATTTGATTTTTAGTTCGTTTTACAAACCTATTCCAAAGTAATGTAATAAAAATATGGAAGAAAATCGTACGCTTTCTTATTGCAAATCTGTGCAATATGTGATATATTGTCGGTGTAATAATTGAAATTATTGAGGAGTTTGTATGAAATTAGCTGAATTAAATAAAATTCAAGAAATTTTAGGCTACAAATTTGATAATCCCGATTTGTTGCAACAGGCGTTTGTTCGCCGCAGTTATTCCGAGGAGCGTGGCGGTCAAAACAATGAGGTTTTGGAGTTTATTGGCGACAAAGCACTAGATTTTGCAGTAATTCGCATTATGATGAACCGCTTTGGCGAAATTGTTGAGAGTAAAAACAATCTAGAACCAAGGCTGCAAAATCCAAAGTATTTTGCGACAGAATACGATGAGGGCAAATTTACCGATATCAAAATGGATTTGGTCAATCGTGATACGCTCTCTCGCTGTATCAAAAAGTTGGGGTTTGATAGATACCTAGTTATGGGCAAAAGCGACATTCATAACGGCGTGGACAAGCAAGCGTCCGTTAAGGAAGACCTTTTTGAGGCGATTATCGGTGCGGTTGCTCTCGATTGCGATTACAATATGGATACGATTTGCACAGTTGTTAGTAAATTGATTGATTTTGAGTCGTATTTCGACAGTGGCTCTACACAAGAAGGTAAAGTGATACTTGAACTACAAAGATGGGTGGACTCCGTTGGTGCTGGCACTGTGGAATATTTTACAGAGCAAACAGGGAATGTTTATCGTTGCAGTTTGAAAATTGAAAAAATTCATTTAGAAAGTTGTGGAGTAGGTGCTACCGAACTCCTTGCACAAGAGGACGCCGCCCAAACTGCGTGTGAAATTCTAGACGAAAGCAAGGTCTTTGCAGACCAGTACGAGGAGGAGATTGGCGAACCTAACGAGTATGATTCCATTCAGCAAATCAACGAGTTAAGGCAAAAAGGAATGATTTATAATGTCAATTACAAATTCAAGGCGGGTGAGAATCCTGACGGCAGTATGTTTTGGCAATGTATTTTGACTGCCGAAAATATGGCTTATGAATACGGTGGCAAGGGGAGTGGTTCGACCAAAAAAGAGGCACAGCACGCCGCCGCATACCAGTTCCTTTTGGCTCTTATGAAGTATATGGAAGTGCCAGAAATCTAATTTTTGAATAGTCAACGGTTTTATCGCTTTTGTTTTCCCGATTTTACAAAAACAAGGGGGTATACTACTCCCAATCGCTATCTAACCCGTAAATTTGGGCGGGATACTGACAAAAATCGGCTAAAATCTAAGAATATAGTATTTTTTGAAACCAACAAAAAAAGAACTCAAAATCATTTTTGAGTTCTTGTTTTCATCGCAGAAATTTCAATTTAACTTTATTCCCAAATTGTAGGAGTTCCATCTACATAATGCCAAAAATCCCCATCTGTAGCAGGTTGTGATTTTGCGTAATAGTATACAGCGTTCCCGTCTAAAATGCCATTCATTGCCTCAATAGTAATGCCATTCCAATCTTCCATAGAACCCAAGTAATACACCTTTAATTCACTTTCTGGGAAGTTGAATACCCTTTTCCTTTAATAAATGCGATAGAGAAATCAAAATGCCGAGTTTGCCATACTCGTATGTTAGGCTGCCTTGCATAAATGCGGTAAATGGTGGGGCAATAGGCCCATCGCAACTCAACTCGATTGTCGACCCCGACACAAAGCTCCCGCTCGCCATAATCTCCTCGTGCGGATACCCAGGCATTTCGCTAGGGATTAGGGTTACATAGTTCTCAATAGCGACACCCTTTTGGATACCTCTGCAAAACTCAATCAGTTCATCGGCAGAATGTAGGTTGACCGTCTGCACGATGTCCGCCCTCGGTTCGTCATACCTAGGGCTAACATCGTACCCCAGCTTTTCCAGCATATAACTAGCGAAAGCCATCGTTTTTAGACTAGCGCAAACCACACTCGGTGCGTGATACACTCCCTTAAAGAACGCCATTAGTTGGTTTAGGTTGCAGCCAATGTCCTTGCCAACGCAAGGGGCAGAGAATCGCTCCGAAATGTCCCAAATAAGTTCTTTTTTGCCGACAATGTATCCACCCGTCCTTGCTTGTCCAGCGCCGAGATTTTTGAGTAGCGACCCAACTAGAATATCCGCCCCAACTTCGGTAGGCTCTTTTTTTTCGACCAAATCACCATAGCAGTTATCCACCATAATAATGACCCCAGGGAAACGCCCCTTGATAGCGGTGCAGACACGCTCGATTTTGTCAATACTCAGGCTCAACCTATTACTATACCCTCGTGAACGCTGGATTTCCACCAACTTAACACCGCCTTTTGCCAATCGCTCCAAAATCGCTGGAATGTCAAAATCGTCATTTTTGAGTTCAATCTGCTCAAAATTCACCCCGTGCGCTTTGAGCGAGTTTCTGCTGTCGCCAGTAAGTCCGATTATGCCCTTTAATGAGTCATACGGCTCGCCCGTAATTGATAGGAATGTGTCGCCATATTTTAGCAACCCAAAGAATGTAATAGACAATGCGTGCGTACCCGACATAATTTGAGGTCGAACGAGTGCGTCCTCCGCCTTAAAAATATCGCAGTAAACTTGTTCCAACTTGTTCCTGCCGTTGTCATAATATCCATAACCCGTAGTTTCGCAAAAATCTGTGCAAGTCAGCCTCGCATTGTGGAATGCTTTGAGTACTTTAGCACTATTATATAGGCAAATTTCCTCAAATTCATCAAATCTTTTTTGCAAATCAATTTCCGCTTGCCTTGCTAATTTAGCCAATTCGTCAGTAATACCTAATTCGTTAAACATAAATAACTCCCCAAAAGTGTTTTTAGCATTATAACATAAATTGTTTACTTTGTAAATTTCAAAATCTCAAATAATTGACAAAGTGAATATTGCTTTATATTTTTCAAATGACAGCCGCTGCCAATAACTTTGCTGTTTTGCCACCTACACAATTTTATCCCGCTACCCCAAAATGCTGTTGACTTATCTAATATTTAGTGCTATTATTAATTAATACACACAACGCACAACACAAGATGCGTATGTTTTTTATTCTGTATAAAAATATATATCATATATAATTTTTAGATATACTGTACATTACGATTACTCCGCAAATGTAGTAGGGGCTTTGTTTAGTTTGCGTTGTGTTACAAAAGGTGATTTTATGGAAAGAACAACAGAAAAAACCAACTGGTTCAAAAAATTGTGGAATTATTACTCCACTTATGAAAAAATTTGGCTAATTTCGATATGCTCAATAGGTATCTTATTCGGAATTTTCTTCCCCGAGGACGGCAATTCGCCCGCTTGGTTGAGAGTGGTCGAAATTATCGCCATTATCGGAGGCTGTAGTTGCGAACTGCTGCTATCCAAGCAGTCAAAATGGGCGTTTATCGTGTCATTTTTCCTTTACGACACGACCCAAACAATCGTGTATTTTGCAAATGGGCTGTATATAAGTGCCTTGTTTGAAATCATTTTCTGGATACCGATTTTGTTTATCAGTTTCCACTTTTGGGAGAAGAAATCAGACGCCAAAAATAAACTTTTGACATCGGTAAAAGAGGTTAATTACAAGCGTGATTTGTTGATTTTCTTGGGCGTATTGGCTGTGTCGCTCGGTGTCGGCGTGCTGTTTACTCAAATTACAGTTGTTGCCGAGGGGCTGTCAGAGTACTGGTATTTGGACGGCTTGGCTAATGCTTTTAGCGTGTGCAACGGTTTGTTCCTGCTTATGCGCTTTAAGGAGCAGTGGATTCCTTGGCTCGGCGTCGCAGTAGTAGAGGCGATTTTGTGGATTCTCAATGGTCAATTTATTATGTTAGTTCTGTCGCTCGGATACATTATGAATAGTATTTACGGCTTCATCAAATGGACAAAATATATCAAAACGCACCCAAATTGCAACAACGAAACATTTTTGGGTAAAGAACTCAAATCAGATGAGGACACAAAATCAACTGAAACCTCAGACGAGGAAGCACAAGCCGAAATCGCTATCGATGAGCAAAAATCAGATGCTGCCGAAGCCGAAATTTCGGACGCAACAGTTGATGATAAATCAACTGCAAACGATGACGAAATTTCAGCAGATGAGAACGAAAACAACTCGATAATCAACGCAGACGAAACAAAAACCGCTTCGCCTGAAACCCAATCAGACACCGCCGAATTGCAGGCAAAAGAGGAGCAAAATGATGGCGAAAATTCGGATAATAATACCACAGGCGAGGAATTGGCAGAAAATCAAGCGGGAAATTCAAAAAAATCTGAAAAATAGCCGCCGCTTTTGAAAGGTTTTTCTTGACAAATTGTAATTAATAAAGTAAAATAAAATATATTTTTAAGGAGAATTTTTATGGAGATTTCAGAAATCAAAAAGGGTATGCACATCATTTTGGATGGCGAACTTGTCCAAATCATCGACTTTTTGCATGTAAAGCCAGGCAAGGGTGCAGCTTT
>ERZ808267.182-NODE-182-length-23900-cov-4.100902_pt1 | contig 23900 bp, 22 predicted proteins | sample MGYA00521241_ERZ808267 | MGnify/ENA primary metagenome ERZ808267 (study PRJEB31516, sample SAMN03275592) | gut metagenome | biome: mammalia-associated habitat; material: feces | host: Papio cynocephalus | place: Kenya | collected 2012-07-19 ...
CCGGAAGACGGGTTTTCGGCATCTCTATGAAACAGAACACCAGGCCGATGACCGACACGGCAAGAAGCCCCCAGGCTATCGGCCTGTGCCGGATGAACCATTCCATGAGCCTGTCGTCCCAGCGGTGGATAGGTTCGTCGAAGTTGATTTTCTCCAGCAACGGGCTTGGACGGAATCCGTCCAAGCCCTTGAACCACCAGTAATAGTAGACCGGAATCACGAGGATGGTCACGATGTACGAGGTCAGCAGAACAATCGTCACGGACATCGCCTGATCGTAGAACATCGCTCCAGCGATGCCGCTGAGGAATATCAAAGGGATGAACACCGCGCAGGTCGTCAGCACGGAGCTGAGCATCGCTCCCCTGACCTCCTTTGTGCCTTCGAGCACAGCGGAGCGCAGGTTTCCCTCACGTTGCCAGCGCCCGGTTATGTTGTCCACGAGGATGACTGTGTTGTCCGTCATCATTCCGACTCCGAGCAGCAGGCCGGAAAGGGATATGATGTTCAGTGTCAGTCCGATGGCATAGAAGCAGAGCATTGAGAAGATCAGTGCCACCGGCATCGTCAGAATGACCAGCACCGGAGAGCGGAAGTCCCTCATAAACAGGAATATTATGACGCTCGCCAGCAGGAGGGCGACGATGATGTTCTGCAACAGGTTGTTGATGGTATATTCAAGAAGCTGGGTCTGGTCTCTTGTGATCTCGAACTTTAGCTGAGGGTAGTCTTCTTTAAAACTGTCCATCAAGCTGTTCATCGCTGATTTGAGGTCGGACATCTTGGCCTCGCTCTGTTTGATGACCGCAAGGCACACGGCATCCTCTCCGTCCGAGCGGACAAGGCCGGTCCGTTTGGCTGGGTGGACCATGACCGTGGCCACGTCCTTAATTTGAAGGAGGCGACCCTCCCTCTTGAACCAGAGGTTGGCGATGTCTTCGCTGGAAGAGGCGCGTGAGTCGAACTTGACGTTGTAGCGGTACTCTCCGTCACGGATCGTGAGGCTTCCTAGGCGAATGTTCGAGCTTTTGACACAGTCCTCGAACTCTGACATCGTCATGCCCATCTGGAGGAGTTTTGACTCGTCCGGAACGATGAGGATCTCATCGCTGACAAGGCCGCTGATGTCCACCATCGCGACCTCGGAGAGTTGCTCGATGCGCTTGCTGATGACGTCACGGGCGAAGCGGCTCATCTGAGAGAATGATTCTGTGACGGGGAAGAGGTCATCTGGTTCTCCAAGACCGGTGCGCTTCGACAGGCTCAGCGACCGATCCTGCCCGGTTGCTGAGCCTATGGTTCGGCCAGGCTCACCAACCGTCGAAGCACCGGAGGTACTTGTAATGTTGACAAAAAAAGCCGGGATGTCCGTAGCGCTGGCTTTCAAGACCTTAGGTCTAGCGATGTCTCCGAGGACGGACATGGACCGGTCAATCTTCTCGTTGACCTCGATGAAAAGATAGTCGATGTCCGCACCGTGATTGAAAGTGAGCCGGATTGTCCCGTTGCCGTCCTTGGCCTCACTGACGATGTCCTCCAGACCGTTGATCTGGATGAGCTGCTGGCGCAAAGGTTTCAGAACAGTCTCATCCATCTCCCTAGCCGAAAGCTCAGAGGAAGTGGCCTGGACAGTGATGTAAGGGATGTCCACATCCGGAATCAACGACACCGGCAGCAGACGGATGCTGACAATGCCCAGCACAACGATGACAAGGGCTATCATCGTCACGGTTATCGGACGGTCAATCAAATGTTTAAGCATCACCTATCGTTTTACCAGCACATCCGAATTGTCTGCCAGATTGAGATTGCCGGAGACAATCACCTGATCGCCTTCGTTCAGTTCGGCGTTCCTGTCCTTGTTGGCTTCGACCACGTACGACTCTCCGTTGGAATAAAGGATTGTGACGTAGGTCCAATGGGCCTTGCCGTCATCCGTGCAGGTGAAAAGCACATCCAGATTGTCCCTGATCACCACCGCGCTGCGAGGCACGACAAGCTGTCCCGGAATCATCCGTTCCACAATCACCCGGACGTTCATCCCGTCAATCAGCGAACCATCGTTCCGAACCTGCGCTGTGACAGAGATCTGTCCCTTTTCATCCACCAGAGGATTGATGGCGGTGACTTTTCCTGAATATTCCTTCGTTTCGTCAGCGAACGGGCGCACCTTGACCGGAAGTCCCAAGGAGAGGAATGAATATTCCGACTCCATCACCGAGAAATCCACTTCCAACATACTGTCGTCCACAATTGTGCAGAAGACATCGGACGGGGCCTGATCGAAAGGTTTCTGCTTGATGCCAGCGACACGACCGGCGAACGGGGCGCGGAGAATCGCCCCTTCGATCTCATAAGAGGAACGGGCCAAGTCATTCTTGGCCGCGGAATAGCCAGATTTCATCTTCGCCATGGCCAGCATGTCTGCGGGAACCGAGGTGGTGTCCCCTGCCGGATAGCCCTGTCCCACAAGGAAGTCGTACAAATCCAATTCGGCTTTCTGGAGTGAAAGCCGCGAGGATTCATGAGACAATTTCAGGTCCGGCCTGTCAACAGTGGCGATCACGGAACCTGCGGAGACATATTCACCGTTCCTGACATTTATGGCAGCGATTTTTCCGGTCGTCCTGAACTGCAATGCGCTTTTCTTTCCTGCAACTAGCTTCCCGTTGGACAGAAGCTGACGCGCGAAGTCCGTCCTCTCCAGTTTCATGACCGTAACCTCGTTCACCTGAGGCGTGTAGCTCAGCTTCTCGTCCTTAGCCTCCTCCGTCTTTTTGTTTCCCCCGCACGCCACAGCCATCATCGCAAGGCCGCAGGCTAAAATTGATGCAAGTATCTTATTCTTTACCATATTCATTGATTCTGAATTATTCAACCATTTCTTTGACGCTGATGTCGATGTCCCGGCCGGTGATGAAGTCGTAGAGGGTGTACTTCCGGAGGGTGTAGTAGTAGGTCCAGAAGTTGGCATAGTCGGTGATGTACTTGGTCATCGCGGATTCGTTGTCGTTCTGGGCGTTCGTGAGATCGGTCACTGTGGCGGAGCCCCGACGGAATTTATCCATCATCAGTTCGAACCTTTCGTAGGCGATCTCCATCGCTTTGCGGGAAGCAAGGCATTGCTGCCGCTGGTTGTTGAACTGGCCGACAGCGGTGAATATCTTCCTGCGGTAGTCGTTCTCGCTCTGGAGGTTCTGCGCTTTGATGACCTCCTCAGCGGCCTTTGCCTTCTGCACCTTTCCCTTGCCAAGCCCCCAGTCGAAGATCGGCACACTGAAAGTCAGGCCGACAACCTCCTGATTCAGAAGATCCTTATAGACATCCGGCAATCCATCACCAGTCTGAGACAAACCGAAGCGGGCATTCAGGCTCATCGAGATGCCCCTATCCGCCTTGGCTTTAGCTACGTCCGAAGCTGCGTTCAATTCATTTATCTGATTGTCAAGGGAGAACGTCGAGTTTTTCAACGCTTTCTCCATCACCAGATCGTAGTCCATCAAGATGTCCGGCAGTGCATCGTCCACCACAGGCTCAACCTCCACTGACTCGTCATAGCCCAGGATTGAGTTCAGGGCCATCTGCGCCTGACGCACATTGACAAGGCTTTCTCCAATCGAGATGCTGTCATTCAGGGCTCGGAGCTCCAACTGGAGATATTCCGCCCTCGTGACGCTTCCGAGTTTCATCCTCTCAGCGGCAACGGAACGCATCTTCTCGGTGTTTTCGTAGTTCGCCTTCACGACTTCCTGATTCTTAAGAGCCTGGACAAGAGAGAAATACGCCGAGACGGCATCTATCGTGACCTGCTCCATAGATTCGACATAACGGCGACGGCCACGTTCATATTCCTTAGGTTCAATGAGTTTATCCCATTTAAATTGGTTATAGGAGAAGAGAGGTTGGACATAGCTGACCGTGACAGGCTGGGAGTACCAGGTCAGTTTCTTGTTGACTCCGAACTGATCAATACGGGAGAGGTCGGAATAGACGTAAAGTTTTCCACCGGTAAATGTCACATTCTGAGCCACCTGAAGTCCGAGGCTGTTCTGGAGGTTGTAGGTGCTGGCGTAGCGGAAAGATCCGTCCTCATAGCTTTGCAGCAAGGTGAGCGAGCGGTCGAAGTTCATCAGATTGCCGTACAGCACCAGCGAAGGCAGACGGCTCGCCTGATAGGATCGGTACGCCCAGTAAGTCGAGACAAAGGCGTGTTTCGCCTCAAGCGCTGCCACTGACTGGCTCCGAGCAGTCCCTATCACTTCCGCAAGCGACATCCGCTGCTGCGCCCCAAGAGGCACGCCCCCCAAGAGAAGAATGAATATGCCAACCGCAGTAGTAGTTATTCTATGGTTAAGATTCATCGCGTTCTAACCTTTTAGTGTTCGCTAATTTACTGAATATTTCTGGAATATGCGCATTTAGGTTATAGATTTTTTCTACTGTAACAACCTTTTCTAATAGTCATTTGAAGCCTCAGTTTTAATTCTCCACATAATAGTCTATCCTGACTATACTTTGCGGTCGATCAGCATTTGTGGTTATTCTGATTACAGCTGTTTGTGGGCCATATTTTCCTTCTGCATCGATTTGAACCTGAACTTTACCCTTCTCGTTATGTTCGTATAGTTTCTTATCAGTCTGAGCTTTCGTACAATTACATGTAGTAGTCACACTTAATATGCATAATGGAGACAACCCAGCATTTTCAAATTGCACATTTATAGTAATTTGATCTTTCGCTTTTATATGGCCATAATCAATGATTCTTTTCTCTAGGAATCTTAGTTCAGGATTATGTCGGGATGTTGAATCCCTTCCCTGTCCAAAACAATAATTGTTCATTAAGAGTAGAAACATTAGCAAATGTACCACTCTCCTTATGCCAGAAGCAAATGGACGATGTCGCATAATGTGCTTATATTATGAAACTTAAAAAGACAAATTGCTCCGAGTCCAGATCCAGACTGTCATAAGCGTAATAAGTGCTGTTATATTCACCAATCACTTCAAAACCGTCACTGACTGGAACCCGCCCGACAAGATCATAGTTTCCATCATAAATCTGGAGAATTGTCCCGACCGCTTTGTCCAGACGGCAGGTCCGGAAAATGTAGTCACCACATTTTACAAGCCGGTCATAATAACCGTGTTCTTTCCTCATTTTCTTGCACTTAGATTCATACTCCTCAAAAGATGAGGTTTCTGGGTACTTTCCAGAGATGCCCTTCTCAGAAAAGCCGAACGATCCAGTGACATTGCCGTCATAGTCCATCAGGAATATTCTCGGATCGGCAGCGAAATTGACGGCAAGGCCATTCTTCTCCGCATAGAAATCATATTTTGAGAACACTGGGATGTTTCTTCTGTGATAGACAGGAGGATAATGACCGAAGATCACCTTGCTCGACTCAACCGCCTCAGGACGGAAGCGGATGAATATGTAGGAGTCCGTCCAGAATCCTTTACTATGCCTCTTCTCGTAGCCATTATAACTCACATGCTCGGTGATGGTAGGGATTATCACGATGGAGTCGATCGCCTGCATTCTGTTGCACTCAAAATTGTACTCGTACATTTCCGGGACCTCCGGATCGGGATGATTGTAAAGGTCAGACCAACCTTTGTTTCCAAAATTGGGACTCATCGCGGTGAACCATGCCTGATTCAATGAAAACAGTTTTTTGTAGTCTTTTGAGAACCTATGGATGAAACAATTCGAATCTTGCATGATGAAATCTCCCGTGGACTTGTCGAATGTCGAGACGAAAGAAGCAGCGAGGACTTCGTCAGGGCCTTTCCCTTGACGTATATGCTCCCCCATAAAATGACCACTGAGGTCATATTCCTTGACCCCAACGGCATATTCATCGACAAAACATAAGGTGCCGTCTTTCATGTGCCATTGTCCGGAAAGGGATGTATATTGGGCGTCCAACCTCAAGGTGTCAAACACCAAGGATGTGCAAACTATGTTTTCTTTTCCGAAGTGATCTACCTTATCGTACGGGCTGTCACTTCCCGCGCATGCCGACAAAAGGCTGAGCAGAGTTGACAACACAATGACTATTAAAACTTTATTGCCGAGAATAAGGCATCGGTGACTATTTGAAACCATCCTTGTAGTCTTTTTTGAATAATAACTGATAAGTTTCCCTCGCTCTAGAGGTCTTCACGTCCACCCTCTTCTTCTCCTTTGACGCCTTGGCCTCATCGTTCCCACAGCGGGCGACAATGTCTCTCTCCTGACGCGTCTGGGTCTGTCCGCAAAGAATGTCCCACGTTGTTCCCGTGTCCTTCATGAACCAGTCCAAATCAATTTCCTTGGAGAGTATCCGCTTCCAAAAGTTGAAATCCCGTGAATCATTGTAGCACAAGATACTGTACGCTGGAGTAGCATCGCCATGCTCCTCTTCAGACTTGGCCATCTGAGGTTCCGAGAACTTCATCATGAAATCAGTCTCAACACGATTCTTGAACGGGTTGCGGTAAGGGTTAGCCTCAGCGCAGTAAAGGTCAGCGGCACCGCCCTCCGGTGCTCTCCATGACAATTCCTGTCTTATACTCTCGGTGTAAATTTTTCCGTTCTTCTCACCGTAGGTTATTGTGTAGGTGTACGGGGTTGCAAGAGACATCGGTGAAAAGTTCCTGATGTACCTTGTGAACCTGTCATCCATATCTTTCACCACAATCTTTTGAACCCGCCCGTCATAGTCAATGAACAACTGTCCTGAACACAGGATTCTCTCCTTGACTGACAGTTCTTTAGCATTCGAGCTGAAATCAATGACACGCACGTTCTTGCCTCCAATCTTAGTGGTGCCTGAACTCTTGTATGTGTAGCCGCCTATCATCTTTGGGTTCAAGGGAGAGAATATCTCAACGGCTCTTTTCCGGTCCAAGGCCGACACATCGAAATTGTTGGCATACTTAACCTTGAGTGCATCCACATCGCTCCCTATGTCTTTAGACCTCACGTTCAAGACAGGATTGATCTCATTCTTGTCAGCAAAAAGGCTCTCGCTGACAAAGGTGTCGCAGACGTACAGTCTCCCCATTGCGTTTCGGTCATCCCAGTAGAGCTTTATGTTTGTTTTCTGGTTAAAATCCAGAGAGGCGAACACGCCCGTAGCGCCTTGCACCTCTCTGTATTTCCCATTGCACTTAATGGTCCGTACGATCAAGAATGAGGCGTAATAATCTGCGTAGTACTTAGAGAAATCACGCGCTGCATCCTTGACGATGGAGCGTGCGCTGCGCTCCCCTCTGACCACAGAAGCATGCAGAGTGTCCTGCGCATTGTCAAAACCCGAAGCAAATGCTCCATAACCCATAAATAATAGGGTAATTAAAAGAATAAAACGTCTCATTCTATAAAATTAATTTGACAAATGTTTACTAGATAACAGCATTACGGGCAATTGCCATCGTAGTCAGCACAATTCAAAGGTTCATTCGACTTAGCACAAGCGGCTCTTAAAGAGATAGCTTTCCCGCCATAGCATCCATCGTTTTTGCACCTGCAACGATTCACAGAATCAAGATCTCCTTCAGGTAGAGTAATATCCCCTGCGTCTTCTATTCCCGCATAGGCATTAAAGGCAAATAAGGCAGAGACAAGGCACACTGCACTTAGTAATAAATAAACTTTTTTTCGCATAAGCATATAATTATTGGTTTTACAGCTGCAAAGTTCGGTAGAAAATATGGCAAGACAATGAAAAATCGTTTTACTATTCACAAAACGCAACATGTTAAATTACAATGTTTTACACATCGAATAAACTTACATTTCTCAATATTTGCTATTTAAACAGCTAATCATCAATGAATTAGTGCGATCATAACAATTCATTAATTTTATAGTACGCTAATTATCAAGTAATTACGCCTAAGACGATATTAATTCTAAGAACAACTCCTTGTCCTCACTATCTGAAACCATGATTTTTTCTTTCAAATTATAGCGCTTAGTGTAGATCGAGTTCACACTATAGCCAGCTATCCGGGAAATCGTTTTGGTGTCAAAGCCCAAGATTAACAAAGAGAATAGACGGATATCTTTCTCATTAACATCCGGCATTGCTGCACGGAATCTTGCCATTATGCCATCCAGATTCTCATCAAGCATCGACTCCAACGCTTTCTGATTCGGTGCCTCAAGTATCGAAAGGATTCTTTTGACTTCCGCATAGATTTTGTCTTTTGCCCATCTGGAAGATTGACCGGGATCAAAATACTGATGGCACAGATCATTCAACTGACCGTACTGCCTCTTGTGAATCTGAACATATTTGCTCCTTAAACTCACCATCATCTGTTCTCTCCCGACAGCAGTGAGTTTTTCTGACAAGACTTGAATCCTCTTCTCAGCCTGTTCATTAGCCAATGTCAACGACTCTACCGACCGCTGGTTCGCCTCATTGTACATAAGGCTTTCCGACAACCGCTGGCTAATCTCATCGTTAATTGACGACATCTCTTCAACCTGCCGTTTCCAGACCATCTTGCGGTTCAAATAAACCATAACGGACAGGGTCAGCGACAACAGACACACAAGCGACAATATCCACTTTAGCAAGGATTGATCGTGGCGTTCCCTGTCCAACAGAAGGGACTTGTTTTCGTAATAGTCCGACTGGGCCAGCGCCACAGACTGGCTGACGGTTTTTCGAATCTCGTTGTCACTTTCCCTAACAGACTGCTCAAAAAACGACAGCGCGGCCTTATAGTCTCCACGATGCTTAAAGATTCTATATTTCCAGATCGACAAGACCGTCGAATCCATTCCAGCCATTTCCAGCTGTCGGATTATGTCATCCGCTGTCTTATGGTCGCCTATGGCTTCCGAGGCGCTGGCATAGACGCAATAGTCCCGGAAAGACGGCCTGCCGTCATATTCCGAAATCGCTTTGACAAACAGATCAATTGAACTACAAGGATTGGAATCTGGCCTTAGGTAATTGCCCCACGCCACGTTAAACAACTGTCGAGAGTAGATAGAGGTGTCACGGATTGGCTGTGAAAAGAAAATGGAATTGAGGCTGTCCGCTTCATGCCAATCCTCGATATTCAGATAGTAGTTTGCCAGGCAAGCCGTAGTATTCCACAGCCGGAAAGAATCGCCCGCCTGAGCAAAATAATCGCAGGCAGCCTTGGAGAAAGTAATGCTTTCGTAAAAATTGTGATTACGGGCATAGACATCGGAAATCGCTGAACTGATTAGCCCCTTGAACATCATATTGTCAGAATCCGAGGAATATTCCTTCGCCCTGACATAGTTCTCGATGGCGGATTCAAGATTCCCCGCGTTGAAATGTACGGTACCGAGATAGTAATACATCCTCATCTTGTCGTCTTTGGAACCATGACGCTCATAGTACTTTGCAGCGGGCTGTATTACGCGAAGATCGGTCGTGTCAATCCAATTCCTGCTCAAGGCCATCGTGTACAGCAGTGAGTACCTCGCGCGCTGAACCTCGGTCTTAAGGCTCAGCGTGTCGATAGATTCCAACGCGGCCAACGCACTATCAGGTTTTGTCCACATCACGGCATCCGCAGTGTCCATGATCCGCTTGGCTTCCTTGTTCACACACGAAGAAGCAAAGGCTATGGCGATGATCACCACGACTACTCTAATGACTATCCCTAATGATCTCATGTAATAGATAATGGCCCTTTAATGGGTCGTTTACGACATAAAAATAGCAATTATTTCAGACAAGGCCTAAAATTATTCGAGAATCATTTTACGCTGATCAAAGATTTCGTTCCACTTCTGAAACAACAACTCCGACTATGTACTCCTCCGGAACAAGGCCGAAGTAGCGGCTGTCGTGGGAGTTGAGGACGTTGTCGCCGCCAAGGAAATACCAGTTGCCTTTAAAGGAATATTCATGCAATGGTGTCTGTCCCAAGAATACTTGTCCACCGCACTCTCTCAGACACTTACCCGTCTCATACAATATAGGTCTGCGCCAGGTTCTGTAATTGTCAGCGGTAATTTCAACGGTATCACCTTTTTTCGGAACCGGCAACGGTCCGAAATCACGTATCGACCAGCCAAGTTTTTGGTTCACCTGCATGGCCTTCAGCACAACACCCGTCTTCGTCAGAATTGAATCCGAGGTTTCCGACAAGATACGCTGATATTTCAGATCACCAATTTGCCCACCGGTTTGAGGATTAACATAACATCCATTCTTTATCCTCAACGTATCACCAGGCACGGCATAGCAACGCTTCAGATAGACATAGTTTATGCGGAATGAAATCGTGTCCTTTGACCTCGCATAGGGATAGTTCGCGACCACCAAATCTCCAGCTTTAACCTTAGAGAACCCAGGCAAGCGGAACGAGGACAAAGTCGGTTTTGTGAAATCATAGTCGGTATAGATCCGCGCCCCCATCCTAAGTTTGTTCACCCACACTCGTTCTCCACTATGGAGAACCGGTTCCATCGACTCACCTGTAACCACGAAAGTGTCACATATCAAGGCTCTGTAAATGTAGTGGAGGACAACAAGCACCATTACTGATGACAATACAATCAGCGACAGCCTCTTAATCTTTCTTATGCTCAACATAGTACTTCTCCGCTCTGTCATGAAGATCACGCATAGACATATTCCTCTCTTTTACAGGGAAGGACAACGCCATCCGCGCATAAGACAACGCCTGCTTTGTGTCTCCCCTCTTATCTTCCATTTCCATCAGCAAGATGTAAGGGTACAACCGCGACGGCACCATATTGTGCGAATGAATATAATTACGCTCGGCTTCGTCATAATCTCCAAGCGCTTCGAAGTTTTTACCGATGATGTTGTAGAACATAGGATCCGAGGATATTGACGCCCCCTTCATTAAAATCACATTGCTTTCAGAATAACGACCTTCCTTATGAAGCGCATAGCCATAATCATAAAGATAACGGAACTTCATCCGGAGCTGCGGGTATAGCTCCGCCAACCTGTCCGCCATGCCGTCGAAAATCTCAAAGTTGGCTAACCTCCGCTCATAAAGCCATTTGTCCTCTGCTTCTTTTTTCCGTTTGTTTTCCGGCAACCATATCATCATTAACCCTACCGATAAGCAGACGAGTGCCGGAACCAAAATCAACTTTCCGTTTTTCCCAGCCTTCACATTCGCACCTATCGCCGCTCCCAAGAAGACGGCCAACAGCGCTCGTAACTGCCATACATCCAAAGGATATGAAGCCATCGCGAATATTCCCCAAGCTATGAGTCCATAGGCCAATGATGAACCTGCACGAAACAACGCCAGTACTCCGAATACAATCACGGCCATTGACAACAACAAGCCAAGGATCCCAAACTCCAAACCAAAACGGAGATATTCATTGAACGCATATTCCGGGCAGCCAGCTATCCTTACCCTCTCTTGACTGCGCTCTTCCGCCTCAAAATATTCAGCCTGCGCATCACCGTATGCCCCGAGTGCATTTCCGTATCCGTGGCCTGTCAATGGTCTGTCGGCTATGGCACGCAATTCCATCTCCCAAATATGAAAACGGCCAAGTGCAGAATCCTTCTTGAGGCAGAACGCACCCACACCGACAACAACGATCACAGTCATAACAGACAGAGCCATCCACTTATGAGATTTCAAATATGACTTTAATCCCGTGTTGGTCAAGGCAACAACGACCCCTGACACGGCCAATGCAACGAAACCGGCCCGGCTCATTGATGCGGGCAGAACGACAATGCCCAGACATCCGGAAACAGATGATAGCCAGAATAGTATTCTATCATACAAGTTTACAGAGTCACGCCATTTCCACGCGGCCGCAAAAACCACTGCTATGCAGACAGCGAGAAACCCGCCATAAGGGCCAGAGTTAGCGAAGTCTCCGGTCATAGGGCACATACTGTTATAAGAGACCGTGATTCCAAGCAACTGTATAATCCCAAGCACCGACTCGTAGGCAAGCCATAGCGACAGCGCCGAGACGACTATGCGTTCAGCCACCTCTCGCCGACAGACGAATAAGGCCAACGAGAACAGAGCTATAGCCAGAAGAACCACAACACTAATTACCGTCCGGATCAATCCAACTTAAATCGATATACCATCATAGAGTCGTCCTCTTCTCCGCCCATAATCTGGGAATAATAGTATGGAGCGATGTAACCAACGACCTTGAACCCTTTCGGAACCTCACTATCAGACATCAGTTTCCCATCTTTATACACCTGAAGGCCGTCGTATTCTGAATCCGCTCCTTTCTTATAAGACCTGAAACATACTCCCGTCTCGTCAATATATTCAATCCAGTAATAGTATCCTTTTTTCGTTATGTTTGTCCTATAGGCATTCATCTCGTCCAAAGAGCCAAAACGCTCATAATCCGCGTCCATATCAACTCCTGAACGCCCGAACGCATACTTCGGTTTGCGGTTATGGTCAAAGACATAAACCAAGGAATCGGCAGCGAAGCCAACATACATATTATCCTGACTATCAATGTCAAAGGCCACAAAATCCATTCCTCTGTACTTCGCCTTGTCATCACTGAACATAGAGGGCAGCCCTTGAATCTCTGATTTCAACGCTTTTCCCTCAGTCATATCCACAACGCCGATGTGGCAAACCTCCTTCTCGTAATCAGGACCAAATATAAAATCCGGATCATCTGACACCAGGCCTTCATAGAGTTTACCTTTATGGAATCTGGCGATACAGTCCCCAGGAGTCGTGTAGGCAAGAAAATCCAACGGAGAATATTCCTTACTCTGGTCTTTCACGATAAGAAATCTGTTGACAGCGGTCAAATCTTTTGAGAAATACTCGAAATCCAGACTTGATCCCGCAATAGCAAGCTCACCATCACCTGACATTGTGCCAATCATATAATGCTTAATTATTGACTCATTCGACGCTCTGCCGTTGCCAAGAGTCCTCTTTACCAGATGACCGTCCGCATCGAATTTATAAAGCCAGCCATAGAATATGTCCAGACAGCATATTCCTTGACCCTCCTGCGCCCACGAGAAAGACTCTCCGGAATAACGCACGGAATCCAACTGAAGTTGTTCCAGCCGCACACTGTTGTAAGCAGGAGCGCCATCACTTACAATCCTGCGCATTGAATCATAAACGTTATCACCGTTGGAGCACGAACCCAACAGCAAGACTAACGCCAATATGGAAGCTGCCGCTGGCAGCCTCCATATACTAAATATTATTCCTTTCATTACTAAGAAAATGTTAGCATAATCGTATTACATCTTACTCTATCTCATTTCCAATATTGTATCTTAATAACCTTTCAGTTTCAATATTGTATGTGTATAAGAATCCGTTGTCCCAGTCAATATCAAATGCCGTAGCAGGTTCAGGAAGCAGCACTTGCATCAATGGAGCTCCAAACCAATCAAAGAATTGCAAACAATTCCCTGCTCTCAGGCAGGCAAAACAGTCATCGTATAGGCGAAGATCCATATACACATCCTTGAAATCGCCATACGGCAACGTTGACAACTCTTCTATCGTATTAATATTCTCTCCTGTTACTATGGACAACTCGAACGCCTTGCGCAAAGAGTAAATATTGATGACATCCTGATATATAGCTGCCTCCACAACAATATCTTTCTCTTTATTATAGGCAGCTATGGACGACAGCAAATTATGGCGATATCCATCGCCTTTACCTTCAAGAAGAACCTCATTTAATGCCTCGATAGAACCATTATAGGTCTCTTTCCCTCCTGACCAAAGGAAGTGCTGTTGCCCTTTCTCATCTGAGCGAAGTCTTCGACAATAATAAGAGGAGTCATCTATCCTGAAACAGCTTTTCAATTCCCTAGGTAACTTTTCAATGTCTTTTATGACCATCGGCACACTTTGATTAATTGACTGTTCAAGGTCAAAATCATAGAAATGTCCTTCAGGATCATAAATGCCGACAATACCATCAGAAATCACCAAATCTTGCATAAAAGGCGGATTGAGAAACTCATAAGGGCCGTTTCCCTTACGAAGAAATGAGCCTAGACAAGTTCCATCTGCTATGTCATAAGCATATAAAAATTTTTCAGAAGGTACCGAGAATATTATAGTATCTCCAATTATAGCAACATCAAGGGCTCCTGCTGGGACAAAGTTCAAGACCTCACCGTTCTCAAGCGTAGAAGAATAGGGAAATTCCCTTACAGACTTCACATCCTCGAAAACCGCCAAGGAGATATTCCTTGAAGAACACCCACACAGGGTCACGCTTAGTGCTACTAATGGAACAATCCATCTTGTCATTTTTTGCCTAATTAGATTTACCTAAATTCCTTTCTAAGACTTTTTCAAATATTTTCGATAATTCTTCATCATGAAGCGGGTTCCCGACAAAGATAGGATGCAAGTCGGTCCCAAGCAGGAAACTATGGAACCTTCGGTCCGAAGGGAAATCCTTATTGAGCCTGTAAAAGTCTCCATACAAATCCACATATATTGGAAAATAAATTTCCAAGCCTCTAATCTGCTCCTGAACGTCCATCAAATCATCTTCCGACGGAGAAAACGGTACCACGACTTTGCATTTTCCAGATTGCTCTATATCAACAAATCCTGACAAATCATCTTTCAAATGGTCTATCGCGCAAGAGGAACACTCATCGTTTCCATAAAAGAACACCATCGTAGGGTTACTCATTGTTATTGTCACTGGACTAATAGATCCACACCTAACTTCCAGCAACTCCGATGGCAATGTTATCTTATGCGCCATAAATGACGTCATCTGCTTACGAAGCTCCCAGTTTCCACAGCTAACGAGAACTGTGCAACATAATAACAACTCCAAGAATATTTTTGATAACAAATTCATTTATAGCAATTTAACCCACGAGTACTCTCCATCAATTCTTATCGACTTAAGGTATTCGATTTGTTATTCCTAAATTAAGTAATCTGGCAAGGGACATTCATAAATAGACTCGGATATACGGTCCAAAAAATACATCTTTCTTTTTAAATGATCAATGTCAAAGGATGAAGCAGGGAAAGGTACCAATAGTTCACAGATTGGTTCTCCGTTCCAAGAGAAAAATTGAAGTCGGGGCAATTTATCTCCTTTATACTGTTCTTCTTCAGTGGCATCATAATACAAGGCAGCAAAGTAACTATCATAAGCATTTATATGTACATATTGATCTCTTATCAGATCATCTCTCTCCGCTGCCAACTGTTCAATAGACATCAAATGCTTTCCAATAATGATTGTCCGAGCGAAATCGTCATACAATGAATACAACTGTATTGAATTCTGCTGAAGTCCTGCCTCCACCACAAGTTGACGCTCTGAATCAAATGCCACTAAAGTGGATAGAACATTAATATCATCAGGATTTTTTACACTTACCTTATTCAGAAACTTGAGGTGCTCAGGTATGTCATTACCCCCATTCACATTTAATAAAGATCTGATTCTGCTTTTGAAATCATCCGCAGCAGAAGTTATCAAAAACAGGGAATCGTTGCAATAATAAGCACGCGGAATCTCTAGCTGGGCTCTTTCAATAATCATATCAAATACCGTATGTTCCTGTTTGAAAGACTCCGGTAAATCAATGCGAATCAGATTATTCTGTCCATCAAAAGTATAAGAATAAAGTTTATCGCCAAAGGTCCTAAGACCAAGAGCTCCAAAACTTTTAGCACCTCTTAACTCACCGTTCGCCCTTCCCTTATTTAAGGCGTTACCGATAAAGGCACCATCATCCAAACTATAAGCTGATATATACTTATCCCTATCCGAAGATGAAGCCAACAGCAACAATCTATTCTTAACTGCGATATCTATCACGCCTACAGCTTCTACTGAAAAACTTCTACATACTGAAAGAGACTCATTTTTAGGAAAATTCTCCACGACAATTCTTTGAGGAAAAGAAACTGTCGTGGTAGATTTATTCTCACAAGAAGTTACTATTACTCCTATAACAGCAATAACTTTGTACCAATATTTCATTTCTTACATATGTCAGGTAATGCCCAAAAAGATGCCTTATGATCGTATTGCATACTGCAATTTCCACAATCTCGGACAGAATAGCCTTCCTTATAAAAATAATCATTATGACAAGTAAGAATGCCTGAAGAACTCTCCTCGTTCGACAAAGCCTCTACATTCGCATTAAACAAAACATAAGAATCATTAACGATAAGTTTACTTGTCACAAATAATCCACCAATAAAAAGGATGGAAACAAATGAAATCAAACAATACTTTTTCATATTAGTGTTTTTTTAGAATAACATATTCTTGTACAATTATGTGGGGTCAACAGTATTCTAGAACACGCCCCAACTCGCTTCTGTTGTCTCCCGCCGACCTCAGTGCGACATCCACCTTGTCAAAAGAGCAAGAGCAGACGGCAAGCGCGGCAATGAAAATCAGATATTTTAGCGAGTTGGACATGTTTCTGAATTATTATGAAGATTATTCGTCAAATTCACCATCTGTGAAGAACACAGCATAGTAACCATGGCCGTTCTCAGTTGTGATGTCCATTCTGTAGGCAGAATCTGGCACGACAGGGATCAACATGACTCCGGAGGAACTGCTCCCTGCATATTCTTGCACTTCCCCTGTAGTCTGGTTCTCCATTAACACGTTTACTGTTCCGAGATTGGACAGAAAGGACAACTCAATGTTATTGGTAAAAGGGTAATAATAGCATTGAACCAGAGCCCTTGCGGATGTACGGTTTGTCTGTGTATGTCCTGTCGTTTGCTTTTCTTTTACAATAACCACGACCGGTCCATCATCGTTACTGATATTTGCCAATAACGGACAGCAACAGATAGAAATAAAAAGGATTGTCAATACTATTCGGTTCATTGCATTAATGTGTTTTTGACGGTTTGTTTCCAAATGCAAAGTACGGTAGAATTCTACAAAAGTCAATGGAAAAAAGTTTTGACATATCAAATTTAAGATCCTTAATTATCAAATAGTTACAATGTTGTTAAGATAGCCAATCTTAACAATGCCACATAAAGCACAAATAATCAAACAGTTACAAAATGGCTCCATAGGAGCATATCTATATACAGCACTAGTAATCAAGACATTAACACCTTAACAAAGAATTTCAAGATAGAGGTTCCTATTTTCCGAATCCAACCCTAACATACGTTCTTTGAGGCGGTTACGCTTTGTGTAGATTGTTGCAACAGAATAACCCGTGACATAGGACAACGTCTTGGCATCCAAGCCGAGAATCTGAAAGACGATAAAACGCCTGTCTCTTTCTGTCATCCTTGGGAAGTCAACCTTAAGTTTGGTCATGACCCCATCAAGGCCTTCGTCAATCATAGCCTCAAGTTCGCTTTCACTGCCATACTCCAACTCTGCTGCAAGTTCTTTCACTCTCTCGTAAATACGATCCTTATTCCAATTTGTGTTTGGAGACTCCCAATATTCAGAACAGAGCACACTCAGTTTGTCCAGCTGAGACTTATATGCTTTTATATACCTTGAACGTAGATCCTTGATCGCCTCTTCCCTTTCGACAAGCCTCGACTGATTCTTTTCCATCGCATCCAACCTTAAGCGGTAATCCTCGTTATCATTGCGCTCTTGAGAAAGCAAATGATTGATATTATCGTTTATCTGCAACATGTCCTCCATTCTTTGTTCCCATTTTTTCCTTTTATGTAGAAAGATGGACAACATACACACAAGGATTACCACTCCTAACAAAACAAAGATCAATTGACGCTGATTACGTATTCGTCTATCTTGGTCCAAAAGATCCGACTTGGATTGATAGTATCCGGACTGCGCCAAGGCAACAGATTGATTGACGGCTTCCAAAACAATCGAATCACGTTCCCTAACAGACTCTTCCAATAAGTTCAACGCCTTCACATACTCCCCGCGATGACGGCTGATACGATAGCACCAGACATCTATTTCATCTAATGGGCAACCTTGCGCCTCTAATTGGGAAATTATGTTATCTGCAGCTACTCTGTTCCCTAAAAGGTCCATGGCATAGGCATAGGCGCAATAATCCCTTGCCGTAGGATTGCCATTGAATTCATCAACTGATTTTCGGAATAATTTCACGCTTAACTCTGGCTCAGGCGAAGGCTTCCATAGGCAGCCAAGAGCCTTGTTCATAAGCATCCTTGCATACAGAGAGGAGTCACGGCAAGGTGATGAAAAGAACTCAGTATAAAGGCTGTCTGATTTCTCATAGTCCTGCATTGTTCCGTATAAAGAAGCCAACATACCTGTGGTCGCCCATATTCTTGCAGAGTCTCCCGCTTGCTTGAACAAAGCCAATGCATCTTTTGCATAATTCAGCCCAGCCGAATAGTTATGGTTCTGACTGTAGAGATCCGAAACTGCGGAAGCAATCAATCCCCTAAAGATCAGATTGTCTGATTCTGAAGAATATTCCATGGAACGGACATAGTTCGCGATTGCATCCTCCAGATTTCCGGCATTATGCTGTACCGTCCCAAGATAATAGTACATCTTCATCTTGTCATCTTTGGAGCCGTGGCGCTCATAGTACGTTACAGCTGGTTGTATGACGCGAAGATCCGTCGTATCAATCCAATTCCTGTTCAGTGCCATCGTGTACAGCAGTGAGTACCTTGCACGCTGCGTTTTGGTTCTAAGACTCAGCGTGTCAATCGATTCCAATGCTACCAACGAGCTATCAGGCCTTGTCCACATCACGGCATCCGCTGTGTCCATGATCCGCTTAGCTTCCTTGTTCACGCATGAAGAGACAAACGTTATTGACGCGGCCAAAACTACTGTCCTAATGACTATTCCCAATGGTCTCATGTCACAGATATCGACCCTTTAATGGGTCGTTTACGCCATAAAAATAGCAATAATTTAAGAAGTTATCCCTCAACATATCGTTCATTTTGGCCTTCAGAACCTGTTCAATGAATTCATCGGGGAAGTGGAATTTGGGGCGATGGAGAACTTCACGATAATCGGTAATTATCTCATCATTGAATATAGGAATTATCTCTCCATCCAAAATAGAATACAGAATCTTCAAAGTGGAAGAGTCTTTGTCCTTAAGCGTGGCCAGTAACGCAGACACCAACACATTGGTGTCAATGACAGCATAATACTGCTTCATGCCTTTTATTCTTTTTGCGCCCTTACGGCCTGAATCTCAGCATTAATTTCATCAAGAGTCATTTCAGGATTACCGTTCGCCTCTGAAATGGCCCTCATTTTCAGAATCGCATCGCGAGCTTTAGCCGCAATGGCATCCTTAGAGTCCGCTTGAATCTCAAACGGAATGCTTCGACTACGAACAACCGAACGTGCGAATATGTTGAATGCCGTGTTGGCACTCATCCCGAAATCCTGACATAAATCGTCAAACTGTTTTTTTATGTCTGCATCTATCCTAATAGTAATTGCTGCCTGTCCCATATTCAATAAAATTTATGCAAATATATTATTTTGACTGCATAATGCAACGAATTTGCCACCAAAATCCGATTGGCCAATCCCGAATACACCTTAATGCACAAATTCTGGAAACAGTTCAAGCCATCTCTGTTTTCATTCATGTAAAAAATCACGGACGTGGCAATGGGCTGCCACATCCGTGAGAGTTATGAATATAATAATGGTTAGTAGGTTTTTCCTCAGCTAATCGTCATAGCTAACATCACCGGTTAGGAATGAGGCACGGAAAGAACGTCCACATTCTGTGGTGATGCTCATCGTGTAGCAAGAGTTAGATGAAACAAACATAGTCATAATGCCATTGGCACTATTTCCAGTAAAATCAGAGATCTCACCAGAGGTCAAGTTTTCCAACGTCACATACACAGCTCCCAGATTCGATTTGAATGATAGCTCAAGCATGTTAGTCAACATGTTGTAACGGCATTCAATCGGACTTGAAGCAACCGAACGGTTTGTCACTGTTTCTGGCTTGATGTCTTCCAGAACACGAATCACGACAATTGTGTCATCCCCGTTCTGTGAGTAGCCTTGACTCACGAACGACAGCGCTAAGAGCGCAAATAAAATCTTTTTCATAACAGGTTGATTTGTGTTTTGCAAAGTTCGGCAGAAAGTCCTAGAACACAATGGGAAAAAGTATTAACACAAGAGGATCCCATTCGACTGAAAATCAAATCTTTAGAATCCTGTTAAGGCTACAAATCTAAACACACGAGGCCATCTTGCGATGTTTCAAGCAGTTACATAGATAACGCTTCACAGACAAAATAAAACATCTTATAAATCAAACAATTAATCCCATCAATCTATAAAATCAAGATAAAAATCCTTGTATTCTGAAGTTATTGCTGAGATCCGTGCCCTCAGCCGGACTCGTTTTGTGTAAACACTCTGAACCGCGTAACCCATGATTCGAGCTATCGTCTTGGCATCGAAACCAAGAATGTTCAAAGCAATGAAGCGGAACTCATTGTCTGTTGCATCAGGCAAGTCAACCCTTAATTTCTTCATTATTCCATTTAGATTCTCATCAATCATTCGTTCGAGTTTCGCTTGGTTGCACCCATCAATAACACTTACAATCTTCTTGACCTTCGCGTAGATTCTTTCTTTTTCCTTGCCACTGCCAGACACCTCCCAGAACTCAACGCATAGATCATTCAATTGGCTGTACTGACGTTTATAGGTTTGGACATATTTCTTTCTAAGACTACGCAAGGCAATGTCCTTAGACGTTGAAACATCCTGTTCCTTCGAGAGTTGGAGACTAACCTCATCATTTATCATGGACACCTCGTTCACACGTCTTATCCATTTCTTCCTGTTACTGATGTAGGCGATAAACACTGAAGAGACACAAATCAAACCGAGTAAAATAATAATCCACCAGACAAGTGCATGAACCCTTCGCTCTTTTTCCATTAGTTCAGTCTTAGTCTTGAAATAGTCCGACTGTGCTTGAACCACCGATTGATTCAATGTCACAAGTACGGTCGAATCACGAGACCCGATCAAACGCTCAAATAAATCCAAGGCTTTCTCGTGTTCACCTCTATGACGGAGTACACGGTACTTCCAAACTTTGAGTTCGGGCTCGTTTTGCCCGGCTCTTTCAAGTTGTGCGAAGATACTATCAGCTGCTTTGGTGTCTCCCAGCAAATCCAAAGCATAGGCATACACACAATAATCAACCAATGAAGGGATTCCGTGCCATTTCCCAACAGCCTCACGAAACAATACCACACTTTTCTCTGGATTGACATCGGGTCTTTTCATGTTGAGTTTGGACCTATTCAGCAAGTGACGCGCCATTGCCGAGGAGTCTAGACAAGGCATCGAGGAAAAAACGGCATAAAGACTGTCCGACTCAGTCCAACGGTTACAATCAGCGTAATAGGCAGCCAACCATCCAGTTGTGTTCCATAATCTGAAGGAATCGGCAGCAAGACGGAAATATTCACAAGCTTCCTCCGCATAATTGACCTTACCGATGTAGTTGTAGTTCTGTGCGTACACGTCAGCAATCGCGGATGAGATCAGACCGCGGAACCTGAAATCATCCGAGTCTGATGAATATTCACGCGCACGCATGTAACATTTTATCGCAGACTGGTAGTCATGCCGATTATGATGCAACCGCCCAAGATAGTAGGACATCTTCATCCTGTCTTCGTCTGAACCGTGATGCTGATAATAACGCATGGCAGGACGAATAACACCAACATCAGTAGTGTCAACACCATTGCGGTCCAGGGCCATGGTGTGCAGCAATGAGAATCTAGCCCGGTCGGCCTCATTTCCTAACGACAATGTGTCTATCGATCTCAAAACTGACAAGGCACTGTCTGGGCTGTTCCAAATAATGGATTCTGCTAGATCTAGCGCATTGTTAACTTCCTTGTTTCCACAATATGAGCATGCGGAAGCAATGGTCGCAAAAGAAAGAAGAGCATTGAATATCCTGAATAGTTTCATTTTGCGAAAATAAAGAATAATTCAGAATACTTTCTGCAACCGCAAGTTGCAAGCAAACAACCATAAGTTTAGATAACATAAAAAAAGTCGCTTCGACAAGCTCAGCGACCGGGAAAAGATGGTCGCTGAGCTTTCCGAAGCGCCCTAAGAAGCTGTTTAGCGCTCTAAACAAAAATCAGTTACTTAATCTGGGGAAGTCCGAGATCCTTGAAGGTACGCGGAGCCGGAGTCTTAGGAAGCGGCTTGCGGTCCTTGATCTGCTGGAGGGCGGTCTCGATGGCCTTATTAAGCTGCTGATCCTCACCGGCATATTCCTTAATCGGATCATTGTCAAGCAGGATGTCTGGATCAACTCCGTGGTTCTCGACAATCCACTGTCCCGTTGCAGCATCGTAGTTCGTGAAGAACGGCACACGCACGTCAGTTCCGTCCATGTAAGGCAGCGAGCCACTGATGCCCACGATGCCGCCCCAAGTTCTGGTGCCGATCACAGTTCCGAGGTTATTCGCCTTGAAACTCCACGGGAAGAGGTCTCCGTCGGAGGCGGAATATTTGTTGATCAGCAGCACCTTAGGGCCAGTGTGGGTTGCTTCTGGGATGGTTCCGTTCTGGTTGGAGTTCCTGTACATCGTCATCCTATAGACCTTGCGCAAAAGCCTCTCAATGACCATTGGGGAGATGTTTCCGCCACCGTTGGCGCGGTCGTCGATGATGAGTGCCTCCTTGTCCAGCTGCGGATAGTACCAGCGGGCGAACTCGTTCAGGCCCTCAGGTCCCATGTCAGGAATATAGATGTAGCCGACCTTGCCACCTGATTTCTCCTCAACGGTGCGAATATTCCTCATCACCCACTCGTAATGTTCGAGAGGATATTCATCAGCTATCGGTTTGACAACGACTTTGCGTCCACCATCTGCGGCTGATTTGCTGACAGTCAGTTCCACGAGCTTGCCAGCCTTGCCGACAAGGAGTTTGTAGATGTTATCAACTTCTTTAAGCGACTGACCGTCAATGGCTGTGATGAAGTCACCCTCTTTAATATTCATCCCAGGTTCGGTCAACGGGGAACGGAGTTCGCTTCTGTAAACGGCTCCGGAATAGATGTGGTCAATCTTGAAATAGCCACTCTTGTCCTTGCTCATCTTGGCTCCGAGAAGTCCCATCTGGATGCGTTCCGGTTTAGGGTAGTCGCCCGGATTGACGTAGGCGTGGCCGCTGGCGACCTCTCCGATCATCCCACCGATAACATAGTTGAGATCCAGACGGGTCTTGACGTAAGGCAGAAGGGCAGCGTACTTTTCTTTTACCGCCTTCCAGTCGCGTCCATGCATATTCTCAAGATAGTAGCCGTCGCGGAACGCTCTCCAAACCTCGTCAAAGATCTGAGGCCACTCCTGGGCGTAGTCAACGGTCGTGTACATGTTGTCGAGGTCGATGGCCTCGCCTCCACCGACTTTCGCTGATGGGAAGTTGACGGCTGTCCATTTGCCTTTGGCTGTAGAGAGCGCCTTCTTGTCGCCCGGACGGTAGATGACCATTCCATCGGAGCACTGCTCGGACTTGCCGGTCTCGAAATCAAACACTTGAGTGCCACGGCCATCCCTGTACCAAAGTTTCTTGCCATCGCTGAAGTACGAGCGTGAGCCACCGATCGGAAGCTTGATGGTCCTGTCAAGAAGGCCGTCCACGTCGATCTTCACGTCCACGGAACTCTTGCCTGAATCCTTAGCGTCCTTCTGATCTTTGGCAGCCTTGCCTCCTTTAGCCGGTTTCTTGTCGGCCTCGGCAGGGGAAGCGTCTTTCTCTGATTCCTGAATATTCAAGGACTCGCTGTCAGTCGGGAGCAGCGGAGAAGGCGTGACGGACGCGAGCATCGTCATGTAGACTCCGCTTCTGTCTGTGTAAGCGAAGTTCCACTCAATCCAGCTGTAGATCGGACGGAAGTCGC
>ERZ808267.183-NODE-183-length-23846-cov-3.024169_pt1 | contig 23846 bp, 27 predicted proteins | sample MGYA00521241_ERZ808267 | MGnify/ENA primary metagenome ERZ808267 (study PRJEB31516, sample SAMN03275592) | gut metagenome | biome: mammalia-associated habitat; material: feces | host: Papio cynocephalus | place: Kenya | collected 2012-07-19 ...
ATCGCAGGTTTGGACGTTCTTCGTATCGTAAACGAACCAACAGCAGCAGCTTTGGCTTACGGTCTTGAAAAAGATAAATCTGAAAAAGTTCTTGTATTCGACTTAGGTGGTGGTACATTTGATGTATCTATCTTGGAAATCGGTGACGGTGTTCACGAAGTTCTTTCAACATCCGGTGATACTCACTTAGGTGGCGATGACTTTGACCAAAAAGTTATGGATTGGATTTGCGAAGAATTTAAAAAACAAGAAGGTATCGATCTTAAAGGTGACAAACAAGCAATGCAACGTGTTAAAGAAGCTGCAGAAAAAGCTAAATGTGAATTGTCATCAGTTATGGAAACAAATATCAACTTGCCATTCATTACTGCTGATGCAAACGGCCCTAAACACTTAGACTTGAATTTGACAAGAGCTAAATTTGAAGATTTGAGCCGTGATCTTTTGAACAGATGTAAAGTTCCTGTTGAAAACGCATTGAAAGATGCCGGAATTACTAAAAATGATATTAATGAAGTAGTTCTAGTTGGTGGTTCGACTCGTATTCCTGCAGTTCAACAGTTGGTAAAAGAATACACAGGTAAAGAACCTAACCAATCAGTAAACCCTGATGAAGTTGTTGCAGTTGGTGCTGCAATTCAAGCTGGTGTATTGGCTGGTGAAGTTAAAGATATCGTACTTCTTGATGTAACTCCGTTGACATTAGGTATTGAAACATTGGGTGGCGTAATGACACCGCTTGTTCCAAGAAACACAACAATTCCGGTTTCTAAATCACAAGTGTTCTCAACTGCCGAAAACAACCAAACTGCCGTTGATATTCACGTACTTCAAGGTGAAAGACCAATGTCTAGAGATAACAAATCTTTAGGTATGTTCAGACTTGAAGGTATCGCTCCTGCAATGCGTGGTATTCCTCAAATCGAAGTTACATTTGATATTGATGCCAACGGTATTGTAAACGTTTCAGCTAAAGATAAAGCTACAAACAAAGAACAAAAAATTACAATTACAAATTCTTCTAACCTTTCTGAACAAGATATCGATAAGATGGTTAAAGAAGCAGAAGCTAACGCTCAAGAAGATAAGAAGAAAAAAGAAGAAGCTGAAATTAAAAACAATGCAACAAGCTTAATCGGTTCTGCTGACAGAATTGTAAAAGATTTTGAAGGTAAAATTGATGCAGCTGACAAATCTAAATTGGATGAACAAAAAGCAGCATTGCAAAAAGCTTTGGATGAAAACAAACCGACAGATGAATTGAAAAAATTGTCTGATGAATTGCAACAAACAATGTTCAGCATTTCTCAAAAAGCTTACGAAGCAGTTCAAAAAGAAGAACAATCAACTGCAAGCTCTGAAAGCGCATCATCTACAACAGAAGACAAGAAAAACGATGACGATGTAATCGATGCTGAATACACTAAAGAATAATTCTTTAGAAACTAATAATTAAAAGCTATAAAATCCCTTGAACTTATCTGAGTTTGAGGGATTTTTGTATGGTTGGAATTTGGGTTAGTGTCGATAATTCTTTTTATGATAAAATAGAAATCATAAAGGAGAGAATTATGAAAGCAATCGTATTTGATGAAGAATTAAAATTGGTAAATGATTATAAAAAACCTGTTCCACAAAAGGGTGAGGCTCTTGTTAGAGTTACTTTGGCTGGAATTTGTAATACAGATTTTGAAATTACTAAAGGTTATATGGGATATAAAGGGGTTTTAGGACACGAAGCAGTTGGTGTTGTTGAAGAAATTAACGACGATGATCAATCTCTTTTGGGTAAAAGAGTTGTGGCTGAAATCAGTTATGGTTGTAAGAAACCTGATTGTCCTTATTGTGCAGAAAAACTTTATCGCCATTGCCCTGATAGACACACTTTAGGAATTTGGAGAAAAGATGGTGTATTTGCGGAATATTTCACTATGCCTTTAGAAACTCTTTTTGAAGTTCCTGATAACGTTACTGACGAACAAGCCGTTTTTGTAGAACCGCTTGCTGCAGCTTGTGAAATTTCAGAACAATTGCATATCAAACCGTTCCAAAAGGTTATTGTTTTAGGTGATGGAAAATTAGGCTTGATTACCGCATTAGAATTAAATAGCCAAAATGTTGATGTAACTTTAATCGGAAAACACCAAAACAAGCTTGATATTGCAAAAGCTCAAGGTGTTAAAACAAAATTGTTTAACGATTTGAAAGTTGAAAAAATATATGATGTAGTTGTTGAAGCAACAGGTTCTATTTCTGGTTTTGAAACTGCTTTAGCTCTAACAAAGCCTCGAGGAGTTCTTGTTTTGAAAAGCACAATTGCTGCATCAAAAGAATTTAATCTTGCACCAATTGTAATTGATGAAATTACTGTTTTGGGTTCAAGATGCGGTCAATTCCCTGCAGCGTTAAGACTTTTGCAAGCAGAAAGAATTGATTTTTCTCCATTGATTTCTGCAAGATATAAGGCAGATGATGCAATTGAAGCTTTTGAAAAGAATAAAGAAAAAGATGTTCTAAAAGTTTTGATTGAGTTTGATAAATAAAATTATTTCAGGTAACATTAAATTATGGCAGATACAATTATAAAAGAAGAAAAACCGTTCTCAGGAACGATGACACTATTAGATAAATACATTTTAAGACAAGTTATTGAAATGTTTATTATGGGTGTTTGCGTTTTTACGTCAATTATTTTTGCATCTGATACTTTTATCACTTTGATTAAACAGATTTCATTATTTGGAATTCCGTTTAATGTTGCTTTGATGATGATTATTTTGAACCTTCCGCAAGTAATTGTTATGACTATTCCGATGGGTGTTTTACTTGCAACAGTAATGACACTTAACGGTTTGAGTTTGAAGTCGGAAATTACTGTAATGAGAGCTTGCGGAATTGGCTTGAACAGAGTTGCAAAACCGATATTTATTTTTGCGTTGATAATGTCTGTTTGTTCTTTTATTATCAATGAAAGCGTTGTGCCGGTTATGACAAAGCAATCAAAAGACTTGGCTTTGTGGGCTTTAGGTCAAAAAAATATTCCTGAAGGTAAACAAAACTTCGTTTTCAAAGAATTGAATGACGGTGGAAGTATTAAAAGACTTTTTTATGTTGGCTATTGCGAAAACAAGACTTTACATAACATAACAGTGTTGGATTCTTCAAAAGAAGGAACAATTCAGGTTTTGCAAGCTGATGAGGGAAAAACATCTCCGGAAGGTTGGCAGTTTGAAAAAGGCGCAGTTTATACAGTTGGAGATGATGGTAATATTTTGAATACAACTTTGTTTGACAAATCTATAGTAAAATTTGGACTTGATATGTCAAAAGAGTTGAATAAAAATGTTGCGAAAGAAATGAATTTTTCTAAATTGGTTAATTATATCAAAACAAACACTAATATTGATGAAAAAGAACGTAATTCTATTCAAATAGAACTTTATGACAAATTGGCGTTGCCTTTGACAACGATTGCTCTTGTTTTGATTGGTGTTCCGCTTGCGATTACTCCACCGAGAGTTCGTTATAATAGAGGTTTTTTGTTCAGTATTTTGATTATTTTTGCGTACTATTTGATTAGAGCTTTGTCAATATCATTTGGTGAAGCTGGTACTTTGCAACCATTCTTGGCGGCTTGGATGCCAAATATTGTTTTGACAATTATCGGTTCAATCCTTTATTACAAAAAAGTTTACACAATTGAATAACAAAAATTAAAATTTACAGGTTTTATAAAAAACGTTATGAACAATAATTTATTCCAAAACAATTTCAGAAGATTAAACGATATCGATCAAAATATTTTAAATAATAATTCGTTTAAAGATTTAGACGATAAAACGTTAAAATTGGAATGCTTGATTGCTGAAAAGGAAGAAGCATTAGATGCTTTGAATAGCAAAATCAAGGGTGCTGAACTTTTAGGAAAATTGTTGGATGTTATGGATTTGAAAATTCAGGCAAAACAAATTGAAAATGAGATTGCTGATTTGCGAGAACAGTATTCAAAAAGAGGTTTGGCTGAAAAATTAACAACAGTAATTACTCCTAAAAAGCCGAAGGCAAAACTTTCTCCAATCGCAAGACTGGCAAGATTTGTGTCTAGAAAAGTTATTGCCAAAATGTCTAAAAAGGTTCAATCTATATTTGATATGAGTGATTCTCTTGAAACATTGACAAGCATAAATGAAAATGTCGATGAATTAATTGCCATGAAAGTTCCGTATGGCGAAACCAAAGCGAATTACGAAAAATTGACAAATTACTTGTATAGAGCCAACAAAATCCGTTCTCAAATTAATAAAAGAATGCAAAAATTGTAATTTTTGAGCAGTTTTAATAATGTTGCATTATATAAATTGATTGGTTATAATAATTTTGTAGGATAAGCTCAAGCTTTTCGCCGACACACACAATTAGTGAAGAAATTGGTCGGAAAGGAGGCACTATGGTTAAGCAAATAATAATGCTATTACTGGTATTTGCGATTGCAGTAATAGCATCAAAATTGTAACCCGTAGGAGAAGAAAATGAACCTTTAAGAAGAATTTCACTTATTCTTAGAGGTTCTTCCTACACATATATTATTTACGATTTTTCATATTTTGTCAAGTGTTTTAGGGAAAGCTTGTTTATTCTTATACTTGCTAAACAGTTATTTTTGTCATAAAATTTTCTCATAGAAATAGCTAAGGAGATAATATGAACGAGCTTTTAAAAAAATCAGCAACAGAACAAAGCAAAGCTTTAAAAAATAAAGAAATTTCCGCTGTAGAATTGACTAATGCAGCGTTTGAAAGAATTGATAATTTGGAAGGCAAGTTGGGAGCATTCAACTCTTTGACAAAAGAAACTGCTCTTGAAACTGCTAAAAAAGTAGACGAAAAAATTGCTAAAGGTGAAGAACTTCCTCTATTAGCAGGTATTCCGCTTGCTCTTAAAGATAATATGAATTTGGTTGGTTCAAAAACAACCGCATCTTCAAAGATTTTGGAAAACTTTGTTTCTCCATTCAATGCAACAGTTACAGAAAAACTTTTGGGAAACTTAGTTCCAATTGTTGGTAAAGCTAACCTTGACGAATTTGCAATGGGTTCATCTAATGAAAACTCTGCATTTAACAAGGTTCACAACCCTTGGGATTTGAAAAAAGTTCCTGGTGGATCATCAGGCGGTTCTGCTGCTTCTGTTTCTTCTTGCGAAGCAACTTTGGCATTAGGTTCAGATACTGGCGGATCTATCAGATTGCCGGCATCATTCTGCGGTATTGTTGGTATGAAACCAACTTACGGTCGTGTTTCAAGATATGGTTTGATTGCGTTCGCATCATCATTAGACCAAATCGGACCTTTTGCAAGAACGGTTGAAGACGCTGCAAATCTTCTTGAAGTAATTTCTGGTCATGACCCTAAAGATTCTACATCTTTGGATTTGCCTGTTGAACATTATGCCGCTCATCTAAATGATGAAATTAAAGGCATGAAAGTTGGTGTAATCAAGGAACTTATGACAGAAGGTTTGTCAGAAGATGTTCAAAAAGCAGTTGAAAAAGCTATTGATGATTACAAAAAATTGGGTGCTGAAATCGTTGAAATTTCACTACCTCACTTGAAATATTCAATCGGTATTTACTACATTTTGGCAACTGCTGAATGTTCATCAAACCTTGCAAGATTTGACGGTGTAAAATACGGTTACAGAACTCCAGATGCAAAAACATTGCTTGAAATGTACACAAAAACAAGAGCAGAAGGATTTGGACCGGAAGTTAAACGTCGTATAATGCTTGGAACTTACGCATTGTCATCAGGTTATTACGATGCTTATTACAAAAAAGCTCAACAAATGAGAGCGTTGGTAACTCAAGATTTTGCCGAAGCATTCAAAAAAGTTGATATCTTAATTTCTCCAACTTGCCCTAACACAGCATTTGAACTTGGTGCAAAAGCATCTGATCCGTTGCAAATGTATTTGACAGATATTGCGACAATTTCTGCAAACTTGGCAGGTATTCCTGGTATGAGTGTTCCTGCGGGATTTGACCGTGACGGTATGCCAATCGGTTTGCAAATCTTAGCTCCACAATTGCAAGAAAGCAGATTGTTTAATGCAGCTCACAAATTTGAAAGAGCAAACGATTACTATTTGCAATTGGCAAATATTTAACAATTCAACCGCAACTTAACCCTCCCTTAATTTGGGAGGGAAAATATGCGGAATTTAGAGGATAGCTATGCTAAACACAGAATATCTTACAAAATGTATAGAAACTCTTGAAAAATCTTATGCCTGTATAAAAACTGCGCAAGAAGGTTCTATTGATTACGAAATGTATAGAAACTCTCTTGTAAAAAGTTTTGAAATTACGCTTGAACAGAGTGGAAAATTATTGAGAAAGTGTTTAGCTCCGTATTATGCAAGTAAAAAAATTGTTGATGGTTTTGCATTTAAAGATTTGTTCCGAGAAGCCCACAAACACTCTCTATTAACGGAAGAAGAAGTAAATCGTTGGTTTATGTATCGAAACAATCGAAATAATACTGCGCATGATTATGGCAAAGCTTTTGCCGAAGAAACATTAAAGTTGATGGATAGTTTTCTAAAAGACGTATATCGTTTGAAAGAAGTTATTGAGCATGAGTAGACTTTTTTTGAAATCTGAATATCGTCAAATGTTGACAGATATTTTTGATAAATATTGTCCAAAAGCTGAAATTTGGGCTTACGGAAGTCGTTTGAATGGGGATGCACATTCTGGTAGTGACCTTGATTTGGTTGTAAGAAATTTTAATTCTGATGACATATATTTGTTTGAATTAAAGGAGATTTTTTCAGATAGTGATATTCCATTTGTTGTTGATATTCATGAATATCAATACTTACCAAGATCTTTTCAGGAAGAAATTGAAAAAGATTATGAAGTTATTTATCCTATTTCAAAATCTTAGTTCCCATGTAAAATTCTTACTAGGAAATAGAAACATTTTTGCCAGTTTAATAAATATATTATAAATGCGATTATTACAACGAGTGTTCCTAATATATTGTTTGCGGTGTTTTCTTCGTCTAGTCCCGCAAATGAAGTCGGAATAACTGTTTTGTCCAATATTTTTACTAACTTTTTCAATGTTTTTGCAAATTGGATATTTACATTATATTTTGTACCGTCGTTGAGATAGATTATAATATCTGTGTTTGTGAATTTTTCTGATGATATAGGCGGAAATGGTTTGTTGGCATATTCAACGATATCAATGATTTTTATGTCCGCAAATTTGAGTTTTATTGAGTTGTTTAATCTTAAAATTTCGTTGTCTAAGTCAAGTGAAAGCAATTTATATTTGCCAAAATTCCATTTTTTTATAACTATTTTGTTGAAAATAATCCATAAATTGAAAAGAATTATTGTTGTGTAAAGTATAAAGTTTGTGAATGGAAAAAATGAGCGAAAAGGCTCTAAACTTTGATGTAATACAAGTATTAGGCAAATATTTGCCCCTAATATGATTTTAATATTTGGATTGAATATAATTGAATTTTTTAGTAATAATTTGAAATTTTTTACGCTCATTTATATATTATAATGGTAAATTTATATGTTTGCAAAAAGTTTATAATTCAATTCCTTCAAAAAATTTTTCCATTGGAATGTCAAGAATTTTTGCCATCTTGAATAGTGCAATTGCAGTCGGAGATGTCAAACCCTGTTCAAGTTTGCTAACATAGCTCAAACTCATATCTATCAATTCTGCAAATTGTTCTTGTGTAATGTTTTTGCGAATACGTTCGATTTTGATATTTCTTCCTAATTTGTATTTTAATTCATCAGCCATGTCAAAATTATATAATCTTGACAATGTTTTAATAAGTGAATATAATGATAATAGTATCAATATATTGATACTGAATAACAACATGTTGATAGGAGCTTATTAAATGAAATTTAAAGCATTTACTTTAGCGGAGGTTTTAATTACTCTTGGAATTATTGGCGTTGTGGCTGCATTGACGATGCCATCTTTGATTGAAAACCATCGTAAAAAAGAAGTGGTGACCAAATTGAAAGCTTTCAATTCCATAATGGGGCAGGCTTTTCAGATGTCAAAAGAAGAAAACGGCGATTGGGACACATGGGATGGTAATAGATTCGGATTTGGAGGGGATGGTTATGATTGGACAAGTGGTGACGGAGAAAAACAATTAGAATGGTTGCAAAAATATGTTTTGCCATATATGAAAGTAACTGAAACTACCACAAAAGGGAAATATGCAATAGTTGGTTTGCCTAATGGTACTGGATTTTCAAACTATAATCAAATATACTTTTTCTGTCTAAAATTTAAGGATTGTAAGCAAACGACTGAAACTTGGAACAGCAGAGATAGATTTATATTTGAGTTTAGTAATAGTAAAGGTTTTATAACTTACGGTGGAAATTATTCATCAAGAGAAGATATTATGAATGGTAGTGGGTCTATGCATGCTTGCAATAAGACAAAAGGAAAAGGTTTATGCGCTAAATTGATTGAATACGATGGATGGGAAATTAGAAAAGATTATCCGTGGTAAAAAAGGGAGGATTAATCCCTAACGGGACAGCACCCATCCCTAGCCCTTCCCTCTTATAAGGGAAGGAACTTTTTTCATAGGATTGAAGTTATTTCTAACCTTCTGCAACAACAGTTGTAAGAAGTTCTCCATAACTGTTCATAGAACCGTCTGTTTCTTCTACAACGTAGTTATAACCTTCTTTTCCTGCGATTGCTTTTTCTGCTTTTTCCAAAGCCTCATCGTAATCTTTTGTTTCAGCTACTAATGTTTTTGAAAATTCTGATTTGTTTTTGATTGTGTAAATATGGTACATAGTTTTACCTCCTCTTTACTATTCGTTTTTATCCATTTTTTCTTTTAATTCTAACACTTCATATTTAAGTCTGTTGAGTTCGCATTTTATCGGGTCAGGTATTCTGTTGTGCATTAAAACTCCGTTTTTATCTCTGAATTTTTGATGAACAATTCTTCCCGGAACTCCGACTACTGTTGAATAATCAGGAACATCTTCCATAACAACAGAACCTGCGCCTACTCTTACATAATTCCCTAAATTTATATTTCCGAGAACTTTTGCACCTGCTCCGACGATTACTCCATTCCCTAATGTCGGGTGACGTTTGCCGTGTTCTTTACCTGTTCCGCCAAGCGTTACTTGTTGATAAATTAACACATCATCGCCGATTTCTGTAGTTGCGCCGATTACAACACCTTCTCCGTGATCTATAAAAAATCTTCTGCCTATTTTGGCAGCCGGATGAATTTCAATTCCTGTGATAATCCTTGTTATGTAAGAAATAATTCTAGGGATTAGTGGAATATGCCATTTGTATAATCTGTGTGCAAAACGATAAGCAATAAGTGCGTGCAATCCAGGATAGCACAATATTACTTCTAGGAGGTTTTCTGCGGCAGGGTCTTTGTCGTAGATAACCTGAATATCTTCTTTGACTTTTGTTATGCCACGTTTTATGATTTTGAACATATTTTCTCCGAGTTTTATATTGGCTGGATTGCCACGCTATGCTCGCAATGACGACTAATTTGCTTATTTCTGTAAAAGACTTTGCATCTTAGCATCCTAACCTCTATGCCTCTTATTTTATTAATTTTGCAAATTTTCTTTTGCCTGCTTGTAATACTACACTGTCTTCAAAGTTAAATGTATAAGCCATATCGGTGATTTTTTCGCCATCAACTTTTACACCGCCACCTTGAATTAGACGTTTGGCTTCACCTTTGCTTGCAGTGAATTTTAGTTCTACAAGTACATCAAGAATACCTTTTCCGTTCATTCCTGAAACTTCTTGAATATCATCAGGAATACCTTTGTTTGAAACAACATTAATAAACGCATCTTGACCACGTTTTGCGCCGTCTTCTCCGTGATATTCTGCAGTGATTGTGTAAGCTAGTTTTAGCTTGATGTCACGAGGGTTTACAGAACCTTCGGCGATTTGTTTGTCAATTGTTTCAAGTTCTTCTTTTGTCGCATCTGTAAGTAAGCTATAATATCTTGAAATCATATTGTCAGGAATGCTCATCAATTTGCCGAACATATCGTTTTCACTATCAGTAAGTGAGATACAGTGTTCCGGGTATGTTTTTGACATTTTCACAACACCGTCTGTGCCTTCTAGTAGCGGTAAAAGCATTACTAATTGCGGATATTTTTTGCCATAAGCTGCTTGAATATCTCTGCCTAAAAGGGTGTTAAATCTTTGATCTGTTCCGCCTAATTCAATGTCAGAATCTATTGCTACAGAGTCATAAGCTTGCATTAGCGGATAGAAAAATTCGTGAATAGCGATTGGTCTGCCATCTGCATAACGTTTTGCAAAATCATCTCTTGTCATCATTTGTGCAACCGTTACGTTAGAAGCAAGTTTTAATAAATCAATAAAACTCATTGAATGTAGCCAATCAGCGTTGTTTACAACTTCTGCTTTTGTAACGTCCAAAACTTTTGACATTTGATCAAAATATGATTGAGCGTTTTCAGCAACTTGTTCTTTTGTAAGGGCAGGTCTTGTTTCTGATTTGCCTGATGGATCGCCAACCATTGCAGTTGCGCCACCTACGATTAAAACAATTTTGTGACCCAAATTTTGAAATTCTTTAAGTTTTCTCATAACAACAGTGTGTCCCAAGTGCAAGTCCGGTCTTGTCGGATCCATACCTAGTTTTACTCTTAGAGGGGTGTTTGTATCGTGTGCGTGTTGAAGCTTTATTGCAAGTTCTTCAATTCCACCCGGTAGAACTTCTGCGTTACGAGTTAAGTGTTTTGCTTGTTCTATAAATTCACTTCTTATTTCCATTTCAATTCTCCATATTAATATTTCTCAATAAGTTTATTATAGCATGCGCAAAAAATTTTTTTACGGGTTTTAAAAATGCTATGGATAAAATTAATAATATAAGTTTTACAGGAATTAAAAATATTGCGGCATGTCAATTTAAAAGAAACGAACAATCTTTTTCTACTGCATTATCAATGTGTTTGACAGATGATTTTAATGGCAAAGACCTTTCAGAATTTCATTCGATGGTTAAAAAAGTTGCAACAAGACCAAACCAGTTCAAGCATTACAATGGAACTGATGTTGTAAATATTGAACATTATGCGCAAAATGATGGCACAGCATTATTTTTGAATGGTGATGAAGTTGAAATCAATGATGAAAATTTGCCGGTTTTATCTTATATTGCCAAAAAGACTAGACAAATATTTCGTTTGCCAAAAGAAAAAATGACTGTAAATGAAGATTATAAAACTCCTGACGAAGTTGGAAAAAATTTAAGATATGGTACAAAATATGTTTTTAAAGATCCTGACCATCCTGATAGAACAGATTTGTATGATGATTGCTTTGATAAGGATGTTGTTAAAGATGTTGCAAAACATATAAATCAAGTTATTCAGAAAAAGATGGAAATTTATTTTGATGTATAAAACAAAAACCGGCTTTTTAGACCGGTTTTTTAATTTGTTTATAGTTGATTTAATTCTTGGCGAAGGTTAGAGATTTGAGTGTTGTAGTATTCTAACCACGTTGTATCCTCGTCTTTTAGAGCAGGTTCGGCTAATGCTCTGATGCGTTTTTTGTCTAATTCTTCCAATTCTTCTTTAATTTCTTGTTTTCGAATTTCGTTTTGGATATTTAGTTGTCGGGTTTGAATTTCGTCTTTAGAAAGTTTTTGCCAAACTCCGTCTTTTTGCTCAAATTCATCTTCTTTTACTGCAATGACTTTATCTTGATACAAGATAATTATTTTGCCGTTGTTTTGTTGGTTTATCAGATTAATCCAGTATTCATCAGAGATTTCAATTGCTCCGTCGAATTTGTTTTCGTAAAATCCGTAATCTTTATTATTTTTTGTTCCGTAATATTTCATATTTTCTCCTTAATAACCTATAACTATCCAGTTTAAGTAAGCAAATTTCCCGCTGCAACCGTAATACAAACCGGTTAAAGATTGTGTTGCAGTGCCGGCATCTGCATATTGAGCCGTACCGTTATATCCGTGTTTTGCAAAAACCGGACAGGCAACTTGGCTATATGCAAGCGGATAGGTGATTTTGGACGAAGTTCCAAATCCCCATTGGATTAAAATTCCGTTTGGCAGTCTGATATATCCCGGATTTGTTTTGGATAAAATCCCTTGTGTGGAATACCATTTGCCCCATTCTTCGTTTTCGTAAGTTCTTGTGAAAATTTCAGGATTTTCTCCGCTACAAATCCAAATTTGTGTAATAACAGAATTTTCATCTCCTGTGACGACAAGAGAGCCGGCATCATCTTTTGGGATATTTGTCGGAGTGTAAAGGGTTGAAAATATGTATGTCCCTCTGGTTTTGTAGTCGTTCAAATCAGTATCGGGTTCTGTGACGGTGTGTTCGATGTTCAGATCTGTTTTGTCGGCTTTTTCGTTTAGTGTTTTGTTAATTGTTTCAATATCATTTGCTGCAGAATTTTTATTTTGTTCAATAAAATTTGCTAGTGAAATGAAATTGGCGTTTACTTCATCTGCTTTGGCTTTTGTACCCGGAACAAATGAGTAAGGTATCATTGAATTAGTCATATTATCCTTTCTGACTAATTTAATGAATTTTGTATTTCGGCGTTTGATACTCTATTATACCATAGGATTGCAAAATCCGTCAATGTTGTGGTATTATCAACGTATGGCAATAGGTGTTGATATTGAAGATATAAATAGATTTGTTGGAAAATCCGAAGATTTTCTTAACCGTATTTTCACTCCTTTAGAGCTTGAATATTGTATGAAGTATTCAAAACCGGAAAGTCATCTTGCTGCTCGTTTTTGTGCAAAAGAGGCGGTTGTAAAGGCTTTGACTGCATTGAATATTTTAAATGTTTCGTATAATGAAATCGAAGTTTTTCATAACGAAAATCAATGTCCGCAAATTCGTATCTTAAAAAATCTTGAAAAAAATGTAGTTTTTCAAGTAAGTTTGTCGCACGATAGATCGAAGGCTATTGCGTTTGTTACTGCTGAAGTGCAATAGCGTTTTGTTTTTTATATGAGCCTAAAAATCTTAAATGGGTTGTTTTTTCTTTAACCTGTTGAATTGCGTGCATAATTTTAGGGTTGTGAATATGCCCGTCAAAGTTTACGATAAAAATGTATTCCCCAAACTTGTGTTTTGAAGGTCTTGATGCGATGTATGAAAGGTTAATATGGTTTTCCATAAATATGTTCAAAACATTCAACAATGCACCGGGTTTATTTTCGGTTGAAAAAGCTAAAGATGTTCTATCATTGCCTGTTTCTTCTGTTTCAAAATCGCCGATTAAGATAAATCTTGTTTGGTTAGTTTTGTCGTCATTTATATTTTCTTTTAAGATATTCAAATTATATGTTTCAGCGGTTTTTGCGCTACCAATTGCAGCGTATGTAAGATTGTAGTTTTGCAAGCTGCGAGCGGCTTCTGCTGTGCTTGGTGCTTCAATAATATTTACGTTAAACGGCATTTCGTTATGAATAAAATCTTGACATTGCGCAAGTGCTTGCGGATGCGAAATTATTCCTGTGATTGATGAAAATTCTGTTGTTCTTGCCAACAAACAGTGATTAATCGGCATATAACATTCAGAAAGAATTTTGACATTCGGATTTTTAGTAACCATAAGATTGTCAAGACTTTCTCTTACAGTGCCTTCAATAGAGTTTTCTACTGCCAAAACTCCGAGAGAATTTTCGTTTTCATCAACATATTCAACTACTTGTCTAATTGTTTGGAGTGGAGTTGGGTATGCGCTTATGTTAAATCGTTTGCAAAACTTATCTTTTGCCATCTCTGTAAAAGAGGCTTGTGGTCCTAAATATGCGATAGTTTTTACGGTTTCTAAATTTAACATTTGCGATTACTCCTTATTTTTTATATGATTATAGCAGATAGATAATATTGAGGCAAGATTAATGAGTGAAATTAAATTTGGAACAGATGGCTGGAGAGCAGTCGTAGGAAAAGACTTTAACGAAGAAAATGTTAGAACGGTTACAAAAGCTATAGGAAAATATGTTTACGACAATTTTGGGTTAGATAAAGAAATTATTGTCGGCTATGATCCTCGCAATATGGCTTTGGAATATGCTGAACAAACTGCTGAACAGTTGGCAGAATACGGTTTTAAGGTTTTTATCTCAAAAAAAGTTATTCCAACTCCAGTTTTGGCATATAATGCAAAACATTTGAATGCGTGCGCAGTAATGTTTACGGCATCTCACAACCCTCCTGAATATTTGGGAATAAAATTTATTCCGGATTATGCCGGTCCTGCAACCTCTGAAATTACGGATGAATTAATGTATAATCTCCATGCCAATTTCAAAACTTTAGGTAACGGTTCTGTTACAAAATACAATTTTGCGCCTGATTATTTCGCTCATATAGAAAAATTGATTGATTTCAAAAAAATCAAAACACTTGATAAAAATATAATTTTTGATGGCTTGTATGCTGCTAGTATCGGATATTTTGACAAATTGTTGGATATAAATGAGATTAAGTACGATAGTTTGCACATGTTCCATGATACTAATTTTGGTGGCGGAATGCCTGAACCGAAGCCAAAATATTTGAAAGAATTGATTGAAAAAGTTAAATCAACTTCAAATTCTGTCGGGTTTGCAAATGATGGTGATAGCGATAGATTTGGCGTGATTAATGAAAATGGAGAATATGTTTCTCCAAACGAGATTATTTCAATACTTTTGATGCACTTGAAAAAGCACAAAAATTATTCAGGTGCATTGGTAAAAACAGTTGGGGCAAGCCTTTTGTTAAACAAAGTTGCTGAAAAATTGGGTGTTGAAGTTATTGAAACTGCTGTTGGATTTAAACACGTTGGTGAAGCGATGAGAAAATTCAATCCGATTATTGGTGGTGAAGAATCAGGCGGATTGAGTATTCAAGGTCATATTCCTGAAAAAGACGGTATTCTCGCAAACTTGCTTATTTTAGAGGCTATGGCTTATGAAAATAAATCGCTTGTAGAACTTCAAAAAGATTTGTATGACTTTGTCGGTTGTAAATTCTATAACGACAGAATTGATAAACGCCTTGAAAATGTTGAAGAAATCAAACCGGTTTTGGAAGAATATAAAAATAAGACAGAAATTGGCGATTTCAAAGTAAAATCAATTGATACAAAAGATGGTGTGAAGCTTTATTTTGACGACAATACAAGTTGGGTTCTTGTCAGACCGAGTGGAACAGAGCCGTTGTTGAGAATTTATTTTGAAAGCGATAGCGTAGAAAAGTTAGAAAAATTAAGAGCGGTGTTGCAGGGTTAAATTAGATGCAAAGATGCTTTGAGGCAAAGATGCGCAGTCTGTATCAAAGAAGGCAATAAAGCGATAAGATTTGGTTGGCTACATAGCATAAATCTCATTATTTCAATTTGAATGGGATTACTACGTCGCTACGCTCCTCGTAATGACATTAACACCTACACTCTTTTAAATAGGTTTTTAAAAACTTCTTTAAAACCATGTTCTTCCATACATTCTTTTATATTAAATAATACAGAATCGTGGTTGCCGATTGCAAAAAGACTTTCAGGTTTTAATTTTTGCTGAGCAAGTTTTATAAATTCTTCAATTTTATTATCTTCAAAATATCCTAAAATATTACGACAAAATAGCATTGTGTTGGAGTTGTCGTTAATTTCTAAGATTTTTTTGAACATGTCTCCTTGATTGAATTTAACATTTTTGGTTAAAACTGATTTTGCTTTTGATGTTTCGACGGTTTTTGCATCGTATGGATGTCTGTAGTCGTTTGGAATATTCAATTTTTTATCGTTTTTTGAAAAATCAAAATATTTGTTATAATCAAATGTATTTATTTGTAACATAACTCTATCATCTAAGCTTGTATTGATATAGCCACTATTAGCGGCTTTTAAAATTTCTTCATCAATATCATAAGCTTGGATTGGAAAGAATTTTTTTATCCCCTTATTTTTTTGTGGACTTTCGTGAAGTGAAATAATGTCTGTATAAGCTTCCGAACCGTCAGATGCTGCAAACATAATCGTATTAACTTTTTCTTTGTCTTTAAAATGGTTTATTTGAAATTTAGCAAGTCTGTCCCAATCCATATCTTCTCGAAACAACCAACTGTTGCAGCCGTATTCTTCGCCGTCTTTTGCGATATAACGTCTGTTTGTTGAGCCGAATGAGAGATTGTTATTTATAGAATTTATTTTCATATAAAAATAAAAACACCTAAAAATATTTTTTGTTACCAAATTAAATGAAAATTATTATAAAAATAAACGAAATAATAAATATAGTAATCCCATTGGGCTACGGTTAATATATAATAGATCACGAGCTTTTTCTCTGCCATATTCATTTGCTATTTCTTCATCTTGGGCTTCTTTATAAAATCTCTCTACATCAATATCGTTATTATTTGGCTTGTATTCTACTGGAACTACTTTTTTAGATTTTGAAAATTTGGAACGAACAATTTCAAATTCTCCATTATCAAGAAATAATCCGCCACATTTGTAACAAGTATCAATTTGAACTCCAAACGCTCTTGTTTTTGCCATTGGCGTTCCACAAGCCGGACAAATTCTTGTTTTGGTTTCATCTACAGGCATGAAGTTTTTATTAGAAAGAGCTTGTTTGATTTCTGAAATATCCGCATCTTTTTCGCTAAATTCTTGGATTTCTTTATTATCAAAAAATATTCCACCGCATCCATTTGCGCAAATATCAATGTTTATACCTTTATCGGCAATAAATATTTTTTGCATCTCGTTTCCGCAAGCGGGACATTTTATTATTTTTTCTGTATCACCCATTATAAATTCTCCATTGCTCTAATTATTATGATAATAAGTTTTATATAATAAAAAACCTCCTTTTAAGGGAGGTTTTTTAATGTTTATATTAGATGTGCTAATTATTTTGTTTCTGCGCTTTCAGACAAGTTTTTTAAAATTGTATAAGACGCATCCCATCCGTTCAAACCGCCAGTAGCTTTGTATTTAGCGATTTGTTTAGCTCTTTCTTTTTTAAGTTTAGCTTGTTCTTTTTGGAATTTAGCTAATTTAGATTTGTTAGAATTTCTTTCATTGATTGTTGGTTGAACGTAAGCTAAGAAATTTTTGTATTCTTGGCAGTTGTAGCCGGCTTTAACTTTAGATGGGTAGTTGTATGACAAGTAATCATAAATATACATTGTACGTCTAAAGTTGTTTGGTTGGCTTTTTAGAATATCTAAAGATGTTCCAGGTTGTTTGCCCAAAACAACAATCATTGCTAGTGGGTTGTAACCAGCTTGTATCATCAAGTCAACACCTGTAATATCAGCGTTCATTTTGTCTTTTTCAGACATATTTTTTAGAGATAATTCATTTGCGATTAAAGCAGTGTTTTCAAGGCTCGTATCTGTAAAGTTGCCAGCTAGAGCTGAGGTTACGTTAGATACAAATTTTTTCTTAGATGCGTTAGCATTGATTACAACACCGATTTGTTGAGCGATTACGGCTGCAACTTCGTTGTCGTTGCCTGTGTAACCCAAATCTGTTTTTGGAATGTAAAGTTCATTGTTAGAGTTTGATGTGCTATTTGTAACATCTGTTTCTGTTACAACAAACTTTGTAGTTGATGGCAAGCTGTTTTTTGTCAAAACTTGTTTTCCTACTGTTGGAACTCTGTCAACTGCACTCCATGTTGCAGCTAGTGACGGAGTTGCTAGAGATGCTGCCAAAAATAATGATAAAATAATTTTTTTCATTTTTTTACTCCTATCTTAATCCGTAAACCTAAATTTTATTAATGCAATTATAGCATGAATACCATCACGCCATGTTATTTTTTTACCTTCTGAAAATTCTCTACCGTAGTAAGAAACAGGAAGTTCATATAACCTTGCGCCTCGTTTCAAGACTTTTGCCGTAATTTCCGGCTCAAAGTCAAATCTGTTTGATTTTATTTCAATTCCTTTGATAAAATCAGCTTTAAATGCTTTGTAACAAGTTTCCATATCGGTCAAAGTTGAGCCGTATAGAATATTTGTTAACAAAGATAAAAATTTGTTACCTAATAAGTGATGGAACATAAATGAGCGAGAAGGTTTTCCGCCGGAAAGTCTTGAGCCGTAACAAACATCTGCCCTGCCATCAAGTATTAGTTTTACGAGTGGCTCATAATCAACCGGATCGTATTCCAAATCCGCATCCTGAATTACAATAATGTCACCTGTTGCTTCTTTAAATCCTGTTTTAAGTGCTGCCCCTTTACCTTGATTGAAGTCGTGATACAAAACTTTATACGGATATTTTGAATATAAATCTCTTGTTCCGTCGGTTGAGTAATCATCAATTAGGATAATTTCTTTTTCAAGTTCGCAAAAATTTGCCTGCTCAACTTTTTCCAAAATCTTATCCAATGTATTGACTTCATTATATACAGGAATAAGTATTGTAATTTTTTTCATCAAACCACCTATAAAAAAATTTGTATTATTCTCAAAAATATTGTACAATAAAAACATAGAGATGTAAAAACTGATATTTATATATACAAGGGTTAAGAAAGAAGATGGAAAACAACGGTACGGAAATTATAAAAAAAGGTTTAGCGTATTTGGAGGACAAGGATTACGATAACGCAATCACTGCTTTTACTTCTGCAAGAGAGGTTTTTAAAGATAATCCGCAATATTTGTCTGTGAGTATGAGCCTTTTAGGAATGGCACTTTATCTCAAAGATAAGAACAATTATGCAGAAGTTTTGGATATGTTGAATGATGCTCAATATATGGCAGAATTTGCAAAAAGTAGTACTGCAAAAATCGCTAATGAATATGCAAAAGGTACTGTTGATTTTGGAGAAAATGCTAAAGATACTGCATTATTGCATTTTGAGAGTGCAAAAAATCTTTCTATGGTTGCAGGTGATGAATTGTCAATAATGGGTTATGTTTTGACAAGGATTAAACAGTTGAAAAACGGAATGGATTTTTCATTGCCGATAAAAAGCGATCCGTTGGTTTCGCTGGTAAAAATAGGGCGTTCAATCACTGCTGTAACTGATATTGATGTGTTGTTGAAGGTTATCGCAGAAGAAACAAAAATTGCTATTCAGGCAGACAGATGTACAGTTTTTATGCTTGATAAGGATAGAAATGAACTTTGGAGCAAAGTTGCATTAGGATTGGGAAGTCAAGAAATTAGATTTCCGGCAGATAAAGGCTTAGCAGGATATGTTGTAAAAACCGGTGAGCCGTTGAATATTCCTGATGCTTATAATGATCCACGTTTTAATCCTGATATTGATAAAGAAACCGGTTACAAAACAAAGACAATTCTTTGTATGCCTATCAAAAATAATAATCAGGAAATTATCGGTGCTTTTCAGGTGCTTAACAAAAACAATGGAGTGTTTACTAAAGGTGATGAAGATTTGCTTGTTGCAATCGGCGGAAGTGCTTCTATTGCGCTAGAAAATGCTCAGTTATTTGAACAACAAAAGGAATTGTATAAAGAACAAAAGATTTTGTTTGAAAGTTTTATTGATACGCTTGCAACCTCAATCGATGCCCGTGATAAGATTACGGCAGGTCATTCAAGCCGTGTAAAACTTTATTCAATGTTGCTTGTTGATGCTTTGGATTGCGATGAAAAATATAAAGAAATCGTTGAAAAAGCTGCAATTCTTCACGATATCGGTAAAATCGGTATCAGAGATTCTGTTCTTCAAAAAGAAGGAAAATTGACAGATGAAGAATACAAGCATATTCAAGAACACGTGAAAATTACTCACGACATTTTGGAGAAAATTCACACGTCAGAAGATTTTAAACAAATTACCGAAATAGCTTGCTCTCACCACGAAAAATATGATGGTTCAGGATATTACAGACATTTGAGTGGTGAAGATATTCCTTATGGCGGAAGAATTTTGGCGGTTGCAGATGTATTTGATGCGATTACGTCAAAACGTCACTATCGTGATAAAATGCCTATTCAAAACGTTATTGATATATTGATTTCAGGCAAGAATAAACATTTTGATGGAAATTTGGTCGATACATTCTTGAAAATTCCTGTAGATAAAATTATTTTGGTTTTCTTAACAGAAAATCATCATATCTTTAAAGATGAGGATAGAGAAGTTTTGAGCTATTATAATTTATTTGATATTTACAATTTTATCATTAATGAAAATTCAACGGATGAACAAAAACATATTGCAGAATTGTTTAATTTTTACTATTCTGGGAATGTAAAATAAAGAGAGGGTTGTTGTTATTTTAATGCACAAATTAGCTAGTACAATTGTTATAACAGTTTGTTTGTCGGCTCCTGTTTTGGGAGAAGGTTTTGATGCAATTCAACCGGCAAACCCATTTGTGCCACAACCAATTCCTGTTAATACGATTGCAATTCCGTTGAAAAAAGCAACTTTAACTCATAATAGTATTCATAACCAATATGTGATTGCATTTGACAGATTTATGCAAAGTAATGTCAAATCTGCGTATATGGATTTTAAAGTCCTTATTGAAACTATGGATGAAAACGATTATGCGTATATGAAGATGGCGGAAAATATGTCAGATATCGGATTTTTCGGACTTGCAGATTTGGCGGCATCAAAGATTGAAGATAAAGCGTTATCAGACTTTTTGATTGGCGATATCAATTTGTATTACGGAACTTCAAAAAAATTAAAACAAGATGATGAAATCTATTTAGGCGAGATTTTTTCAAACATAATTTATAATGATCAAAGCAGAGAGGCTACGTCAGAATTGGTTAAAAATACTGTACTTATGACAAATTCTGATTATGCAAATTATCTTGCGGCATTGGGGTATTTAAAATCAAATGATTTTGTTGAGGCTGGAAATTATATCGACACAGCTATAAAAATGAACCCACAAAATTTGAATTATAAAAAGTTGAAAGCAGAAATTTTATCACAAGGTAAAAAACCGCAAAATGCTTTGAAAATGGTGGATTACATAAAAGCTCAAAACCTTTATACAGCAGATTTTTCAAAGAAAGTTAAATCTCTTGAACAATATGTTTTGTATAAATCTCAAAAAGATTATTCCGAAAAAATGTATCATTTGGGATACTATTATTACTATGAAAACGAGTATGCAAAAGCTTTAAGAACTTTGCAAAGTTCTTTAACAACCAAAAAGAAACATAACAAAGAAGTTTACGCAATATTATCAAGAGTTTACTACGATATGCAAGAGTACGAAAAAGCTCAAGATACCGCAATGAAAGCATACAAATTAGATAGCGGAAATACGACAACACTTCTTGTTTTAGGAGATTTGAGTTTTAGAAATGCTGATTACAAAAACGCTCTAAAATATTACAAATCAGCAGAGGCAACTGACAAAACATCTTCAATTTGTTCTGTAAAAGTTGCACAAACATACGAACAATTAGGCAAAGAAAAGAAAGCTATTGATATTTATGAAAGAATTTTGAAATCATATTCTGATAGCTTTGTTGCGTATTACAAAATTGCACTAAAAGACAAGTCAAAAGAAATTGCCTATCTGAAAAAAGCAGTTGCGATAAACATGAATTACAAAGACGCATGGATAGATTTGGGTCGTGTAGAAATTGAATGTGGAAACTATTTTGAGGCGAAAAAATATCTTGGCGTTGCAAACTATATTGACGAAAACGATTTTAGATATTATTATTATCAAGGATTGATTGCAAAAAATCAGGGACTTAAACAAGATGCACAAAGGTATTTCAAAAAATCGTTGCTTTTAAACCCTGATTACATCCCGACAAAAGAGGAATTAAGTATATGAAGAAAAATATTCTGATAGTTGAAGATCACGAACTTACTCGTTTTGGCTTGAAAACGACTTTTGAAAATGTTGATTTTGTAGAAAATATTTATGAAGCAGATTCGGCAGAAACAGCTATTCAGATATTTAACAACAATAATATTGATATAATTATCATGGATTTAGGTTTACCTAATATGAACGGAATTGAGGCTACAAAACAAATTCGTTCCGCAAACAAAGATGTAAAAGTTATTATACTTACCTCTCATAATGATGAAAAAGAGGTTTTAAACAGCTTGAAAGCCGGTGCAAATGCTTATTGCTCAAAAGAAATTAATCCGCAAAGATTGATTGAAGTTGTTCGCTCTGTCGCAGATGGTGCGGCATGGTTTGACCCTAGTATTGCGCATATTGTGCTAAAAGCCAGTGCAAATTCTACATCATTTGAAACAAATGAAACAGACAACAGGAAAAATTATGATTTGACTTCTCGTGAAGCTCAAATTTTGAAACTTATGACCGAAGGCTATAGTAATATGGAAATTGCGCAAATTTTGGTTATAAGTATAAATACTACAAAAGCCCACGTTGCAAATATTTTGCAAAAACTTGAAGTTGATGACAGACTTCAAGCAGCTCTAAAAGCCCTTAAAAATAAAATTGTATAAGGATTGATAAAATGCCGGAATTAACGAAGGTTTTACTGGTTGACGACAATTCTAAATATTTAAAAGACGCTCTGCCTTTTTACGGATACGAAGTAACTACGGCACACGATGGCGTTCAGGCATTGAAGGAACTTTTTGATAACAACAAAAATTTTGATATTGTTCTTCTTGATGTTATGATGCCAAATATGAACGGATGGCAAACATTGAAAGAAGTTCGTTCAAATGAAAATACAAAACATTTACCCGTAATTATGCTTACGGCAGTTAATGAAGAAGAAAAAATGGTTGCCGGTTTAAAAATTGGTGCAGACGATTATATCGTAAAACCGTTTATCTTGCCGAACCTTTTAGCTAGGATGGAAGCCGTTATTAGGCGTTCAAAATGGCAAAGTGTTCCGGTTAAACAATTCCCCAAAAAAGATTTGCCACCGGATTTGTTAACATCAAAAGAAAAAGAAGTGTTAGAAATGGTTGCAAATGGGGCAAGTAATAAACAGATTGCAGAAAAATTGTTTGTAAAAGAGGTTACGGTAAAAACACATTTGAACAGTATTTTCAAAAAATTAAAAGTAACAAATAGAACGCAAGCTGTGCTTGTAGCAGGCTATTTGCACGAAGGTAATTAAGTTTTACTTTAACCGCAATAACAAAATTTATAATAAAGTAGGTTGGGTTTTCAGCCCAACATCGAAAATTCTAAATCATAAATTATAAATAAAGGAGAAATAAATGATAGATTATACAAAAGAAGAATTAGTTGAATTATTGAGAAAAAATCCCGAAAAATTTAATGAATGGAAAGTTGAACAAGAAGAAGTTGATTTGTCTGAAGTTGATTTTTCAGGTATTAATTTGTCAGAAATCGATTTTACTGATGCGGATTTAAATTCAAGTTCTTTTGCGGATTGTAATTTATCATTTGTAAACTTTACAAACACAGATTTGACATCAGTTGATTTTACAAGAGCAAGAGTTTTGGAATGTGATTTTACAGACGCATTGTTGACTGGTGCAGATTGCAGTTATGCAGAGATGACATATTGTAATTTCTCTGATTGCGATATGGCAGGCTGTATTTTGTCAGAAACTGATTTGAGCAATTCTGATTTGACCGCATCACTTAATTTGAATGCTTCTCGACATGACGAAGATACTGTTTGGCCAGATGACGATATGTTGCCGGATGGTTTTGATGGCTCAAACCACAAGGATTTATCCGCACTTCAAGACGACGAAGACGAAGTTTCATCAGATTGGTAATGTGTTATTAAGATGCCTAGATGCAAGGAGGCATAGAGGCGAAG
>ERZ808267.184-NODE-184-length-23770-cov-5.422349_pt1 | contig 23770 bp, 37 predicted proteins | sample MGYA00521241_ERZ808267 | MGnify/ENA primary metagenome ERZ808267 (study PRJEB31516, sample SAMN03275592) | gut metagenome | biome: mammalia-associated habitat; material: feces | host: Papio cynocephalus | place: Kenya | collected 2012-07-19 ...
TTTTTTTTGAAAAATGCGGCGGTTGGTTTGCGAGGGTAATTCTTTACTTTATATTTATATTATAACATAAATTTTGAGATTTGTCAAATAGTTGCTCGTTAGAGCAACTAAATTGTGTTTTATAAGGTAGATAATTGCGGAAGAGGGTTAGCGAAGGTGCGTTAGCACCGAGCATTGCGGTTGGGAAGCTAGCGAAGGTAAATTAGAATCCCAATGCAGCTATTTTTTCTTGTACCGATAGAGTCTCTTTTTCTCCTGATGAAGGTGCATTAGCGCTGAGTATCTTATATAGCTTGCCGCAAGATTCTGCTATTTTATTACCATCTTTATCTAGTTCAAAACCAACCATGGTTTGCGCGAGACCTTGGTTGAGGAAGTCTTCTTGGGTGATGGTGATTGGTTCTTGCTCTTGTTGTAGCGGGGTGGGTTGCTCGTTAGAGCAACTATTATCTTTTATATTATATTTTATATTATCTTTTACTGAGGAATTTTCCTGGCTGGTGAACTGGCATTTTCCTTGTTCGCGACTCCTAGAAATCCGGGCTGGAGACGGTTTATTTATATTTTTCTGCGGTGATTGAATAGGGTTTTCCCGGGTTGGAGAAGTTTCCAGCCCGGTTTTTTCGGTTTCATCATTAGGTAAATTCCGGGTTGGCGTTGCAGTAGAGGCATCTTTTTGTTGTTGTCCACTAAGGGTTTTTGGGGCTGGAGACGGTGCAAGGGCTTCTTTTAATTTTTCTATGTTTAAAAAGAGTTTGCGTTCTGTACCAACTCGACCGCCCGCATTTTTTTTGGTTTCTTTTGTTATTAGTTTTCGTTTTTCTAATCTTTTAATAGCTTCAGAAATAGTATCTTCGCTAGTACCAAAATCTTCACTGAGGGATTTATTGGTTTCATAACAAATCTTATCATTATTGTACCATTCAATAATACGACTAAGAACTAAAAGATCTATGGGTTTAAGTTTAAGGGGAATAATCCTTTATAAACCATAGTGAAAGTTTCATTTCCGCCAAGAGCTTGCTTTAGTTCATTTTTCATTGATTTTACCTCCTTGGGTTAAAGAGGTAAGAGCTTTACGAAATGCGGGAGTGTCTTTAAAAAAATAACAGTCCCATGCTGGATTCTTTCGATTGGGTTCAGTTTTAATAATACGGAATCCCGCAAGCCGCAGCTGGTATGCAAGATTACGAGAGAATACTATATAAGTTTCCATTTTATGAATCTCCTTTATGGATTAAGTTGAATAAGTTGAATTTTTGAGTTATTAGAGGAACTTTTGCGTCGGAGATTAAGTCTTGATTTTAATAAAAGTTCCTACTTACCGTTAATAAATCTTCCTACCAAATCTAAATAGTATTTTAAATAGTTAGGTTAATAGTATTGTCACGACTCCGAGGGAAACTACCGCAGCTCTTGCCGCAAGAAGTAGCCCAGTGGAGGATAAGTGGTACCATTCTTGTTATAAACAGTAGTATAGGGATTTAAAATAATAGAGAATTAAATTTAATACAAAATGATTTTTATTTTAATTGGTAAAAGTAATTAAAAGTTATTTGTCATATTTTTTATCTTATGTATTTTCTTAAAAGTAATACGCAATTAAATTTAATAGAGAATTAAATTTAATACTCAATTATTTTTAATTAAAAGTCATTCTACATAACTTTTAAAAATCATTTGGAATGTCTTTTATCTTATATAAAAGTCATTCCGCAAATAGAGAAACATTATATATATTATATTATAATTAACAATATAGACGGTTTACTACTTATTTTCAAATTCGTTTTCGCACCTACGGTGCTCAAACTCATTTTCAATAAGTAGTAAACCTAACGCCCTCCCGCAATTAGAATTCATCAGAAAGCGGAAAGAGAATAAAGTTATATTTAGTTTTAGATTTTTTCGGGTCAGAAAGCACAAGGAATTTTTTATCAATTAATTCTTGTATGCCGGAGTTATAGGCAGCTCTTTTGATCCCACAGGTAGATTCTAGAGTTTCTTGAGAAAGAGCTAAAGTATAGTTTTCTTGGTTAGCCGCAAGATATTCCCAAATTTTATATCCAGCAAGAGATTGAAGTTTTTTCATAGCAAAGAATTTTACTGAAAGATTAGTAATAGTATAAGGGTGATTTTTATCGCAGGGAGGCTTATTGGTGATAGTAATAGTTTTTTGATTAGCCGCAGTTTTAATGTTTGCCATGTTACTTTCCCTCCTTCTCTTGTTTATAGGAGAGTATTGCGGATTGAAGCTCAGGTGAATTAGGGAAAATATAACAATCATATTGCGGATAATCGTTATTAGTGCGAGTACATAAAATGCGGAAGCCTTTGTTGCGAAGATAAATTGCGAGTTTGCGAGAAAAGATAGTGAAAGTTTTTGTCATAATAATTTGTTACTCCTTTTGTTTAAGGGATTTGTGTTGAAACGTTAGGGATAGTGGGAGTGTGGTGCTCCGATCGTATAAACCAGATCACCACAACCAATCCCGCACACGACCCATTTCTTTATTTTTCAAGGTCAGGTAGTAATAATAATTTCTTTACTACTTCCCAATAACTAGGTGGAAAATCTTCCGGCTGAGGATTAGCTTGAAAACGAAACGGGGTAGTTTTACCTTCAATATTATATTTAGGCTAAAGTGCATGAATATAACAAAATTCAGCCAATTCTATCAGCCACATAGATGGATTCTGAACACCAACTTGTTGTTCTATTTCTTCTCTTGTTAATAATGTTTTGTAGACTATCCGATCGGCACCCGCGGTAAGTGTATACATTTGTGAAGTAGGGCTACCATTTTTAAAACATTCGTTATGTTGTTTCCACCTGGCTATTACATCTGAGGATGAACCTACATAGAGGAGGGTGCCATCTAGATAAATGCCATATACCCCGGAGGTGGTTAAATTTGCAACTTTATTTGAAAAATAAAAACTTGGTTCAGGAAAATGATATAATTCATTATTAATTAGAAGTTTAGTGCAAACTCCTTTTATCATTTCTTTCCCTCTTGGTTGCTTTTTATAAAATGACCAATAGATATTAGGAGGTAAATAAACCAGTCTTTCAATAGGTAGTAAAATATAATCTTTAGCTGCAACCTACCATAAAATTTTGCTTGTGTTTGTCTGCACCGATCGGTTTACTCCGTTTACTTCTATACAGACATTATCTCCTAAGGGTGTAGTTAATGTGATTATGTTTTTCTTCTCTTGTTCTTCTACCTAAATACTTTCTTGTGGGAATAGCTCTGTTGTAGTTATGTTTTGAATTTCTTTTCCAGTTAATTGCATTGTTTCTCTTGTTTCCTTGGCCGTTTCAAAGAGCGCTTATAGGCTAGCAATAAGTTGTTTAACCCGGCACACATAAATTTCAATTTTTCTCATTGTATCTGGGTTGAGGGTTTCACCTTTTTTATACCATCTGTTGAAGGTAGTAATAGACATCCCGCAGTTATTAGCGAAAACATTGTTTGTCATACCTAACTGAAGGATTTTGCTGACTTGCTCTTTGAGTTCCATGAGGAAATGTCCTTTCTATAGAATTGCGGCCGTTTATTTATTATACTATATAAATTAGGTATATTACCGAGTAAAATAAAAAACAAGCCTCTGAACGGCCAAGTAAAGGAGGCTTGTTTCTTACAAGAGTATTTATCTCTCTACTATTCTTGAAAAATCTGCTATGTAGTTTAATCTATTTTGTCCTTGTTAGCAAAAAATTTTTTCTTATTTTCTAAAGATATTATAACAAAAATTTTTAAATTTTGCAAATAACCGATCGGTTCTACGATTTATTGAAATTTTTATGAGAAAATTGAGCCTCTGAGGAGAAATTTGCTTAGCAAATTACCTTTATTTTAGCAATTTTTGCTATGTGAAAATAGAAAAATGACCTTTTACTCATTATGAATAAATTTTCTAGCAAATTATCTAGTTTTAATCCTCGGAAATACGAAACTCTTATCATCTTCATAGTAGACTTGCGGTTCCGGGTCAGCTTCGCCGCACATATAGTCATAAAACTCCATATCTTCATCTACCTCTTCTTCCTCTTGTTCCTCCGGGGCATAAGATACTGAGGGGCTAGACTTAATGATCGGGTCGTTATGCGGTTTGCAGATGTCTTGTACTAGCGTTATAACAAGTGAGGTATAAAGCCAGGGTATAAAAAGCACCAATGCGGCTATGGCGAGTAAGTATCCTATTATCAATGCGGCGACCACCGATCGGTTTGTTTTTGCCGATCGGGTTTTCCTTTCGTTAGTTTTGGGATGCGGCAACGCGTTATGGAGGCCGCAAGATTAAGGGAAATTTTCGCTATGGGTAGAGATTAGAATGAAAAACGGGGTTAGCTGTCGCTAACGGCCCGCCGTGTTAACAACATCTTTCTCTTGATTTTTTCAGTTTTTCTAATTCTCTACCCATAGATTTTTACTTAGGAAATTTCTTTCTTTTGTTAATCTCTTTGCTGAGAAAAATCAAAAAACGTATTCTTGTTCAATTCAAGAAAATTACTCAGAAATTTCATCTGAATCGCGGGAGGGCGTTGCATTGGGGCAAGCGATACACAGATAACGCATACCATCAACCATGGTGGCATAGAATTCCATCTTGTCTCCTGCTTTGATGCCAAAGCTGTCTCTCAGTTTAGAGGGGATAACGATACGACCCAGGGGATCTACTTTGCGGGTTTGGTCAAGATTCTTCATAATTTTGTTCTCCTTTCACGACAGGGCGGGCACTGTCTTTAAAAAAATATTTATCTCTTATTTATATAAATATTATACCAAAAATTTTGGGAAAAATCAAATCCGGGCTACTAAGCTAGATTCTACGAGAAATTTTCTAGTATCAAAAGAATAAACAAAAACTCGGCTTGGTTCGCCAGAAGCGAGCCGCCCAAAAGAGGGCGGCCCAGTTCATAGTTCTACCTCATAAACCTTTCTAATCTTGATTTTCACTCTGTCAGGTTTGCGGTTGCCGCAATTAAAACGGTCATTCCGCACAAACTCGCCCACGCCGCTTTCTTGCCATGCTTTACGGTTTTTATCCTCATACCGCAAAGTATTATACTTAGAAAGCCGCACATAAAAATCATACTCGAAACTTGCAGCGGGCGGCAAGGTATATTCTTTCGCACGGCGATAATGCCTTGTGTGTTCAGTAGCCCGCCGCCGCAGGTCATTAGTAGTGCCTATCTTGAGAATATAGTTACCATCCACGTCAAGATAATGCCCCACATACAGAAACTCTTTTTCCATTCTCTTGATTTCCGGGGCGGATTACCCGCCCCGTTTACCTCGCTTCTCCGTCAATGTAACTTCATAAGTCTTACCCTCATAAGTAAACCGCAACTGACGTTCCGGGTTTATGATTTCAAAGTCTTTATAGTCTTGAAACAAGCTTTCCACAATTTCCATCAAGTGTCGCTTGACGCTGTTAGGTTTCTTTTCTCTTGTTTCTAACTTGTATGCGGTAGGTTTCTTTGTGCCGGTAGTGGTATACTTCTTGCTTGCGGCCTGCTGTTCTTTAGTCAGCGGGAACGGATTTCGTCCTGCGTCAATCAGCTTGTCACAACGGATAATGTCCTTTGCTTCTGCAATAGAACATCCCAATTTGTCTACAAGGCGGTCAATGCGTTCGTTATCGCTCAAAGATTTCTCCATATGGCAAACCTCGCTTTCTTATAGTAGGGCGGGGATATTTCACCCCGCCCATAAGGTTTTAGTCAGCGGACTTACCCTTGTAAGGCTTAATGCCCTCAATGGTATCAAAAGTACCGGGTGCCATAAAGACAGTCTTGCCCTTGAGGGTGCCCTTTTCTGCACGCTGTGCGGCTACCAGCTTATTACAAATGCTTGCGGCGCGCTGGCTCTGCGTACCGGCGGGGAACACCTCAAGCGCAATCAGCTCCGCGCAAGTAAAGCACTCGTCACGATGCTCCGCAAGGAACTGAGAAACAGTGTCCATCATAACGGCGGCGGCTTCCTGCGCCTCGGTGGGCTTCTTATTCACATTCTTGCGGTCAAGCAGGTCAATCTGGTGAGTAGCCCACTCCCGCACATTATCGGCGGTCATACCTGCGGGCAGGGACAGGACGTCAACGTTGGACAGGATAGCGTTAAAGAAGTTACGGTTAGTCAGCTTGTTCATAATATCAATTCCTTTCACTCTTGTTTGTTTTTTCTCTTTCGAGGTTGTCTATATATTATCACATTTTCTTGCTCTTGTCAAGGGGTTTTGCAAGAATTTGTGGAATTTTTTTTCAATTTTTAAGGTACACAAGAGGTTTTTCTTACCCTCACCTCTTGATAAGAGTATACCAAAAACAAGAGGAAAAAGCAAGCGTCAAACTGCACAAATTTTAGGAAATCGTGACGGGTGTTTTTGTGCAAGTTGCTTGTGAAAATTTTAACGCTTTGTAGATACAAAAACAAAACTCGGCTCCTTGCGTTCCACAAGGAGCCGCCCAAGATTTCTTCTTAGGCGGCTTTTCTTCCTTACAAGCTCAAAGGATTGATTTCAAATCCCTGAAAATTGCGTATATCCTGACAACCCTCATCAAAGCAAATTTCAATGTCACCGTGGTTTGCCAGATAAGAACGAATGTTTTTTTCAGCTTCTCGCAAAGGCCGCAATTCCATATCTTTATCTGCGGCAATATCGTTCAGTTCATCAAAAGACATCCAGTTCTCAATGTCTTTGAAAACTACTTCTGCGGGGTCTACAATACCACCGCAACAAAGGCAAATAATATAATTATCGCCGTTGTCCTCTACACAATGGATACCGGAATGGACGGTTTTTTCCTCGTCTACAAAAATACACTGTTTAACAATCATATTTTACATCACCTTTCTTTATTGCTCAATTATTTTCCAATAAAATCCGCAAGCTGATTTTCGTTTTCCATGTGCCGCTTCATTTATGTGACTGGCAGAACCACATTTGCGCCCAGCTTCTTTAATTGATGGAAAAATTTCTAAAATTTCACCAGTTTGTTTATCAATTTTAGCCACTGAAATTGCAGAAGATGGCGTTTCATAAACTCTGTTTTGTAACATTTTTTCTGTTCTTGTACCATAATTATTATTGTATTCATAGGTACACCATTCTAAATTATCTTTGTGACAATTCATACGATTTTCGTCTTTGTGATTTACACAAGGTAAATTTTCTGGATTTGGAATAAATGCTAATGCAACTACGCGATGTAGATATAGGCTTTTAGTTTCTCCGTCATCATCTATAAGGTGTATTCGAATATATCCATCTTGCCGCGGCTTTAAGGTCAACCATTTTTTTGATTTGTAGCTATAAATACGACCATCTTCATAAATTTCATAGTTACTATAATTCTCAAGTTTTGCCATAATAGAACCTCCATTTTTTTTATTGTTCTATTATATTTGAAAATTGGGACAGACCGATTAAACTAATCTGTCCCAATTTTTTTTTATTTTCCGTTTCTTACTACCCGCATAATTTGTCTCTGCAAAGAGGTGGGTTCAGGAAATTCTTGTGAATTTGGGAACAGCCGCAAATCCATGGGTTTATGCTGTTTGAAGCAATAGGTTAAAATTTCCTTTTCAATCATCACATCTGCAAGCCCCGTATGCTCTTCTGCAAAGTTATGGTTGCCACTAATGAAACGATATGCGATTTCCGCTGTTTTGCGGGGCTGGCCATTTTTCAAAGTATAGCCGTTTTCTTCACAGAATTTGCGATATGTTGGCATTTTACACATTACTTGTGAAACGCCCTTCATTGTGTCCCAGATTTCCGTTCCATAGGGAAACCAGTACCGCCATTTAGACTTAGTACAATAGCGCTGTGTACTGTTGCAAGCGTTAAGGTCAAACCGGGCATTGTGCGCGCAAACCGTTTTGATATTATAGCGTTCCATAACATCCAGCATGGCGCATCGGATTTCGTAAAGATCTGCCATCTGCCGCAAGCCCTGCCGCAAATCCTCTACATACATAGGAATTTTGTCCGCATAGTATGCGCTCTGCATGAGGTCACGCTCATATACGAATACGTCACGGTTTACATAGCTCGCGCACTCGTATACATTTCCGGACTTGTCAATCACCGCCCAGCCTATATCATAGACAAGTACGTTGGACATATCAAGTCCAGTTTCTGTGGGAATGGTGTTGGCAGTTTCGGTGTCAAGCATTAGAATATAATGCCGCCGTTTGTCGATTGCCATTTTATCAATTCCTTTCTCTTGTTTTTCGGCGGGGTGTTTTCCCCTCACCTCTTGATAAGAGTATACCAAATAGAGCAGGAAAAAGCAATAGCCAAATTGCACAAATTTTAGGAAAACAAGGGGGTACGGATTTGTGCAAGTTGCTTGTGAAAATTTTAACGGTTTGTGTGTAGAAAATAGAAACTCGGCTTGTTGCGCCCACAACAAGCCGCCCAGCTTTTACACTGGACGGTTTATTTTATCTTTCTTCATCATCTTCAATCCATGCGGTTTCCAGCTTGCACTTTTCAATATACAGCCAGTGGAAGCCGCAAGACTTACAGCGACACCAATATTTTACCCATAGGGTATCGCCATCTTGCTCTACATCGTTTTCATAGGTATAATTGAAATCATCTTGACAACAAGGGCATTTATTTTCCATTTTTATTTACCTTTCTTTACAGAAAACTTGCGGCAAGCAGTCCCGCGGCAACGCAAGTCAGAATGGCACTTGTCAAATACTCCCATCGTTTTGTCTGCTGGAATAAGGTAAAGCCTGCAAACGCCCCGCAAACATTGAGAATTAGAAAAAGAATTCTTAAAACAATCATTTTATTTTCACTCCCTTGCGGCGGGCTTTATCTACCCGCCGCAATTTTAACCAAAGTTTTCAGAATGTTAAGGATATTTTCCTCGGTAAAAGCTACTCCCGTCCATTCCTCACGGTTGCGCTTTTCATCGTCAAACAGAATACCATCCGGCATATCTGCCACAAGATACTTAGGTACGCCATAGGGTACAATATGGATTTCATCCCATATCACGCTGGGAAGTCTCCGCCGCAAGTATTCCATCTTTGCGGCTTCCACTTGTTTGTTATAGTCAGCACTCCCGCCCTTGGAAGTCCAGCTAATAACGCCCACCGCTACGCCAGCCGCCTGCAACTTATGAATATAACGTGCCAGCAAAGAAAAGCTAACAAGCGGAGTAGCTATCTCATAGGGGGTGATATCCTCATTTTCCAAATACTCAAGCCAGCCGGGGACGGAGTAAAGCCCAGCAAGGGTACCGTCAAGGTCAAAGTAAACGGCGGGAAAGCTGTTCAAATTTTTCATGTGGTGTACTTCCTTTCTCTTGATTGTACTTGTATTGTAGCATATTTTAGGAAATCCGTCAATCGTCAATTTGCACAAAATTTACGGCAATTTTTTGGCATCCTGTATGATAAAATAAAACTCGGCGCGTTTCCTCTGAAAACGCGCCGCCCAAGGTTTTACTCAAGGGCGGCCGCATTTATTCTAAATTGGCTTCAATATCATCTTTAATAGCAAAAAATTCTTTATACCTATCCTCAATGTCTTGGAAATAATCCCAGCTCATATTTCTGTTGTTATAAACAAAGAACGCGGGATAAGTAATGTCACTATCTGTCTCGTCTGCGGGAATAGAATAATTATATTCGTAGAACAAATTCCACAATTTCTTTGCGGCTTCTTCATTTACCACATAAACAAAGTAAGCTTTTTCAATGGCTCTTTCCCAATCAACAATAGGGAAAATCGGGTCTCCGCCGCTGTCTGCAAGAATAACGTTCTTATCCAACCCAGTGGTTTTGCATTTCAACTCATGTGCAAGACACTCGTTTTCATTGGTAAACGCCTTGCCGCATACCTCACACTTATAAGTGGTAATTTCAATCATGGCTAATTTCCTTTCTTTTGTTGATTTTGTTTCTCTTGATAATCTTTCTGCATATATTTTTTAACCAGTCGCAATACAGCTTGATTGCGAACGCCGTCCGGATAGAAACTTTTAACTTGCGTAGGGTCAGCTATCCACATGGTTAGAACTGTAGTTTCTTCAAGGTCAGTTACAATAATCACACCTGTGTCCGTTAAAAGACGCTTGACCGCTCCGCGTTCATCTATAACCTTGCGGCGGGCGATAACCGTTCCAAAACCTACGGTAGTAGCAATATAGGCTATCCTATCAGCGCGGTCATTCAGAGCGTGCGCGCTAAACTTCCAACGAGAGGGGGAGTTCATACTCCCACCCCATAAATCTCCGGAAACAGTGTCCGGTAAAATTCGCCTCTATAACAAGTGAGATACATATCCTCGATATCAGTTGCAAGACTTGCATCAGTGCCAAGCAAACTCATAGCGGTAAATTCGACTGCGCCGACTGTCTGATATAATACAGCCTTCGCCGCGTCAAAATCTTGTTCTTCATTCATATACTTGCCGCACAATTTGAGTTTGAGGTCAAGGTACTCCCGCAGTTGTGTCTTGATGTCCTTTTTCATTTTTCTTTACCTCTTGTTTTAGATTTCCTTGAGGTGTTTCCCTCTTGGATCGTCTTAATTCTACCATAGAGGGTAAGAAATTTCAATAGGCAAATTCAACAAAATTGCTTGAATTTTAGGAAGATTATTGTGCAGAATGACCATGAGTTCGATCGTGAAATTTTTAACAACCTCTGTAATTAAAATAAAACTCGGCTCATTGCGTCGCCAATGAGCCGCCCAGCCTTTTGAAGACTGGGCGGCAATTTATTATTCATCTACCCCTGCACAACCAGGGCAATAGGTATAATCTTCATCATCGATATAAGCGCCAGGAAGAAGAAGGGTAGATTCACAGCAAGTGCAGGAAACTATCATAGGCAATCCCCGCTCCATGAACCAGTTACCATTACGGAGTTGGGTATCTGGCAAATCTTTACCAGATACCGCTTTATACCATTCTTTGAAACTTTTCATTATTCTCTCCTCCCATAGTCACCCATTGCATCATAATCCGCGATAATGATATTGTTTTCATCAATCAACTGCGTCCAAGCATCATCGTTGCCGGTCATTTCATTTGCCAGGTTTACCATTTCCTTTGCCTGCTGGAATTTAGCCCACGCGGCGAGCACTCCGCTCACGCGAACGATTTCATGCCCATTGATTACTACTTTGTATTCTGCCATCTTGAATACCTCCTTCATTGATTGTACTCATTCTATCAAATTTTGGGAGATTTGTCTATTGGTAAAATGCACAAAATTACAGCGAAATTTTTGTGTAGAATAACCAATTAAATAAAATTCGGCTTGTTGCGCCCACAACAAGCCGCCCAGTCTTTTTCAGGCTGGGCGGTTAATATTTAGATAACATTTTCTTCCCAAAGAAGGATTCCTTCGCTCCAGCGTTGATAATGAATCCCCATGTAGTCAAGATGCTGCTCAAAGAAATCTGCATCTTCTTTATTGTCAAAGTCATGCTCTACGACGATACCTGTTTTGTCGTTAATCATAATAATGACTTCGCCATCATAAACAGGTTTATTCATGTTGCTACCTCCTTTATGCGTCCACAGTAATAATAATGTTGGAATCATGGGCATTGACACCAGTTACCCACAGATAGCCGGCCTTGTCAAAGGTGTGGCCGCACGGCTCGCCATCCAGCAAGAGTTCCGTATATTCGCCATAGCGAAGTATATCCTTTGCGCAAGCCGTATCACAGAATGTGTACCCATTAGCTCTCATTTGTTTCGTCCTCTGTTACGGGCTGGGGTAGTTCGTGTACCCCAGCCCATATATTCGTTTTAGCAATCAGCGCCGATGCAGTGATATGCATACCACATTCCACGCCGTTTAACCAACTTATACCAACAGGTCATAGGCTGGCCTGTGCAGTCGTAGCCATAGGACGGCCGCAACTCATATCTTTCCTCAAAGATGCGCTCGACTTCATCAAGAGGAAGATTAAAGTAGGCTTCCAGAATGGGGACAAGGACAATAATAGCACCATCGTCATACTGCTTGACCATGCGGCCAGTCTTGAATGTATGTTCTGCGTCAGTTGCCATGCGGTTTCGCAGGTCATACTTGAGTTGTGCGATAAGGGGTTTTGGGATACCGATTTCTTTTTCCAGAGTATGAATGACTTCAAACTGCGTTCTATACTTGTTGTACATAATAATCTCCTCTGCGGTAAACGAAATTTAGTTTATTTGGTTTAGAGTGGGCGGAATTTCGTCCGCCGCACTCTTAGTCCTGCGTCAGATCCTCGTAGATTTTGCGCAAATATGCGCCGTTAGTACTGCTGGAAATAAACTGACCATCCCAGTAAATCTCGTAGCGCAAGGTCTTGCCTTGCGGGTTACGAATGGCGATGAACTCCACGCCATTATGCGTGGCAAGAAGTGCTTTTCTCATAGTATAGCCTCCAAAAATCCGCATACCACAAACGTGGTAACAAGTGTAAGGATTAGTGCGATGCCCGCAAGTATGTCATGTAGTTGCTGATAGTTCATGATTAGTCCTTTCTTGTGGGACGCGGCAAGTTAGTCCTACCGCGTCCCGCGTCCTTGCTTATACTGTGATAGTGATTGTATTTGCATCAGTCATGCTGACCAAATAATAGCGCCCATCAGCATCTACCATCCACCCTTCATGAATTTCTGCGAACATATAACTAAAGATTGCAAAATCCGCTGACTCAAGCCCCCATAGCTCGTTAATAGTGCTGGCAATTTTGTCAGCGAATTTCCAGTCATGCTGATATTTCATGTCATCCATATAAGCGATTTCGCAGAAATCGTCCTCAATAGTGTTGACGATTTTATAGAAAGTGACGTTATGTCTAACGATGCCCATAATATACTCCTCTTTTTAGGTGGGGCGGATTGCTCCGCCCCGTGTGTGTGTGTGTGTGTGTGTGTTAGTCCTGATTGTTTTCGTAGTCTTTAATGTAGTCCATAGCATCATCCTCAGTATAATGCCATACCGTATCCCCGTTTTGTTTATGGACGATATATCCATCTCCATAGCAAGTATTAACTGTTACCTTGCCATCATAGCTTGCCGCAACTTGCACAGGCTCATTGACTGGTATTTCAACATACTTAATGATGATATCATCATCGGTAATAGTAATAGAGTCAGCATCAACCTCTATTTCGCTAATGCTATCAATGTCAATGTACCATTCTATGTTATGGCTTTCATGACTCAGATCTTTCAGTGGTACCAAAAATGTATCACAACGATACAAACACCAGCCCCAGGCTCCAACGTCTTCAGTCTTAATACGCCGTACCCTGCCACCCGCAAAACAGATATAGGAACAGTCTGCAAGAATAAGAGACTTATAATTTTTTTCTGCGATAATCTGCATTTCGTATAATTTCATAGTATCAATTCCTTTCTTAAAATGTTTCATGTGAAACAATAGGTTACACATTCACGCTTGCGTTTTCGTGGCCTATTGCCTATTGCCTATTCACTTGTCAAGGTACACGGCGCAAATTCTAACCTCTTGGCTTACCCGCGTGGGAGACTTCCCACGCGTGGACGCGGGCGGCTTGCCTTGCCGGTTCGGTTTTCCCCTGTCCATAGTTAGATGATAACATACGCCGCAAGGGATTGCAAGAGGAAATTTACAGTTTTCGCAAGTTTGTGCAAATTGTACATTGACTCACAAGCGGGGATCCTGTTTGTTGTGCAAAGTGTACAAAAGGGCGGTGGTGTTCGTGCGGTGAGGTAGTGAACGAAAAAGCGTGCACATAGGGGCGGGTAGTTTTTAGGAAAATAATTGTTTAATTTTTAACAATCGTCTTTGCCTGGACAAAAAATTTTCCAAAACCCATTTTCATTTCACCTTATCGGTCTTACTTATAATTCCACCCATTAGTAATTACCATATCGCTATCTTTAAACTCCCATCCACTATCAGTTTTCCATGCTTCAATCCAGGTATCTCCACTCATAGGTACTACAATCCCACTTAGTCTAGCTTCTATGTCAACATACCCAAATCTAGCCCTATCACTCCACTGCCACCAATTATCCGGTATATAATGAAACCCTATACACGGTTGCTTACCCTCAGCCGCAAGCCCTTCATTCCTTACAATACTTCTCTCCAATACCGCAATCATTTTATCATCCGCCGCGACCTCAAAAACTTCATTATTCAGCACATTAAAATTTAAATACATTTCTTAATCCTCCTTTATAATAATATTATAACAAAAAAAATAAAATTTGTCAAATTCTCTTCCAACCTCTAGCCGCATCTTTCCTCTTAGCCGGTTACTACATAACTGTCTACTCTACTTTTTCCTCTTGATCCTAGTTTTGAGTTCTTTAATGAGAGTTTGAGTACCCGTAGGGTACGAAAACCGAATTAAAAACTCAAAACAAATACTTCGTAAAAGTCTAGCCAAAAAATCTACTACTCCAAAATAAATTTGACAAATGAAAATTTTTATGTTATAATATATTTAGAAAAGAGGTGAAAAAATGACAAAATTAGACTATACTCTAGAAACACCTGAGGAACGTACCTCATTCGTTTCTAATCTCATATCATCCCTATCCGACCCCTCTATCCTCACCCCCCAATATTTAGAATCTCTAGCAGACTACCTCATAATCGCATCAGAGAAACAAGAGCGCAAAGATTCCCGCAAACGAGAACTCTTAACCGCCAACCGCAATTCAACAATCTCCAAGTATGAAACTTCCTACGAGGGTCTTGCGGCGGGCCTTGAAAATGGCGAAGACGGCATCTATAACCTCACATCTTCTCGCGAGACCCTTCTAACTCCTAAAATCTCTATCACTCCGCAAGACCTCGCAGAAATTCCTCTATTGCGGCAGCTCCGTGATACGATCGTAGCCTGGGAGGACGCTCTCCGCAAGGCAACTGGAAAACAAGCTTTCATAATTAAAAAAGCCCTAATTGAAATGCGAAAAGATCAATACCTCATAAAGCAAGCTTACCGCAAGCCAATTATCTTCCACAAGCTCTCAAATCGTGGCTCAATACCAACTCCACTTGATGATAAATCAACCCTGCGGCAGGGTGAGTTGAACGTGGCAGGAGTCTCGCTGATGGATCCTACAACGGTAGCCGCAATCCTGTAGAATTATTCTCGTTTAAAACAAGACAGTTACGATCGGTTTGAGGGAGACACTTGGTATTTAATCCAAGCCTTTGAAGATCTAACCGACAAAACATTAAAAGATCAACCAATTCTACAACGTATCCTAGAATATAAAATAGATGGTAAACAAAATTCAGAAATTCAAGTCCTCCTTAAAGAAGAATTTGATGTAACTTATACCCCAGAATACCTTTCCGCAGTCTGGTGTAAAAAAATTCCCAAACTAATTGCGGAAGAGGCTCAGTTTGACTACGTGATTTGGCAAACCCGCATCCGCAATCTTCCAACAAAAAAATGTACTTGCTGCGGGCAAAATAAACCAAAGCATCCTCTATTTTTTTCAAAGAGTAATACAAGTAAAGATTTTTATTATTCAATTTGTAAAAAATGCCGAAAAATTAAGTATGCGGCAAGGGCTAGGTCGAACACGACGCAAACCAACCCCTCCGCGCAATGAAAGGAGAGATGCTAAATGGCACAACGAAGATGTGCGAAATGCGGCCGTCTGCTACAAGACACCGATTTCTACACCTCAAATGACATAGACCGTTTCCCTCCCGACGGGAAAATGGCTGAATGTAAAAAATGCTGGACAATGCACGTTGATAACTGGGATCCAGAAACTTATAAACCTTTACTTGAGCAATTAGACATCCCCTACATTAAAACCGTATGGGATCAACTCTTAGAGAAATTTCTCTCAAAAAACGATCCACATAAAATAACTACAACAAGCGTTCTAGGTCGTTATGTTTCTACTATGAAACTTACCCAATGGCGCAAATACCGTTGGAAAGACTCCGAAGAACTAGCCGCAAAGGAAGAAGAAAAATTGCGGCAAGCGCTTGTACAACAGGGATATGCGGGCGAAGACCTAGAATTAGAAATGAAACGAGATTTTGGTCCTCCTCGACCAGTCTCTGACCTGCGGCAGACGGATGACCCCGCCGCGGATCCTTCTCCTATTGTTGAGGAAACTGCCTATGATAAAGAATTAGCAGACAAGTTATCAGAAGATGAGGTCATGGGTCTTAAACTTAAATGGGGTGATGCTTATCGTCTCAGTGAGCTTGTCCGCATGGAAAAACTTTATTCTGATATGATGGCCTCCTACGATATTCAAACCGCAAGCCACAAAGATATTCTTATTTTCCTTTGCAAAACCTCTCTTAAACTAAACCAATTGCTCGACAGCGGTGATATAGCAGAGGCGCAGAAAGTTGCAAAGATGTATGATACACTCCTTAAAAGTGGTAAGTTTTCGGCGGCTCAGGCCAAAGATGAAGAGGCTGACTTCGTAGATTCGGTGGGAGAGCTTGTTGCTCTTGCTGAGGAGGAAGGATTTATTCCCAAGTATTATATTTCTCAACCAAATGATATGGTAGATCAAACTATCATGGATATGCAGAGATATACTTATAATCTAGTAACACAAGAAACTAGCTTAGGTGCGATGCTGGAAACCGCAATGAAGCAAATTGAACAAGACCGTGAAAATGAAAAAACCATGAATACCGAAGATGATGATACCTCAGATTTATTTAACTATGATGAAAAGCCTCTTACTGTTGATGATTTTAAAACGTTTGACGAATTTGAGGCTGAACTTGCGGCGGAGAATGAAAAGGAGGAGGATTCTTAATGGCACTTGCTGAATTAATTAATCTTTCTCCTGATATTAAAAAAGTTGGCTTGTCTGAGGAGCGCGTGCGGCAAGTGATACCTGTTGTGCGGCAGTTCGTCTCCTTTTGGCGCGCTTATCCAGATTTATTTATTGATTTCCTCTAGACGGGTGGAGATGAATCTAGACCTAAAAAATTAAAGTTTTATTATTATCAGCGCTTGTTTCTGCGTATAACGGCTAGATATAAGTATGTATATGCAGTTTTCCCGCGCGCCTATTCGAAGTCTTTCCTCTCCGTGCTAACTTTGATGATTAAAGCGATACTTTATCCGGGCGCTAAGCTATTTGTTACTGCGGGAGGCAAGGAGCAAGGATCGGGTATTCTGAAGGAGAAAATCCAGGAACTATGCGATCTTGTTCCAGCTTTGCGGCGAGAGATAGACTGGTCACGTGGAGCAACAAAAGAAGGAAAAGATTATTGTGAATACCACTTCAAAAATGGCAGTATAATAGATAACCTTGCGGCGAAAGAAAGTAGTAGAGGTAAGAGACGGCATTCGGGACTCCTCGAAGAGTGTGTAGGAATCGATGGAGATATGTTGAATAGTGTGGTCTTGCCCATAATGCAGATAGATAGGCGCACCGCTTGTGGATTGCCCGATCCAGATGAGCCGCTCAATAAGTCGCAAGTGTACGTGACTACTGCTGGATGGAAGAATTCATTCCCCTACCAAAAGCTCATCTCTTTGCTAGTTCGTATGGTTATTGAGCCAGAGAAAGCATTCATAATGGGTGGAACATGGCGCGTACCCGTAGCCGTGGGACTACAGAGCAAATCATTTATTAAAGATTTACAACGAGATTCAACGATGAATGATGTCTCGTTTAGCCGTGAGTTTAAGGATTTGGACTCATTAAATTATTGTGAATTGCTGGAAACTCCTGAGAGCTATATAAACTACAACGTACAGATGAAATATGCTGCGGCGTGAGAGTTAAAAATTATATAGATTGGACAATCAGCAGCGAAGCCCCGAATAGGGGAACGTTCAAAGACTAAGTTACTAACAATGCGTTAGTCAGTGCAATACTGCGTATAAAATAAAATAGAAAGGTTGATACTAAAATGAAACAAATTATTGTTGATGGTATTAGTACCTGGTACTACATCACAGAGGATGGCAAGTGCTATAATGAAAAGACTGGAAAGTATTTAAAAGGACAGGTTAATTGTCGATCGGGATATTTTTCTTACAATATTACTCTTCCCGATGGCTCGAAAAAGCGACTCCCCGCGCATAGACTTGTTGCACTTGCTTACCTACCCGAACAACAGACATTGAAAAAAAATCAAGTGAACCACAAAGATGGAAATAAATTAAATAATTGTATTGATAATCTTGAATGGGTTTCTCCTAGCGAGAATCAACAACACGCACTAGATAATGAACTTCGTAAATTTGATCATGTATTCTGTTTTGATAAAGATAAACGTTTAGTTGCTGAGTATAAAAATATTTCAGAAGCCGTAAAAGCTACAGGTGTTAGTAAATTTACTATTGGTCAAGAAGTTAATAAAGAAGTAAAAGAATTATCTGGCGGTTTTTATTGGGGTAGAGAACCTGTTTTAGGCGAAACAAAAAGCTATCCTAATTTGGGTAAAGCCAAAGAGGTTTATCAATATGATAAAAATGGTAAATTTATTCATTCCTATCCATCAATTGCGGAGGCCGCTCGTGCGCTTGGTTTATCTAGAGGAACTCACATTGGTGAATGTTGTCGTGGTAAATTAAAATCCTGTGCTGGTTTTGTATGGAGATACGCAGAAGATATAGTCTCACCATCTGAGGAAACTCAGAGAGAAGTTAGCGAAACTTCGCAAGATTAAGGAATCCGCTTGGGCCGGAACGGTCTAGGATGCATTCTTCGATGGCGACGCTTTCGATCGTTGCCGCAAGCTTCAAATTCCAGAATATGAGGTCTCTGGGCGATCTTCTGCGCGAGCCTATTACGTCATAGGATACGACGTTGGCCGCAAAGGATGTGCCTCGATCGCTACCGTATTTAAGGTAACGCCGCAATCTCAAGGGCCAGCTGTCAAGTCTCTTGTTTGTATTTATGAATTAATGGATGCTCACTTTGAAGATCAGGCAATCTGGCTTAAGAAAACTTATTACAAGTATAAAGCGCGTAGGCTAGTCATCGATGGAAATGGGTTAAATTGCCTAGCCCATGTAAAACTTTTTGAATTGCTGGAAACCCCTAACGTAAAGACGAGGGCAATCAGCAGCTAATCTTTCTATTGTTTTAGGAAGCAAGTTCAACGACTATCCCGTGAGGGAGTACACTGTAAACGATTGACAGTGGAAGCGGAAAGCACAGAAATGTGAAGATATAGTCTAATCTCATAGGAAACTATGAGCAGTTCATTAGAGAACGCGCTTGAAGTAGTGAATCAAGTGGAATACAAATTAAATGTAGGCATCGGTCTTATAGACTACATGGTGAAATCCCAAACTGACCAAAACGATGATTATTACCCACCCTTTGGCGTATATAATGATGTAGATAATGAGTACAAAAAATATAAAACAGATGATACAGAGCTAGATGCAATGTATATTATTAAAGCAAATGCGCCGATCAACACCACCGCGCACGCGAACTTCCAGTCGCAAATCAATACAGGTAAAGTGCGGTTTTTGATAGACGCGAATACAGCCAAAGCAAGGCTTCTCGGCACGGTAAAGGGTTCAAAAATGACACCCGAAGAGCGCCAAGCTTATTTGCGGCCGTACGACCTCACATCTGTTTTGCGGTCTGAGATGCTTAACTTGCGGGAGGAGAACACTGGCACGAATATTATCCTTAAGCAAGTTAATAGAGGTATCCCCAAGGATACGTTCTCATCTGCTGAATATGCTTTGTATTATATTCGAGTAGAGGAAGAAGATCGTAAACGCAAGAAAAAATTTAATATTGCTGATGCGATGTTTATGACCTAAAAATTTTTTTGAAAGTTGGGGCAAAGTTAATTAATACTATTGCCCTAATTTTCAAAGATACATGAGAAGGTATTTTTAAAAGATTGAGAGGTGAGGCTAATAATGAGAGCGTCTAGAGGCGAGATTAAAATTGAAGAAATTTTAAAAATGAACGAAATTCCTTTTCAAGAGGAATATTCTTTTCCCGGCTTGGTTGCACCAAGTGGACGTCCTCTTCGATAGCTTTGACTTTGCGGTCTTTGATGATTCGGGTAATCTAGACTTCCTGATTGAATACAACGGTATTCAACATTATCAACCTAAGTCAAAGTTCGGTGGAGCAAAGGGTCTCTATCAACAACAATATAATGATAATTTAAAACGTCGTTTTTGTATGGAGCATGGGATAACGCTTGTCGAGATTCCATATTCCGACGAAGCGTTCATTAATTATAATTACATTATGGAAAAAGCAGGATACTAAATGAAGGAGGTGAAATCTTGGAACGGCAAGATGAAATCCGTAGTAAAGGTTTCGACCTAACGAATCCTAAATCTGGATTCATGACTCGTTCTGAATTTATTGATAAATTTGGACAAGATGCATCTACTGATTATGATACTTATCAACAGTACGCAGAGATGCGGGCGGGCCTCCGCACAATTAACGATGCTGTAATTGATGTTGGAACTTATAAACAAATAAACACCAATTACGGTAGTAAAAAATATGTTCTTGAATAGATTGATAAGGGTAATGTTCAAGAATTGCGGCGAATCTCTGATTTTTATTATAATTCTAATGGCATTTATCGTAGAGCTTGTCAATTGTTAGCTATTTTATATAGATATGATTGGTATGTAACCCCTCAAATGGATGACTTGGTTTGGAAAGATAAGAAAGAATCTAAATTACTTAAAGATGTGGGAACTGTTTTGCGGTATTTAGATAATTCAGAAATTAAACGTACTTTGGGCAATATCGCTTTAAAGGTAATTCGTCAAGGCGTTTATTATGGCATCTGGCTGGACTGGGATGATAAATTTTCCTTCCAACAGTTACCTGCTGATTATTGCCGGAGCCGTATGTTCAGTGGAATTGAACCAGTCGTAGAGTTGAATCTTAAATTCTTTGATGCTTATTTTCGCAATGAGGAGTATCGTATCAAGGTTTTAAAGCTTTTCCCAAAAGAGGTTCAGCAGGCTTATATTAAATATAAAAATGGAAAGTTGCCTTTACTCTACCCTGGAGATACGGCAGGTTGGGTTGCGCTCGACCCCGGCACCGCAATTAAGTTTTCTTTAAGTGACAGTGATTATCCTAATTTAATTAGTGTAATTCCGTCTTTAATTGACCTTGACGCCGCGCAAGAGCTTGACCGCAAGAAAACAATGCAACAACTTGTGAAAGTCCTTATTCAGAAACTTCCACTTGATAAAAATGGAGATTTGATTTTTGACTTGGATGAAGCAAGAGACATTCACAACAATGCCGTTGCAATGTTAAAACGGGCGGTTGGCATTGATGTGTTAACGACTTTTGCGGATATTGATACCGTAGATACTCAAGATAAAACAACGGTTGCGTCTACTGACCCTCTGCAAAAGGTTGAACGTACCGTTTATAATAACTTAGGTATTTCTCAGAATTTGTTTAATACCGAAGGAAGTACCGCCCTTGAAAAATCAGTTATTAATGATGAGGGCAGCGTGCGGGATCTGGTATATCAGTTTCAGTCTTTTTTAAATAAGGTTGTTAAAAAGTTTAATCGTGCTGGTCATTATTCTTTTAGAGTAGAAATTCTTGAAACAACGATTTATAATTATAAAGATCTCTCTAAGATGTATAAGGAGCAGACGCAAATCGGCTTCGGTAAGCTACTCCCGCAAATAGCGCTTGGTCATTCACAATCTGCGATTCTATCAACAATTCAGTTTGAGAACAATGTTCTTAAGTTAAGTGAAATTATGATTCCGCCTATGATGTCTAGTACCATGAGTTCTAAGACAACGTCTCAAAAGTCTGCCAATGAGCAAATTGTGACTGGAGAAGAAAAGAAAACAGCAGGGCGGCCTGAACTTGAGGAAGATAAAAAGTCTGAAAAGACATTACAAAATGAAGAAGCACAAAAGTGAGAGGAGTGAAAGAGTATGATGCACGTTAGTGTTCCTATTGATTCTACCATAGAATTTATTGAGGAAACCGAAGTCTCTCCTCTCATTTCTAAGGTAAAAGTCAAAGTTTGCTACGTTGGAGATACCCCCAACCGCAATAAAACAGTTATTACTAAAGAACTTGCGGAAGAGCTTGGTAAAAAGTTACCAGGTAGCCCGATTTGTGGCGCATATAACCCAGATACCGGAGATTTTGAGCAGCATAACAAAGAGATTCAAATCAATGGAGATTCCTTTGCTATTGTTGATGTCACTAAGCCCTATGGTTTTGTTGATGTAAATGCGCCAGTTTGGTTCCAAAAGTTTGTAGATGATAATACGGTGGAGCGTGAATATCTTTGCACAGAGGGCTATCTTTGGACAGATGCTTACCCAGAGTGCCAGCGCATTATTGAAAAAGGAAATAATCAATCACTTGAATTTAATAATGAAAATTTTTCAGGAGTTTGGACAAAACAAGATAATTCAAATGCGAGATTTTTCATTATAAATGAAGCGATAATTGAAAAATTATGTATACTAGGCGAAAATTATGAGCCTTGTTTTGAAGGTGCGCAAATCAAAACTGAGTTTTCTCTTGATGATCAGTTTGCGGAAATGCGGCGAACCATGTACAGCATGGCGCAAGACCTTCATGAAGTATTAAGTAAAGGAGGAAATACAGTGCCTACTGAATATGCTGTTGAAATTGGTAGTTCTCTATTTGATGCCATTTGGGATAAGATGTGGAGTCTTGGCAATTATCGTATCAAAGGTATTTTTGAAGAGAATGACCAAAAATTTGCTATTATGCAGGACCGCGATAACTTGAAGTTATTCCGTTTAGATTTTCAGTATGATGAAGAGAATGGTTTTGTTCCCGCGAATGAAGTCGTTGAAGTGACTGAAACATTTACCTCGGCCGCGACTCAGTACTCTGAAGAAGCTCTTGATAATTATGAGGCTGAATATAAAGCCAAGAAAGAGCCTACTAATGAGGCTGAAGGTGAGGACGAAGACGAGGAAAAGAAAAAGCCTGGTCAGGAAAACTCCCTTGAGGGCGATGAGCCGGTCAAAGAGAATTCTTTAGCTGAGGAAGAGCCTGCGGTGGAGCCTGAGGTTATTGAGGAGCCTGCTCCCGCTTCCGCGTATAGTTTAGATGAGGTTGTTGAGTATCAAGAGTTACTAACTAAGTATTCTGCTCTTGAGCAAGAGAAACAATCTATGGAAGATGAATTAAAGACTTTGCGCGAGTTTAAACTTGCGGCTGACCGCAAGGAAAAGCAAGCTATGATTGATAGCTTCTATATGTTATCTGATGAGAATAAACAAGATGTGATTGATCACATTGATACCTATTCTCTTGATGATATTGAGGCCAAGTTGAGTGTTATTTGCGTTCGCAATAAGGTGAGTTTTGTTAATGAAAACGAGCCTGTTGCACCAACTGCCTATAATTTAAACACTGCTTCTGATGGCATTGAGGAAGAATGGATTCGTGCTGTCAAGGCTAAAGAAAATTCTAAAAACTAATCTATAAGGAGGATATATAAATGGCTAAGACCAATTTAAGTGGCGCGAAGTTCGTTAAGCTAGGATATGGACAACTTGAACCTAACCATCTGTCTGCGCGCCGGAACGGTAAGATTTATGCTCAGCTGCCTGCCAAGGCTGATATTGAGATGCTGCAGAATGGCCAGTTCGTGAAGTACAACTATGCGGCTGGTGTTGTTGATTTTGAGGGCGAGGGCCCCTGGATGCTCGTTTTCAATGAGCCGAAGGTCTATGAGGATCGTCAGACCAATGCTGATTTTGCTATGAAGAAAGAGGATTATGCTCCTTACGGCTATAGCCTGAATGA
>ERZ808267.186-NODE-186-length-23420-cov-5.780612_pt1 | contig 23420 bp, 23 predicted proteins | sample MGYA00521241_ERZ808267 | MGnify/ENA primary metagenome ERZ808267 (study PRJEB31516, sample SAMN03275592) | gut metagenome | biome: mammalia-associated habitat; material: feces | host: Papio cynocephalus | place: Kenya | collected 2012-07-19 ...
CCTGTAAAAAAATATAAAATTATTTCTTTTTTGTTGTATATACAACATTTTTATTATTTGTGCGACGGATGTTTTGCTGCGGACAGATTTGCACATTTAATACTATTTTGTTGTATATACAACATTTTTATTTTGTGCAACGGATGTTTTGTTACAAACAGATTTTCACATTTAATACTTTTTTGTTGTATATACAACATTTTTATTATTCGTATGATGGGGTTCTGTCTGCCTTTTATGATATATGTTTTAGCATATAAAAAACAAATAAATTCAGTTACAATATTGTGCTATCACAAAGAAATTTTTCTGCAACAAAATCAGCGTTATACATCCTTATCTAATAATTCATATCCCCTTGAGCTTTATTATCTTCGTAAGCCTTAGCCTGATTTTCGGCAGTCGTCTCAATTCCGGCAGTTGCTTGTTCCTCAGTTTGGTCGTGAACACAAGTGTCTGCTGTGTGTTCAGCTTCCGAAGTTTCATAAAATGGAATATTTTCTCTTATAGCCTGCTCTATAGTTTCCATATTATCTTCTATGCTGTCATATTCCCCGGCTGCAATTTCATCGGAATCATACACAGCATCATCATTTTTATATGAGCTGTTATAAAATATATTCACCGCCTGTTTTTCATTACATATCTCAGCATTTTTCATACTTCCGCCAAATTCCCCATCTACAGTCCAGGGTATTTCTTCCTCTGCCTCAAAGGTAATCTTTGCCGCCTTACATTCAAAAAACATTTCATTTTCCTCTATGTCATTGGATATAACAGCAGAAATAATTTGCTGTAATTCAGTGGCATTTTCCGGTTTTTTTACCAGAAGACAGTCAAACTTACCATCATCAAGAAGGACATGTTTAGCGCCTCTAAGCTTAAAGCCTGCCACAGAAAAGGAATTGGTAATCATGCCATATATGTATTCTCCTGTTACCACAGCTCCGTCAAAATCTGCTCTGATTTTATAGCTTTTGAAATTGACTATGCTTTTCAATGCCTCAATAATATATGCTGAATGTCCCATTATCTTTTTCATGGACTGCTTTGTACTGTAAGAGATATCCGTAAACATGCCAAACGCAGCAATATATATGAAGTATTTATCTCCTATCCTTCCTACGTCAATCATATTATCATATCCGCTCACTATCTGTTTTGCCGCCTCTATAGGTTTTCTGGATATTTTCATACTACGGGCAAAGTCGTTGGTGGTACCTACCGGGATGTAACCTATAGGAACTTTTTTTTCTCCCATCCTCATATATCCGCAAACCGTATTTTCCAGAGTTCCATCGCCTCCGGCACATACAATAAGATCATAATCTGCCCCGTCAGCCACGACTTTTCTTTCTGCATCCTCTGGTCCTGTAGTGGGATAAGTCACTACTTCATATCCACTATCGGCAAAGGTCAGTATTATATCAAAGAGTTCATTTCTTATTGCTGTTTTTCCTGCCTTGGGATTAATTATGAAAAGAAGCCTTTTCACTGCATTCACCTCCGTATTTTTAAATAAGCCTCCAGTCCTTTCTTTCTAAGAAGACATGCCGGGCAATGTCCACATCCATCTCCCCTTATTCCATTATAACAGGTAAGAGTCATATCCCTCACTATATCAAACCCTCCAAGCTTATCTGCCAGCTCCCAGGTTTGTGCTTTATCAATCCACATTAATGGTGTTATTATATCAAAACTATAGTCCATTGCCAAATTTAAAGTTGTATTTAATGATTTAATAAATATATCCCTGCAATCAGGGTAACCGGAAAAATCGCTTTGGGACACTCCGGTTATTATATCGGTAATGCCCTTTGTCTTTGCAAATATAGCAGCAAAGGTTAAAAAAATCATATTTCTGCCTTCAACAAATGAATTGGGAGTACCCTCCTCCGGAGCCTTCTCATCTACCGGTATGTCAGGTCTTGTAAGGGAATTAGGGGCAAGCTGATTTAGAAGCCCCATATCAAGTATAGTATGCTCTACGCTCAGCTTTTCACATATTTGTCTTGCACACTCAAGCTCTAATTTGTGTCGCTGGTTATAGTCAAAAGAGACCGCATAAACCTTCTCGTATTTATTTTGTGCCCATAAAAGGCAGGTGGTGCTGTCCTGGCCTCCACTGAAAACTACTACCACTTCTTTTTTATTCTTCATAAGCTTCTCCTTTTTTTACTTCAAAAGCATCATTAGTCTGTTTTGTAATTCCATATCATCGCTGAATTTACCCTTGAAAGTCGTCGTCAATGTCCTTGCGCTGCCGTTCTTTATTCCCCTGGCAGTCATACAGCTGTGACTGCCACTTATTATAACAGCAACATCCTCGGTATCACACACCTTGCTCATAATATATGCTATATCAGTGCCTATTCTTTCCTGTAATTGAAGTCGTTTTGCTACCATATCCGCAATTCTTGCTATTTTACTTAATCCGATAACCTTACCATCAGGTATGTAAGCAACCGCAACCTTCATGTCATACATCAGGGCAAGATGATGTTCACAATAGCTAAACACCTCTATATCCTTTACCAGCACCATATCTTTGACATCATGGGTTTCATGTACAAAGGTCTTATTAAACATTTGTGCAATCTGGTCATTAGTATAATTCATTCCCTCAAAGACTTCCTCATACATTCTGGCTACTCTGTCAGGAGTATCCTTTACGCCCTCTCTTTCCGGATCATCTCCCAGAGCTTCAATAATACCTCTTATATGCTTTCTTATTGCTTCCTTGTCAATTGCCATTTTAAACTCCCTTTCTATCCGGTTCCCAAATGTACTTATGCATTTGTAATTGAAGCTTAACCTTGTTCATATTATGCTCTATCATATATTCAACTATATCCTTCGGCATAATTTTGTTAAAGGATGAGCTCAAATATACCTCTGTTTTTTTAGTAAGCTGATATTCATCTATGATTTTTCGTGCCCGGTCCATATCATTTCTGTCAGAAACCACAAATTTTACCGTATCCTCATGCCGTAGCAGATTGTAATTTTCCATTATCATGTATTTGTCCATTCCACTTCCCGGCAGCTTATAATCCATTGTAAATGTAATGTTGTCACCTATACCTACAAATTTTTCCAGGGAAACTCCCCCATTTGTCTCTATCTCTATTCTAAGGTTCTTATCTCTTGACAGCATTTTTAAAAGTCTTGCCATATTATCCTGTATAAGGGGTTCCCCACCTGTCAGTGTGACGTTGGTTACACCTGTATCTTTAATATAGGCATATATTTCTTCTTCGCTCATAATTTCAAATGGAGCATTATTTTCATTTACCCATCTTGTATCGCAATATATGCAATTAAGATTGCATCCTGCAAATCTTATAAAGCAGGCCAGCTCACCTGCCGCCCTCGCTTCACCGTTAATACTGACAAATTTTTCTGCTACCTTAAATTTTCCCATATTTTACTCCGGTTAATCTTTGTAATATTTTGCACAATTATTAGGTGTTTCATAAACTGTTACCTTAATATCTGTATACCCTTTATTTTCCATCTGTTCAAAAAAGTATGCAGCAAAATTCTCTGCCGTTGGTCGAAATTCCATCTCCACGACCCTGAACTGTTCCTCAGCTAATGCCTCCATTGTTCTTTTCTTAAGGGTTCCCTTTTCGATAATAAGGCAATGATCAAGATAGTCGGTTATATTTTTCAGATCCTCCTTTAAAGTAGAAAAATCTACAACCATTCCCCTTGTATTTCCTGATTTATGAAGCTGCTGTGTCCCTGTTTCCACCTCTATCGTCCACCTGTGTCCATGAATATTGGCACATTTACCCTGATATCCACTTAAAAAATGTGCACTGTCAAAACAGGATTTTGTCGTCAGCGTATACATAGCTTTTACTCCTTAAAATAATATTAAGAGGGCCCGGGTGCAAGACAACACACCTATGCCCTCTTAACATAGAAGTTGTCCTAGTTTTATTTAGGGACAGGATGGTACAAATGAACTGTCCTATTATGATATTTTAACTAAATTCCCAAAAACTTTTTTACTTCAGTCAGCATTTCATCCTTTCCACAGACTGTATTATGTCTTATAGGTGCTGTTCTTATATCTTCTATTGCCTGAGGAACCTTTACCCCGGACAAACGATTAAGCTCATCAACCAGTTCAAAATCACTTTTTCGATCATAGGACTCGTCAATTGCCTTCATTACACTTCTTGTAAATTTGTACGGACTTGCTGTTGATGCAATGACGGTCGGTGTCTGATCCCCGGTTTCCTTTGTATACTTGTCATAAACACAGGCTGCAACAGCAGTATGGGTATCTATGATATAATTATCTGACTTATACACTCTTCTTATGGTATCTGCTGTTTCCTTTTCACTGGCATACCCTCCGTAGAAATCACACAGACCCGCTCTCATGGAGTCAGTAATTGTATACTCGCCCTCACCTGAAAGAGCAAGCATAAGCTCCTTGTTCTTAGCAGCATCATTTCCGGCAATTTTATATATCAATCTTTCCAGATTACTTGAAATCAGTATATCCATTGACGGAGATGTTGTAAGGATAAAATCTCTGTTTCTGTTGTAGCATCCTGTATTGAAAAAATCAAAAAGCACCTTATTTTCATTGGATGCACATATGAATTTGTTAATCGGCACTCCCATTTCCCTGGCATAATATGCAGCCAGAATATTGCCAAAATTACCTGTAGGAACTACCACATTAATCTTGTCCCCTGATTTTATTTCACCCTTTGCCACAAGTCTTGTATATGCATACACATAATATACCATCTGTGGCACAAGACGTCCTATGTTAATTGAATTGGCAGAAGAAAACTGGTATCCTTTTGTATTCAGATATCTGTTAAGCTCCACATCTGCGAACATCTTCTTAACACCGGTCTGTGCATCATCAAAATTCCCTTCTATTCCAACCACAAAGGTATTATCTCCCTTTTGTGTTACCATTTGTTTTTCCTGAATAGGGCTTACACCGTTTTTCGGATAAAATACAATGATTTTTGTTCCCGGAACATCTGCAAAGCCTGCAAGAGCGGCCTTGCCGGTATCTCCGGAGGTTGCAGTAAGTATAACGATCTCATTTGAAACCTTGTTTTTCTTTGCCGCCGTAGTCAGAAGGTATGGTAAGATTGACAGAGCCATATCCTTAAATGCTATGGTTGAACCATGAAAAAGTTCAAGATAATATGCCCCCGCTTTTTTTACAAGTGGAGCAATTTCCTCAGTATCGAATTTAGCATCATAAGCACTGTTAATGCAATATTTTAGCTCCTCCTCAGTAAAATCAGTCAGCATAAGCTTCATTACATTATATGCTACTTCTCTATAATCCATTTTTGAAAGTTCTTCCAGACTTACATCAAAGCCCGGAATGCTATCCGGCACAAACAGCCCCCCTTCATTGGCAAGCCCCTTTAAAATAGCCAGAGATGCTGTAGTCTTTTCATCAGAATTTCTTGTACTTTTGTATATCAGTTCCATAATATTATACTCCTTAACCTGAATTGCAGCCCTTTGGGCATACCTCAGAATGGATAATAACACAATAGCCGAATAAAAACAAGGAAAAAGAAAGAGTTTTGAAGTACAAAGCCCAAAACCCTTTCTTTCTAAATAAAATCACTATCCTATATACTCTTAACTAAAACTATTGAACCTTATAGACTGTAGCTACTCTGCGTCCAAACTCTATAGCCTCCTGATGACTGTTAAAGAATACATCTATCCTGTTTCCTTTTATTGCTCCGCCTCTGTCCTCAACAGTATAAACCTGACCGTCAATAACAACCTTTGTACCAAACGGCAAAACCGATGTATCTGCTGCAATTGTTCTTCCTGCCGTAGCAGTAGTTCCACTGGCTGTAGTAGGATTAGTCATGTTGCTGTAACTGCCACAGCAAATTGGACATGGGCAATATGCTGTAAGTACATAATCTCCTAAACACACATAGCTTCCATTTTCATCAGCATATGTAGTCTCTACAGGTGCGCTATATGTAGCTGTCTGAACAACAACGGCCTCTGTTGCAGCCTCTGTACTCTCTGTGCTTTGGGCAGTAAGTGCATCCAATGCTGCCAAATCCTTTTGATCCTGTCTTCTTGATGAAAGCACATCATCGATTTGTCTCTCAGATTTTTCAAGATTAGCCAGCTGCTCAGCTTCATAATTAACCTCTTTCATATCAGCATAGCTTACCGCTGCCACATCCATTTTTTCACCGGCAAAAGGTGTCTCCTTTTCAGCAACATCAGAAATAGTCATTACCACGCCTGTCGATGTATTACCGGCTGAAAAACTATTAGCAAGATTCACTGTACATACACCGCAAAGAGAAGCCACAACTACTGCGGAGCCAACCATCTTGTAGTTATTTTTAAAGAATGTCTTAACATTCTCTTTAACCTTTGTCAAATCCACTTTTTTAAAATTCAGTTTCATTTTTTCACCTCTGTGTGACTATTGTTTTTCGAATTTGTTACAATTTAGTTACATTTATCACACATGCTGATTATAATTCACCTTGCATTATAGGTCAAGTCTTTTCACACCTTTTTGGCATTTTGCACAATTCGTTGGTTTTGATTTGTGGATTTATAGTACGTTTTAGACAGTATTTTAGGCAAAATAATGATTTTTTACCTTGATTTAATATTTGTTTAATTTTGTAACATTTTAAATTTCAGGCAATATATTGTCTATTCCAATTTCAGACAGTATAATAGACATATAATGTTATTACATCTTATAATAGTTATATATTGTATTACTTTGTACAATAAGCACATATAATGAGGAGAAATGTAAATGAGTACTGGCATCTATACAACACGTCAGAAAAACGGTACTGTCGTTCACCGTGCTTCAATTACATACAGGAGAAAACATATTAGTCTGGGTACCTTTTTTGAATATGATATTGCTTGTAAGGTGTACAGTGAAGGAAAATCTGTTTTGTCAGATTCCGGCATTACCCTTGAGGATTTTCATGACAATTATCATCTGTCTCATGCCAAATTTATCTCTTTAATTAATTTCAGAGACAACAATGTATATATAGCTAATCCAATTTATCTGAAAAAAGGATATTTTGAATATTACCTGTCGCCATCCCTAATCCTAAAATTTGACCGGGATGACTTGTTTTTTTATGCCTCCCATAAAATTCAGCAGCGTGGTGGTTATCTGTTTGTTTGCGACTATGGAAGCCAGTACAAAATATCCGCAAGATATGGAATCCGTCCCTTTGCTGTTTACGGCAGGGACTATGTAATGATTAATGGGGACAAATGGGATTACAGGTACTCCAATATAAGAATAATCAATCAATATACAGGTGTTAAGCAGCTAAGCCGCAAGGGTGTTCCCATCTACGTTGCCTATATACATATAAACGGTAATTTCAACATTGGAACCTACCACACAGAGATTGAAGCGGCCATAGCATATAACAAGGCTGTGGACACCCTGAACCATTCAGGTTTTTCCACAGCCTATATCAAAAATTATATTTCTTCTCTGACCGGTGAAGAATATATAAGAATATATCAGAATACAAAAATTTCAAAAAGGATTTCAGCTTTAACACCGGATTAAATCAATATACTTCTTATAAGACCAATCATTTCTTCATAGGTTTCAACCTGATTTATTCCTGCCCTTAATCTGGCAGAATCCTTTAAGCCCTGGGTATACCAGGCTATATGCTTTCTCATTTCATGAATACCTGTATATTCTCCTTTATATTCAATCATCATTCTGGCATGTCTTTCTATCATTTCGCAGATTTTTGTTACATCCGGCCTTTCTATCTTTTCTCCTCTTTCAATATAGCTTTTTATTTCCTTAAAAATCCAAGGATTACCTTTTGCCGCCCTTCCTATCATGACACTATCGCAGCCGGTTTGCTCCTTAATTCTTATAACATCCTCTCCTGTGCATATATCTCCGTTACCAATTACAGGAATTGAAACATTTTGCTTAACTTTTTTTATAATATCCCAGTCAGCCCTTCCCTGATAGTATTCTTCCCTGGTTCTTCCATGCACTGCCACTGCATATGCTCCTGATTCCTGCGCTATCCGAGCCACCTCTGGAGCGTTTTTATCATCTTTGGTAAAGCCTGCCCTTATTTTAATTGTAACCGGTATACTGCATGCTCTTCTTATTGTCTCCACAATCTCACCGATAAGAAGAGGCTCCTTCATAAGGGCTGAGCCTTCTTTGTTATTAACTATTTTGGGAACCGGGCATCCCATATTTATATCAATAAAATCAAAGCCCTTTTCTTCCAGACGTTTTGCCTGTTCTCCCATAAGTTCAGGCTCTCTGCCAAATATTTGTACTCCGATTGGTTTTTCTCTTTGCTCCATCATTATCAATGGTCCGGTATTCTTATTGTTATAAAACATCCCTTTGGCACTCACCATCTCCGTATACAAAATGTCACAGCCCTGTTCCTTGCACAACAGACGAAATGGCAGGTCACAAATGCCTGCCATAGGTGCCAGAATTATTTTATTCCTGAAATCCAACATAAATTTCTCCCAAAAATAAATACGGTTATAGCATATCAGATATTATCACTGACTACTGTTTTTCATATATAAGTCTTAATCCCTTCAGGGTAAGATTGGCATCATAAATGTCTATCTTATCTGTATTCTCTGATATCAGCTTACCCAGACCACCGGTTGCAACTACCTTTATATTATCTATTCCTGATTCTTCCCTGATACGATTGATAATATATTCTGTCTGTCCAATACAGCCGTAAAATACTCCTGCCTGCATACTTGTCACTGTATCCTTTGCAAGAATTGAATCCGGCTTTGTTATCTCAATCTCCGGAAGCTTTGCTGTTCCTGTCCAAAGTGCACTGGCAGAAAGACGTAACCCCGGTGTTGTAACTCCCGAATGAAAAATCCCGTCAGCCAGAACCAGATCATGTGTTGTAGCCGTTCCAAAATCAACAACAATTACAGGTCCACCATAAAGCTCATATGCGGCCACAGCATCAACAAGACGATCTGCTCCCAGAGCCTTTGGATTTGGGATTGCCACATTAATTCCTGTTTTTATTCCCGGTCCGACAATGATTGGATTAATGTGTAAATACTTTATTATACCGCTGGTAAGAGAATGCATCACCTTTGGTACAACGGATGAAATAATAACGGCATGTATATGGGATACGCTCATCCCCCTGAGAGTCAGCCAGTCTCCCAAAAGCATACCATATTCATCAGAGGTACGGGATATTCCTGTAGTCATTCTGAAGGTGTGCAGCAGATTATCCCTATCGAACAATCCAACTGTAATATTGGTATTTCCTACGTCTATTGCAAATAACATATTTCCTCCTGTTTTGAAAGCCCTATATTAGAAGAATGCTGCAAAATACTGTTCCAGCTGTTCAAACAATTTCTTTTTTGACTCTCTGATTTGTTTTATCTTTAGTACACTTCCAATTTCATCATAGAGAAGATCCTCCTCATATGCCTCTGTTTTTATATTAAGATTACCCTTGGAATCAAATTCTAATATTATTACTCCGCCCACGTCCTCAGTAAAAAGCACACACATTATCTGTAATTCCTTTTTTACATCATCGGGAAGATTATCAAAATCATCATTAAGATAGTACTTTCTGGTATACTTTGACGCGCTGCATAATACTATATTATCCTGATACATATCTCACCTGCTGTTTTTCTGCATACAAATTAACCTATTACATCTGCCATATTATACATTCCCGCCGGCTTTCCTGTCATAAATTTGGCTGCTTCAATGGCTCCCTTGGCAAAAACCGACTTGGAATAAGCAGTATGCTTAATCTCAATAACTTCATCAATTCCGGCAAATATTACCTCATGCTCACCTACTATTGTTCCACCTCTTACGGCTGATATTCCCAGTTCCTTGCTATCTCTCTTCCTGCGTACTGCTGAACGGTCATATACATATTGATACTCGTTTCCACATACTTCATTGATTGCATCCGCCAGGGCAATCGCAGTACCGGATGGTGCATCCAACTTTTGATTATGGTGTTTTTCAACAATTTCTATATCAAAGCCCGCAGGTGCAAACACATTTGCCGCTTCCTGTAAAAGCTTCATAATTGTATTAATTCCAAGGCTCATATTGGCTGATTTAAGTATTCCAACCTTCTTAGAATCTATAGACACCTTATTCAATTGCTCAGGACTTAATCCTGTTGTACATAATACCACAGGTATACTTCTTTCAACAGCATAATCAAGCAATCCATTAATTGATGACGCTATCGAAAAATCTATAATTACATCTGCCTGTATATTACAGCTCTTTATATCTGTAAATACCGGATACCCATTATCTTTATTGTCAACTACATCTATGCCTGCAACTATTTCTGTATCAACATCATTCCTGCAAAGCTCTGAAATAATCTGACCCATTTTACCATTGCAGCCATGCATGATTATCCTTGTCATATTTCTGTCCCCCCGGAATTTATATTCCAAATTCTTTCATAGCCTTTTCCAGCTTCTGCTGATGCTCAGGTTCAATCTCACTAAGCGGCATTCTAAGTGTTCCACCACAAAGTCCCACAAGCTCCACTGCCTTTTTAACAGGTATCGGATTAACCTCAGAGAAAAGTGCATCGCAAAGAGGAATTGACTTAATCTGCATCTCCATGGCAGCTTTTACATCGCCTTCAAGATACTTTGCAACCATATCATGAGTCTGTTTTGGTGCAATATTGGCAATTACTGATATTACTCCCAGACCGCCTAATGAAAGTATAGGCACAACCTGATCATCATTTCCTGAATATAAATCAAGACATCCCTTTGCCATACTCATAAGCCTTGCAACCTGGGATATATTTCCTGTAGCTTCCTTGATACCTACTATATTTTTAACATTCTTTGCAAGATATACTGCTGTCTCCGGTGCAATATTTACTCCGGTTCTGCTTGGTACATTGTACATTATGATAGGAAGCGAAACACTGTTTGCCACATCTGTATAATGCTTAATCAACCCCTTCTGTGTAGCCTTATTATAATAAGGGGTAACTATAAGAAGACCATCTACCCCTGCCTTCTCAGCCTCCTGTGACAGATAGATTGCTGTCTCCGTACAATTTGAACCTGTACCGGCCACCACAGGTATTCTCTTGTTTACGACCTTGGCACAAAATCTTATGCATTCAATATGCTCCTCATGGGAAAGTGTTGAGGACTCCCCTGTGGTTCCACAAACTATAATACAATCTGTTTCATTGGCTATATGATATTCAATCATATTTCTGAAACTAGGGTAATCAACCTCTCCATTTTCAAGAAATGGTGTTACTATTGCTACTCCTGAACCTGTAAAAATTGCCATAAAATCTTTCCTCCTAAAAAATGCTATGTACTGTAGCGAACCGGTCATTAAACCGGAAAAAATGGAATTACCCATAAAAACTAAAAGGTTGGCACCAAGCTAAGTGCCAACCCGAAATAAATCCCTTATTATTCCTTAAGTAGCACTCCATCTTACGATGACAGTCGTACAGCTGTTAACTGTAAAACCAGAAAGAAAAAGCTCAGACATTTTCCAATCTTCGGCAGTATTCCCTTTCCTCTATGCTCATCTGATCTAAGTCATCCCATAGGATACTTATAAATACCGCGCCTCTACCTATAATATTACCTTAAAGAGCTATACCGTACACTCTTCTTTGGATTATAACATTCAAACTTATATATGTCAATCTATTCCAGACATTCCATTTTACTAACAGAAACCTCATATGCAACCTTGTTTACAATCTCATCATTGCCTATTTTTTTCTGATATTCCCTGCTCTGAATTCTTCCCCAGACTGCAACATGCTCGCCTATTGAAAGCTTACCTGCAAATCTTGCATTACGTCCCCAGCATATACAGGGAATGTAATCCGATTTACCATATGCTCTGTTAACAGCCAGTAAAATATCCGCAATTTCTCTCCCTAGCGGTGTCATCCTGTAAACCGGCTCCTTACATATGTATCCATCCAGATAAATCTGATTAGGTTTGTTCTCTTTGTCATCAATTTCACTTATTACCTCAATTTCTCTTACAAACACAGAAAGGATAAGTCTGTTTTTATTATCCTCATGCTTATTGTATGAACGGAACTGCCCCTTTGCAAGAACCTTTTCACCGATATGTGAATTACCTACATCAAATAATCTGTCAGACACCATAAGTGGAATCACGTCATGGGCATCACTTAGTCTGCTTACAATAATATCAACCATGTAAAATCCTTCTCCAAATATTTCATGGCTGAACCTGAAGTCCGATACAATTTCTCCTGCTACTACTACCTGATTGTTGTTTAAGATTTTCTCTGTCATTTTTTCCTCCCCTTTTTATGTACGGAATTTTTATTTTGTGTACATAACATATATATTCGGGGAAAATTAAAATATGACTACTTTTATACAAATTTTCTTTGCCGCATAACTTCATATGCAATTACTGATGTAGAAATACCTGCATTCAAGGATTCAACCCTTCCACACATAGGTATTTTTATCAGACAATCAGCTGCCTTGCCAATCTCCCCGCTAAGTCCGTTCCCTTCATTGCCAATAAGGAAACCACATGATCCGGTATAATCCCGGTTATAAAAGCATTCTCCCTTTAAATGTGCTGCATATACCATTACCCCCTTTTCTTTAACATATGCAATATCATTAGTCAAATTGTCAGAAATATATATGGGAACCCTGAATATTGAACCCATAGTTGCACGAATGGTTTTAGGATTGTAAATGTCAACCGAATCCTTACTTACAATCACTCCTGTAACTCCTGCACCCTCAGATGTTCTTATTATTGTTCCCAGATTACCCGGATCCTGAAGTTTCTCTGCAATAACAAGAAATGCAGGCTCATGGTCTGGAAATACATCCTCTATTTTTTTAGACCGAATGGCAGCCACACCCATTATTCCCTGAGGTGTTATTGTATCAGAAATTCCGGCATATATATTATCTGCTATGATAAATGGTTCGATTTTTGTGTTATCAATAATATTCTTATAGCTTTCATACCCGGTTTCAGATACATATATTTCCAGCAGAATGTCTTTGGGTATCTCCTTAAACATTCTGATTCCCTCCACAATATACCTGCCTTTTTCATACCTATGTCTTGAAGATTTAAGAAGCTTTTTTATCTCCTTTAGCCTTTCATTGGAGGAAGATGTTATTTTCATGTCTTTTTCTCCCTTATAAGTACATTTTTTTCTCCCCATTCACTTTTCAGAGTATCCATAAGTGCTGTATTGGCAAGAACTCTGTAATCATCCCCCATAGACTTATATAAGCTTGGATTTCTAAGCTGAACAAATACCCTGCTTCCACCCTTGTAAGCTTTTAGTATGGAACTCAGCTTTAACTCATTTTGTTTATATTCCTCCTGATTATCAAAGCATATCCACACCTCTTTTTTTTCACCATCCATATCGCATTTAATCACATCCATGTCATGGACCTCTGAAAGAATAAGCTTACCTTCCTCTTCGGTAATCGAAGCAGTTCCCTTTATAAGAACTTTTTTGTCCTTTGCAAGCAAATCCCTGTATTTTGAATATTCCCTGGAAAAAACTATCACCTCCACTGTCCCATACAGATCCATAAGGGTAATAAAGGCCATGTTATCTCCCCTTTTTGTTGTTTTTACGCTTACTGCGTCCACAATACCAGCAATGCAATATTCTTTGCGATCTTCAACAGAAAATGCACCGGTTTCTTCATCCTTTATAAAATCTATTGACCATATATTTGCCTTTTTATCAATGACATCCATATAATCATCCAGAGGATGACCACTTACATATATTCCAAGCATTTCCTTTTCTTTATCCAGAAGGTCTGCCTTGGAATATTCCTCAACATCAGGATATTTTACTTTAAAATCCTCCTGTTCTTCTTCACCCAGAAAGCTCATCATGTTAAACTGTCCTGTCATTTCGTTTTTCCTGTTTTTTCCGGCCTGGTCAATTATGCCCGGATATACCATCATCATCTGCCTTCTGTTATGTCCAAATGTATCAAAGGCCCCTGAACATATAAAGCTTTCAATGGTTCTCTTGTTTGCCTCTTTATTGGTAAGACGGTTTACAAAATCCTCAAGGTCCTGAAATGGACCGTACTCCTTTATATTTTCCCTTATTACATCGGTGACACCCTCGCCTACACTCTTTACTGCGGATAAACCATATCGAATACAGTTTCCATCCACTGAAAAATCTCCCTCACCGGTATTTATATCCGGGGGCAGTATTTTTATCCCCATAGACCTTAAGGTCTGGATATATGATGATACCTTGGCAGAATTTTCCTTAACAGAAGATATTAAAGCAGCCATAAATTCTGCTGTATAATGATATTTTAAATAAGCAGTCTGATATGCAACAACTGCGTATGCGGCAGCATGGGACTTGTTGAAAGCGTATTTTGCAAAGTCTGTCATTTCATCAAATATTTTATTTGCTATTTCTTCACTTATTCCTCTCTTTATACATCCATCCACATGTAAATCCGGATTACCATAGACAAAATTCTGTCTTTCCTTTTCCATTACATCTGCCTTTTTTTTGGACATAGCTCTTCTTACCAGGTCACTTCGCCCAAGTGTATATCCTGCAAGCTCCATTACTATTTGCATAACCTGTTCCTGGTATACTATACATCCATATGTAGGTGACAGTATTTTCTCCAGTGCAGGATGATCATAGGTGACCCGAAGCGGATTTTCCTTTCCCTTAATATATAGAGGTATGAAATCCATAGGTCCCGGTCTGTACAAGGAAATTCCGGCAATTATATCTTCAATATCAGCCGGTTTAAGCTCCTTCATAAAGTTTTTCATTCCATTGCTTTCAAGCTGAAATACTCCTTCGGTTTTTCCGGCAGATATCATGTCATAAACAGCCTTATCCGCAAAATCTATATTATCTATATCAATATCTATATTGTGATTTTTTTTGATAAGCCTCACAGTATTCTGAATAACCGTAAGAGTTCTCAAGCCCAGAAAATCCATTTTCAGAAGACCCAGTTCTTCTATGGTAATCATATTATACTGGGTAGTTATGGCATCGTCACTGCTTTTGGACAAAGGAACATATTCATCAATAGGCTCCCTTCCTATAACTACACCCGCTGCATGCATGGAGGAATGTCTCGGAAGCCCTTCCAGCTTTACAGCCATATCAATCAGATTTTGTATCTGTGGATCATCATGATACATTTCGGCCAGCTCTTTACTGGCATTTAAGGCCTTGGGAATTGTCATACCAATATCTCCCGGTATGGCCTTGGCTACCCTGTCGCAAAGACTGTAAGGCAGATCCATAGCTCTGCCAACATCCCTAACGCACATTTTTGCAGCCATAGTACCGAATGTCACAATCTGGACAACCTTTTCTTTTCCGTATTTTCTTACAACATAATCAATAACCTCCTGCCGCCTGTCCACACAGAAATCAATATCAATATCCGGCATGGTTACTCTTTCAGGGTTAAGGAAACGCTCAAAGAGAAGATTATATCTGATAGGATCAATGTTCGTTATTTCCAGGCAATATGATACTATACTTCCGGCAGCAGAGCCACGTCCGGGACCTACAGCAATGCCATTATCCTTTGCATATCTTATAAAATCCCAGACTATAAGAAAATAATCTACAAATCCCATATTTCTGATTGTTTCAAGCTCATAATCCAGTCTGTTTTTCAGCATATCAGTCACAGGGTTATATCTTTTTTCAAGGCCCTTTTCACACAGCTCCTTAAGATATTCAAAGGCCTCATATCCATCAGGGACATCAAATCTGGGCACCTTTTGTTCTCCAAATACTATCTCAACATTACATCTTTTTGCAATTTTACAGGTGTTTTCAAGAGCTTCCCCTGCATACGGAAAAAGCCTGTACATTTCCTCAGGAGATTTTAGGTAATACTGTCCGCCTTCGTATCTCATTCTATCCTGATCTGTAACTATCTTTCCTGTCTGTATACAAAGCAGTATATCATGTGCCTGTGCATCCTCAGCATTAATATAATGCGAGTCGTTGGTTACTACCATGGGTATTCCTGTTTCCTTTGACAATCTCATAATCCCACTATTAACAATTTGCTGCTCAGGTATACCATGATCCTGTAACTCCAGATAATAATTATTCTCACCAAAAATTTCCCTGTATCTTAACGCAGTTTCCTTCGCCTGCTCATAATTATTCTTTCTTATATTTACAGCTACCTCTCCGGCAAGGCACGCACTAAGTGCTATTATTCCCTGACTGTATTTTTTCAAAACCTCCAGATCTACTCTCGGCTTATAATAATAACCCTCTGTAAAGCCTCTTGATACTATTTTCGACAGATTTGTATATCCTTTGTTATTTTCTGCAAGAAGAACCAGATGGTAATATCTGTCCTCTCCCTTTGTCACCTCCCTGTCAAATCTTGAACCGGGAGCAACATACACCTCGCAGCCAATAATTGGCTTAATCCCTGCTTCCCTGGCTGCCTTATAAAAATCAATAGCACCATACATTACTCCATGATCTGTTATAGCCAGGGACTTCATTCCTAATTCAGCGGCTCTTTTTACCAGCTCCTTTATTTTGGCCGAACCATCAAGCAGACTATATTCTGTATGCACATGTAAATGTGTAAAATCCATAACGTTCCCCTTTTTATAAATGGAATATCTTCTTTATCTTTGATACTCTCAGTGGAATCACAACCTTGTTTTTTATATATCTGAAGGTATAATCCTCTCCTTTTTTTGCCAGCATATTAAGATATTTTTCAAGAATTCTGGCTGAATCGGGATTGAGCAGGGTTCTGGCCCTTCCCCTCTGATAATATTCCAATGGCTGTTTCTGATTATAATTATCTTTGTTATATATTTTGCATGCAGCTATCCTGTCGCAAAACATTTCTACTATATATTCAACAGGCATCGGCATTCCAACCAATCCCTTTGATTTATCAACGCTGTAATCAATCCAATATTCAAGGTGATGCTTGTTTCTTCCCTTATGATGCAGCCAGGCTGTAGTATATCCCTTATCCTCTCTCTCTGCATCATTAGGGCTTCTGTTACCCTGATAGTATTTCGCACCCATGGAAAATTCTGTCCACGAATACTTAGACAGGTCATGTAAAAGTCCCTGTTTATAAAGGCCAACCCTGAAGCAGTTTTTCATTACCTCAAACTTATGTCTGTTAATTGTTTTTAAATGCTCAAGCCATTTCATCATATCACCTCTATCTGGCACATTTTCATAGCCTCTATGGCATTCTTGTGACTATCCGGTGTTACACCTGCCATGCATTTTTCAACAACAGCAATGTCCGCCTCAGGCAAGGCTGCCTTTATGAGCATTGCATTGGAAATAACACATATATCTGTGCATAATCCCACAAGCTGTATATCATCATAGCCTTCCTCACGTACATACTCCATTAAATCCAGACTTCCAAAAGTATTCTTGTCAAAAATCCTGGAAGCATCGGCAAACGGTTTAAGGCTGTCACATATTTGGAAGCCCTCTGTATCCTTTATACAATGGGGTACCGGAAGTCTTTTTCCTTCTTGCGTATCCAAATAATTATCATAGTGGGTATCCCTTGTAAACACGACGTCTCTATTATCCTCTATTGACTCTCTGATATACTCTTCCACATTTTTTACTATTCCCTGTGCTTCCTTTGTACCAAGTGCCCCATCAATAAAATCATTCTGCATGTCAACCACAACCAAGAGCTTTTTCATAGTTTTTATTCCTCCTTTTTTTCTCTGGTGAATATATTCTTTAACCCATCCGTTATTATTACTTCTCCCTCATTTGTAACAAAAACTGCCTCTGCCTGATATTCCTTCAATATATCTAATGACTTATCATATCCGAGAACAAAACAAGCTGTAGACAATCCATCACTGGCCAGACCATTTTCACAGACCACTGTCACAGATGAAAGTCCTGACCTGGCAGGATATCCTGTTCCTGTATCAAGAATATGATGATATCTTATTCCATTTTTTTCAATATATTTTTCATAATCTCCTGATGTAGAAATGCATATATCCACATCACCTGAAAAGGTCAGATATCCCAGCATCTCGCCATCTTCCCCAAATGGATCCCTTATTCCCACATTCCATGGTTTACCATCCGGCTTGGAGCCATATACAAGAACACTGCCACCTATGGATATAATACATCCGTCTACCCTGCCAGATATATACTCATCTCTTATTACATCCAGGGCATATCCTTTTCCCGTTGCACCAAAATCTATTATAATTCCTTCTTTTCCCAGTATAATACCATTATCGGTTAAGGTAATTTCCTCATATCCTGTCCTGGATAATGCATCTCTGATTGACGCCTCTGATGGTACAGAAAAATCATCCTTATCCCCCTCCTCGATATTCCAGACATTTGCAAGCGGACGTATTGTTATATCCAAAGCTCCATCGCTATCCTTACAGATTTTGTAGGACATTGCAAGAATTTCCCTCAGGGTGTCTTCTAAAGGAAATTCTTCACCCGGTCTGTAATTATTATTAAGCATATACAACTGGCTGCCACTATTTCTCCATGAGATTATACTGTCTGATAATTCATTAATTTTTTCTACAATTTTTTTATTAAGATTATCATTCTGAGTATTATCATATATTGTAATGTTTACAGCAGTGCCCATGGCAAAATAGTATGATGTTTTCTCCCGGTCTGTATTTTCTTTTTTGTCTCCGATTACTGTTGTGGAAAGTAAAAGGAGTGCCAGGGTGAAGGATAACATTTTTAACAAACTGACTAATTTTTTTTTCATTACACTAACCTAATATATCTCCATTAGAATCGATAAGCTTTTTATACCAATATCCTGATTCCTTTATTACTCTTTTCTGTGTATTATAATCCACATATATCAATCCAAATCTCTTGTCATATCCGTATGCCCATTCATAATTATCCATTATTGACCAATAGATATATCCCATAACAGGAATCCCTTCATCAACGGCATCCATAAGACATTTGACATATCTGGAAATATAATCTATCCTGTTGTAATCAGGCACTTTACCATTCCTGTCAATCCAGTCACACCCTGCCATTCCGTTTTCTGTTATAAGAATAGGTTTTTTGTATCTTTCATACCAGAATTTAGCAGCCCAATATAAAACATCCTCAGATACAACCCAGTCCATAGAGGTTTTGGCAATTCCCATACTTTCATTACTTGCATAATAATCAGCTGTCTTTTCTGCCTGACTATAATATATATTGGCACCATAAAAATCAAGAGGCTGGGATATTAGCTCCATATCCTCCCTGGAAGGTTCAATCATATCTTCTCCAAATATTTCGTAAGCCTCATCAGGATATTTGCCCAGAAATATAGGGTCTGACCACCATGTTGTAGAGAAGAACGTAGTTCCTTTCATAGTTGTAGATTTTTTTCTTGCCTCTTCAATGCTCTCCGGTGAAGAATCCTCAGGAACGAACACAGGTCCTGTCGGTGCATACCCGATTATTGGCTTTTTCTTCGCAAATTGCCTTATATATCTTACTGCTCTGCCATGTGCCAGCAATGCATTATGAGACATGTATATAAGATCACGGTTAGCCAGCTTTAAAAAAGGGGCATGAGCTCCGTTATAATATCCACACCCTATAAAGCACTGGGGCTCATTTATGGTTATCCAGTATGATACTCTGTCTGAAAGGGCATCTACAACTACCCTGATATATTCCTCAAACCACGCCGGGGACTGATCATTCATCCATCCGCCCTGTCTGTATAATTCATATGGATAATCCCAATGGAACAAGGTTACCATAGGTTCAATTCCTGCTTCAATAAGAGAGTCAACCAAATCAGAATAGTACTTTATTCCCTTCTCATTAACCTTTCCGGTACCCTGTGGCATAATCCTTGTCCAGCTTATAGAAAACCTGTAATATTTTATTCCTGTTTTTTTAAAAAGCTCTATATCTTCCTTATATCTGTGATAATGATCGCAGGCTATGTCGCCTGTCTCAGTACAATGCACATTGCCGGGAATACGGCTGTATACATCCCAGATATTAAGTCCCTTTCCATCTTCTTTATAAGCACCCTCAAGCTGATATGCAGCTGATGCAGCTCCCCAGATAAAATTCTTTGAAAAACTCATGTCAGCCTCCTATATTATTAATTTTAGTGATGATAACCTGCCATTCGCTTTGTGTAATCATCAAGTGTAGCCTTTAATCCGGTGTAGTCCCGTTGACTTAGCTGATTATCCTCTTTTAAACGTTCCAACTCAGTTTCTGCTTTTTTTCTTGCATCAATAGCCAAATCCTTATAATTGTTCTCCAGATTAATCTGTATCTCATGGAAAATATCAAGTATTGCTTTTTTTGCCCGCTTTGACCTGGAATCAAACATCTTTCACCTCATATACAATATAAAATCAGTTTACAATATAATGCATCGTACCATTTCTGATTATACCACTTTAGCCATTGCAACGAAACTAATAATTTGTTAAAATTATATGGATTTTGATTAAGACAAATTGTCCTTTATCATATTTCATATTTGATTTATTGAAGCCAAGGAGAAAAAGCTATGATTTTAGCATGTCAGAATATAAGCAAATCATACGGGATTACCCCGATTTTAAAAAATATATCCTTTCACATTGAAGAGAAGGAAAAGCTTGCCATAGTTGGTATAAATGGTTCAGGCAAAACAACGCTTCTAAAAATAATAATGGGCGAAGAAACTGCCGACGAGGGGCAGATTGTACTTGCAAAAGACACCACCATAGGATATCTCTCCCAGCATCAGGATATATCCTTTGATAATACCATTTACAATGAAATGCTGGACACAAAGAAATATATTATAGAAATGGAGAACCGGATACGCCAGCTTGAGTATAACATGCAACAGGCAAAGGGCGAAGAGCTTGAAAAAATTCTTGAACAGTATAACCGGCTTTCCAACAGGTATGATCTGGAAAACGGCTATGCCTACGAAAGTGAAATCGCCGGTGTTCTGAAGGGACTTGGTTTTGACAAATCCGACTATAGCAGACATATTAATACCTTGTCCGGTGGGCAGAAAATGCGTATTGCATTAGGTAGACTTTTGTTATCCAGGCCGGATATAATTATACTTGATGAGCCTACCAACCACTTGGACATGAGCTCCACTGCCTGGCTTGAAGGATTTCTTTCCTCTTATCCGGGAAGTGTTATTGTAGTCAGTCATGATAGATACTTTATAGACAAGATTGCCACTAAAATTGTAGAAATAGATAACACAAAAGGAACTGTATATAACGGGAATTATACTTATTACTCAGGCAAAAGAGCCGAAATACGTGCCAGCCGGATGAAGGCATATCTTAACCAGCAGGCTGAGATAAAGCATCAGGAGGCTGTTATAACCAAGCTGAAGCAATTTAACAGGGAAAAATCAATTAAGCGGGCAGAAAGCCGCGAAAAAATGTTGGATAAAATTGAGGTTATGGAAAAGCCTGTGGAGGTTGCATCTGAAATGCGTCTTACCCTTACACCTGCTGTTGAAAGTGGTAATGATGTACTTACTATTACTAATTTAGGCAAGAGTTTTGGTAATAATACACTTTTTTCTAACCTTAATGCCAGTATTAAACGTGGAGAACATGTTGCTCTTATCGGAGACAACGGAACAGGAAAAACAACTATACTCAAAATAATAAACCAGCTTATTCCGAAGGACTCCGGCTCTGTTGTTCTCGGCTCCAGAGTCAAAATCGGATATTATGACCAGGAACACCAGATTTTATCTCTTAACAAAACAATTTTTGAAGAAATTTCCGACTCCTATCCTCAGCTTAATAACACAAAAATCCGTAATGTTCTGGCTGCATTTTTATTTACAGGTGATGATGTTTTTAAAAAAATCGAAGATTTATCAGGTGGGGAGCGTGGCAGGGTATCTCTGGCAAAGCTTATGCTCTCTCCTGCCAATTTTCTTATTTTGGACGAACCCACTAATCACCTTGATATACAATCCAAAGAAATTCTGGAAGAAGCGCTGAAAAATTATACAGGTACAATCCTATTTGTCAGCCATGACAGGTACTTTATTAATTCCGTTTCAACGCGAATTATAGAATTGAAGGATAAAACCACCTATAGTTTTATTGGAAATTACGATTATTACATGGAACATAGAGACATAATGTATGATTCAGCCTCAGGGAATACAACTGTAAATTCATTTGGTTCAGGAAAAGCATTGAATTTTTCTGCAATTAATCCTGATATTATCGCTGATGAAAAAGATATTTCCAAAGGGAAGGATGCATATATAAAGAGCAAGGAGGAGCAGGCCAGGATTAGAAAGCACGCCAATGAATTAAAAAGAACAGAAGAGCAAATCGCAAAGCTTGAAGCCATGCTTGAAGAGCTTGGTGAAGAAATCAACAGTCCTGAAAATGCAACCAATTCATTAAAGCTTGCTGAGCTCGCAGCAAAGCACGACCGGATTGATACAGAGCTTATGGAATTATACGAAAAGTACTATGAGCTTTCTGAATAATATTATATCAAAATATATGACAGTAATTAAGCTGGGCAGAAAATCACTTTCCGACCAGCTTAATTACTGTCATACTATGATGCATAGCTGATAAAACCGTTCCAAAAACATCCTTTGTTTTTATTTTAAGGCTGGATGTACATACACATGGATGGCACCCCAGATATTCACCCTTTAAAATATCCTCATCTACAAGCAATCTGACAGAATTATTCTTATCATTCATAAGTCCCATAACACTAACAGCACCCGGTTCAATATCAAGATACTTAAGCATATCCTCCGATGAAGCAAACGAAAGTCTTGCACATCCAATCTGACCTGACAACTCTTTTGTTTTAAATGGCTTATCTCCGGGCATCATAACAAGATAAAAGTCTGTTTTCTGTCTATTGCACAAAAAAAGATTCTTGCATATTGTCGCATCTAATACCTTATCAATCTGATAACACACCTCCATTGTGTTTGCCGGCTCATGATCTGTTCTCGTATATTCAACATCAAGTCCATCCAGAAAATCATAAACTCTTATTTCTCTGTCAAGTCTTCCTGCTGTATCAGAGGGTCTGCCATAAAATAATTCCATTTCTGTCTCCTTCTTTATCATTATAGACATTAAAAACGTAATAAATAAGGTGCTAAAAATCTTCCCTAAAGTCAGAGGCTTACTACAAAAAAATACAAAACTTTAATATAAAAAAAAGACTACATAAATGCAGTCTTCCATGTGTACCTTCAGAACCTCACACAGATGAGATTATATCATCTCCCGCCATCTT
>ERZ808267.187-NODE-187-length-23380-cov-13.540021_pt1 | contig 23380 bp, 38 predicted proteins | sample MGYA00521241_ERZ808267 | MGnify/ENA primary metagenome ERZ808267 (study PRJEB31516, sample SAMN03275592) | gut metagenome | biome: mammalia-associated habitat; material: feces | host: Papio cynocephalus | place: Kenya | collected 2012-07-19 ...
GATTATCCCCCCCAAAATTGTCCTTTATCTCCCTCAAAATTGTCCTTTATCTCCCCCAAAATTGACGTAAGAAACAGAGAACATATAAACAGAGAAACAGAGAAAGAACGCTTTCTTCATTCCTCTGCTTCGCAGAGTAATGAAGAAAGCTCTACCCCCAAACCCCCAAAGGGGGCTTCTCCAAGAGTAGAAGAAAAAGTAGGGGCGGATTTTATAGAAATCTCATTAGCAGAACTTCGGGCGATGGCTCAACAGGGGTTAAGCATTGATGTGATAAATAAAAAACGCGGATTGTTTAGAGGGAATGGAGTAATTTATAAAGCGGTATAAAGGGGTGTCATTATTACACCCCTCTAATAAGTAGGCAACAAAATGGTGAGTAGAAACAAGAGGGGAGCGCTAACGCGCCCCCGCCAAGAGTAGGAAGAAAGGAATGGTAAGCGCGGAGCGCGCCCTCCCTCTTTTCTCTTCCTCTTGGCGCGGAGCGCGGAGCGCGACGCTATATATTAGGAGGAATTAATAATGACAGATAGTAAATATGGCGAACAACTTTTTAAATCATTGATGGAATAGCGTGGGCATAAAGTTGAAGATTTAACCGCGCAAAAAGCATATTAGATATAGGATATTGATTTTAAAATTACTTCATCTACTGGAAAAGTAGCAACCTTCGAAGTGAAGTATGATAGTAAGATAAATAAAACCGGAAACTTGTTTGTAGAATATTTTAGCGCGCACAACTATGGCGGATTAGGCTGGTATGAATTTTGTAAGGCTGATTTTATAGCCTACGGAGACGCGCACACTAATACCTTCTATTGCTTCCTCTTGGAAGATTTACGATAGTTAATTAATTCTCACAAGTTTAATACGGCAACAACCGATAACGGAAAAGTAGCGGGCTATTTAGTTCCGTTGCGTTTGATAGAAAATATGGAGGTAGGAGAATGAGATACACAGGAGTAGAAGAAAGTATTTTTTTTATTAGATAGGAATATATCAAGCGCTTTTTCCCCGAACGATGGGAGGAAGCGCGCAATATGAATTATGATGAATTGAAGAAATTAGTTGATGAAGTGAGGGGTATAGTAGATGGCGCGCAGGACGAGTGATTTAACCGCGAAGGAACGCGCTTTTTGTGAGGCGTATGTATAGAATTATAATGCTTGTCAGGCTTATTTAAGCGCGTATGATTGTAAATTGGAAACCGCTAATTCCGCTGGTTGGAAATTGTTATCACGTCCCGCCATTATCAATTATATCAAGGAATTACAGCAAGCATTAACGGAGAGATACGTTGACGCAGCCGCGATAATATTAAATGAATTGATGGAAGATATAACTTATCGTGATGAACACGGGAAGCATAGTAGCACTTGGCTGAAAAGCGCCGATTTAGCGCAGAAACAATTAGGCATTCAAAAGTTAAAGGCAGACATTCAAGCAGAGCATACAGTTATCAATGTGAATATTGAGGAAACTTGACATTTAGCATAAAATGTGATATAATATATATGAGAGATTTGTTTAATTTATACAAAAAGAGGGGAGGCGATGCCAATGCCCGCCATAGATTTAAATATCAGTAAAAATATGTTCGTCCCCCTCTATTTTCCCTACCTCTTGGATTATAGTTATAGGGATAATGTTTACTACGGCGGCAGATAAGCGCGTCGGGCAAAACGAAGTTTATAATGTAGAAACTTCTTATTAAGGGGCTGAAAGAAAAACGAACTATCTTGTTAATGCGTAAACAAACAAATCAGTTGAGAGATACGCTTTTCAAGGAAATGGCGCAAGTTATAGACGAGTTTCATTTAACCCCGTATTTTGATATTAATAGAACGGAATTACGTTTTACTTGTAAGATTAACGGGACGGAATTTAAGTGTTAGGGATTGGACGAGCCAGAAAAGATAAAGGGCTTTGTAGATATAGCGGATGTATTTATGGACGAGATTACCGCCTTTACCGCAGAAGATGTAGAGTTAATACAAGGCACATTGAGAAGCCCAAAATATAAATTACCGTTGTAGATGTATTTTGCGTTTAACCCTATCAGTAAAGCCAACTTTGTATATAAGTATTTTGGTTTTGATACGGGTATCGTTCCGCCCAATACCTTTATACTGAAAAGCACTTATTTAGATAATCCCTTCTTGGGCGCTAACGTGGCGGAGCGCTACGAAACCTTAAAGTAGCGTGATTACCGGCGCTGGTAGATAGAGGCGTTAGGCGATTTTGTAAGCCTTGATAGATTGGTATTCAATAATTACAAGGTAGAAGAATTCGATTATACGAAGATACAAGGGAAATTGTTGTGCGGATTAGATTATGGCTTTGTAAATGATATTAGCGCCTTCGTTGCTTCCGTAGCAACCGCCGATAATAAGTTATATGTGTTCCGCGAATGGGGAGACACAAATAAAACAAACCCCGAATTATCTACCATTATCTCTACTCTTGGGTTTAGTAAGAGTGTGATAATAGCGGATTGTGCGGAGCAGAAAAGTATAGAAGAGATGCGCCGATGTGGAATATAGAAAATTAAGCCTTGCGCAAAAGGGCAAGATAGTATAATCCACGGCATACAAAAATTACAATAGTATGAAATAGTTGTTCATCCTTCTTGTTAGGGAATAATTACGGAACTACAAAATTATTCGTGGTAGAAAGATAAAAGCGGTGAGTATATCAACAAGCCTATTGATGCGTTCAATCACTACATAGACGCGCTGCGTTATAGCCTACAATGTATTGATGCTAACCGTATAAGAACGATGGACAAAAGTATTTTTGGATTATGAAAGCAAAGGAGGAGTTAGGTTGTATTTATATGATTAGGAATTAACCCCGCAAATCATTACGCGCATTATACAGACGTTTGAAAGCAAAGAGAAGCCGAAGTTAACCCAATACTATAATTACTACAAAGGCACGCAAGCAATTATGAATAAAATTGCCACAGATGTGGGAAAACCCTGTAATAAAATTGTAAGCAATTATTGCTTTAATATAGTTTAGAACTATTCCGGTTATCTGTCGGGAATACCGATTGCTTATGCTTCACCGATTGATATTAGTGAAATTATTAAGGTATTAAATTATAACGATTATAAGAGCGAAGATACGGAACTTTTACGGCAAGCGCTTATTTATGGCAGGGCGTTTGAAGTTGCCTATATTGACGAGTTAAGCCAAATACGTTTTAAGTTGTTTGATAGCCGTGAATGTATTCCCGTGTATGATACGACGTTAGAAGAAAATTTGCGCTATGTTATCCGCTACTACAAAATCAATATGTATAACGATAAGGACGAGTATTTTGTAGAAGTGTATAGCGACGAAAAAGTTGATTTATATAAATCACAAGCCGGTTATAGCACGCTGACATTGATTAGTAGCGAGGCGAATTATTTTAATCAAGTTCCTATCACTATCTTTTCTCTCAATAAAGAAGAGGAAAGTATTTTCGATAAGGTTATGACATTACAAGATGCCTATAACAAACTTATCAGTAGTGAAGTAGATGATTTTGAGGCGTTTTGTGATAGTTATTTGGTGTTGCGGAATTGCTACGCCGAACCGGAAGATATTCAAAAGATGAAAGAAAATCGCGTTTTACTTCTTGGGGAAGGAGCGGACGCGCAATATTTAACTAAAACTATCAGCGATACGCAGATAGAAAATATGTTATAGAATATTAACGACACTATCCACAAAATAGCAAACTCGCCCGATTTTAATGATGAGAAATTAATGGCGCAGAGTGGAATTGCTATGCGCTATAAGTTAGTTGGTTTTGAAAATAACGCTTCCGCTATTGAGGGACAGATGAAGAAAGCCCTTCAAAAGCGCATTGAATTGATTTGTGAGATTTTACATTTAACAGGCGCGGATGAAGATTGGCGCGACATTGAAATTATCTTTACACGCAATTTACCCGTTAACGTTTTGGAAATTGCCCAGATTATTAATCAGTTGCGCGGAATCGTTAGTGATGAAACCTTATTAGCACAGATACCTTTTGTTAATGACGTGTCCGCAGAATACGAAAAAGTAAAAGCCCAAAAGGAAGAGAATATTAGTATTTATTCTTTTGCGCACGAGAGCGCCGATCCGGAAGAAGCGAGCGCTGAATGAGTAGTATTTATTGGGAAGCGCGCGAACAAGAGGCACTTTATAATGAATTACTTAAAGAGGGCGAGAACCAATTAATAGGGCAATACCGGCGTTCCGCCCTTACTGTTCTTCACCTACTCTTGGATTTATACGCGGATGGATTACCCACGATAACCGATATTTATAGATACAATCGTTATTATGAGTTGTTGGGCTTGTTGAACAATGATTTAAAGGCGTTGGGCGCAAAAGAGATAGCGATAACTACTACTCTTTTAACTGATATGTATACCAAGAATAAGGCGATAATTGGCGATGCGAGTATGCTTTTACCTACTTCTCCAAAAGAGGTAGAAATGGTTATCAATAAGATTTGGTGCGCCGATGGAAAGCATTGGAGTAGCCGGATTTGGACACACAAAGATGAACTTGCTAACAAAGTGCGGAATGGAATAATTGATTGTATCAGCCGAGGCGTTAGCAAGGACGAATTAACAAAGGAATTAATGCGTATTTACGGAACTGAATTTTATAAGGCTGACAGAATAGCCAGAACAGAATTAAGTTATGTATAGGGACAAAGCACCCTTAATCGTTTTAAAGAGATGGGCGTAGGCTATTACAAGATAATTACCGCCCACGATGGTAGAGTATGCGATATGTGCGCAGCGCTTGACGGGAAGATATTCCCGATTGATAAGGCGGAGATAGGTGTGAATTATCCGCCTATTCACCCTAACGGGCGTTGCTCCATATTAGCAGTAAAGAAGTGAGGTATAAATAAATGAGAGTATTTTTTATTAAAGAACTCGCCGAAGGCGCGTTCGTTGATTTAATTGATGATGCTGGTGGCGATTAGGTTGTTCAAGAACTTATCCTTCAAGTGAAGAACGACGCGAATATTACCATTAAGGGAAGAGTTGTAGATAGCGCTGAACTTCTGCCTCTTTCCGTTATTAATCAAAATGGGTTAGCTGTTGCTAACTCGATTGAAAGCGCGGGTTTATATATTGTTCCCGTTGAAGGTATGAGCGGTGTAGAGATTAGCGCCGAGGGAAGTATTAGCGTTGTAGTGAAAGCGATAGGGTGATGCTATGAATATCATTTCTTACGCTATTGGTAGAAATAGCGGGGGTAGTAGTGGCGGAGATACGCCAACGGCAGAAGAATTGACATTGACGGGTGATTGCGCATATGCGTTTTATCACGGAACTTTTGATTGGTTGATTAATAAATATGGAAATTCAATTACTACAAACAATATTACGCAAGGCAATAATATGTTTAATTTTACAACTGTATTATCTATTCCTTTTACTTTAAATTGCGCTGATAACCCATATGATAATAGCGCTTTTTTAAGAATGTTTTTAAACGCTCAAAAATTACAAGTTGCGCCGAACATAACCGGCTATTTGCGCGGGGTAGAAAGTATGTTTAGTGGTTGCCTTAATCTTCACGCTATCCCTGAATATAACATTAATTTTGATAGATAGCACGCTGACACAAGCGGGAGTGTAAACAATATATTTAAGGATTGCTATAAACTACGTTCAATTCCCACTAATTTTTTAAAGCAATTATATAACGCGAACAATTATGGGTATCAAACTTCTTATTATAGTTTCTTTAATGGTTGTTATTATTTAGATGAAATTGTTGGAATACCGGTTTCATCCGCTACCCTTACTTTAAACTGTTTCAGCCATACGTTTTTTAATTGTAAACGTGTAAAAAATATTATTTTTGATACAGATAACGGAAACGTAAAAACTGCTAATTGGAAAGCGCAAACTATTGATTTAACAGAAAATGGCGGAGTTGGGCATAGCGCCGGTTATGGGCTTGACACAATAGGCGATGATGATGGGTATAGATTAACCAACGCTACACAAATAACATCATTAAATTACGATACTTTAAAAAATAACCCTGATAGTTGGGCAACCGTAAAAGAATATAGCCGTTATAATCACGATAGCGCCGTAGAAACCATTAATAGCCTTCCCGATACGAGCGCCTATATAGAGGCGAACGGCGGAACTAATACAATTAAGTTCCAAGGCGAGAGCGGAAAGTTAACCGATGGAGGCGCTATTAATACTCTCACCGAAGAAGAGATAGCCGTAGCAACCGCGAAGGGCTGGACAGTTTCGTTTGTTTAATGGAGGTAAAAAATGAAAGCAAAAAGTTTTAGTTTAGTTAGATACGACGCTGATGATGGAATGGTTTTCGATTGGGCAGAACCCCGCTACGTTGATGTTCCTAATGATAAGGATAACCCGGAAGCGGGAACACACCAAGAACAAGAACATCTTTACGCGAAAACCGTTTTTATTGGCGATAATGATAGCATTGATAATTATATCGAAGTTGCTGAACCCGATGGGCAAAGTAATTAAATCTAATAGCGCTATTTTTTAATATAAAATGAAATCAAGGTAATGGAGGTTATCAATATGGAAGAAATCTGGAAAGATTGCCCGCACTACCCCAACTATCTAATTTCCAATAGAGGTAGAGTATTTGATTTAAGCGCTCACCGCATTGTGAAGATATGGCAGAACAATGAAGGCTATCAGTTGGTTTAGTTGCGGAATTACACCAATAGGAACGAGAAGATACATAGATTAGTTGCGCTTGCGTTCATTCCAAACCCACAAGGCTATTGTAAAGTTGAACATAAGAACGGGATTAAGAACGATAACCGCGTAAGTAATTTAGAGTGGCGCTAACCGCCCTCTTTTCTCTTCCTCTTGGCGCGGAGCGCGGAGCGCGACGTTATATTAATAGGAGGATTTATTAATGGAAGATAATAAGAACAATTCTATGGAAGAGAATGTAGAAAAAACCTACTCACAAGCAGATGTAGATAAGATGATTGAAGAGGGTAGGAAAAAGGCTACGGAGGAAGCCGAGCGAGAGGCAGAACGACGCTACAACAAAAAGCAAAAGGAAAGTGAACGCCTCTCGCAAATGAACGAAGAAGAAAAAAGGGCGTATCAATTAGAATAGCGGGAAAAGGCGATTGAGGCAAAAGAGCAGGAATTAGCCCTTGCCGAGAATAAAGCTGTTGCTACCTCTATTTTAGTTGAGAAAGGTTTAAGCCCTAATTTAGTTAATTTTGTAGTGGCAGTAGACGCGGATGATATGAACAACAACATTAAGTTGCTTGAAAAAGAATTTAAGGCGTGTGTAAAAGCCGAAGTTGAGAAACGTATTGGTAAGCATTCACCGCGTAAAACCGATAATGATGATACGGTTGATAGAGATACATTTAACAAGATGCCACTACACAAACAACAGGAGTTGTATAGAAGCAACCCCGAGTTATACAAACAACTTATTGGAGGTTAATGTAATGGCACACATTGTTTATGATAATTTTGTTTTAGAGAATAAGGTTGAAGAGATGGTTAAAACCCAGATTGATATGAATAACTATCTCACGCCGGATTATTCTCTTAGTGAAAGCGCCGGTATGGTTAAGAAAGTTAACGTTTACGATGCTACGGGCGCTGTTGAAGAGTTGGCTATGGGTGAGGGTAATAGCGACGCTAACGACATTGAGGTTGGTTTCACCCAGCGCGAATACCGCGTTAAAACCACACAGGGACGTTTCCCCTATTATGATGAGCAGGAAATGACAGATCCAATGGTGGTTGAAGTTGGTTTACAGAAAATTTCCGCCCTTATGGTTAATGATTTAACTGATAAGGCTATTGCCGAGATGGGCAAGGCGAAGATTTAGAAAGCCGTTTCTGCTTGGAACTTTGATACCTTCGCCGACGCTATCGCCCTTTATCCTTATGAGGACGAAGAGGGGCTGTTCTGCCTTATCAACCCGGCTCAAAAGGCTGCGATCCGCAAGGCTCTTAATGATAACCTTAAATACGTCGAGGGTTTCGCGCGCACCGGCTATATTGGCACGGTTTGTAATGTTCCTATCATTGTTAGCAAGGCTGTTCCCGAAGGTGAGGCTTATCTTGGCACTTCCAAGGCTATCACTTGCTTTGTGAAGAAGGGCGTTGAAATGGAGCAAACCCGCGACGCTGACAAGCGCAAGAACACCATTACCGCCCGTAAAGTTATGCTTGTCGCTCTCACCGATGCTACCCGTATGATTAAGATGGGTGCTGCGCAGGCTACCGCCGCTACCGTTGCTTCCGCTTCCGGTAAGGCTATTAGTGGCGCTGCTTCCACGGGTGCTGTTGTTGAGGTTTATGTGAATAAGGAACTTGTTGGTAGCGCTACGGCCGCTAACAATGCTTATACTTTTACCGCCTCCGAAGCGCTTGTTGCTGGTGATGTTGTTTCTATCATTGCGCGCCTCTCTGGACACATTGATAGCACCGCGTCAAAGGTTGTGGAGTAATGTTAGAAGAAATTAAAGCGCTGTTAGGCATTACCGATAATTCAAAAGATAATATCTTATCCGCTTTAATTTCTATGGCTACCGAAGAAGCAACAGAATATACCAATAGAGAAGAGAAAGATTTAGGCGCGGTTATCCGCAAAATGGTTATCTATCAATATAACCGCGTTGATAGTTTGGGGCTGAATAGTGAGGGTTATAGCGGAGTAAGTTTCAATTACTCTACCGATTATCCCGGCGATATTAAGCGCGCCCTTCAATCAATGAAAAGAGTAATTTCTTTATGAAGTTTTACGAATACATTGAAAACGGCGTAGATGAATATGGACAAGCTACTCTCCAAAAGGGAGAAGAATTTGAAATGGACATTTACCCGCAAACGCGCAATGAAGTTGATGATGTGCGGTTTTGCGAAAGCACCGATATAGGGTTAACGCGCTACCGCACTTCCGCCCCCATACTTTCCTCTTCTCTTGGTGGCGGAGCGAACGAAGCCCGTTTCGCTGTTCTCTATGTTATCCCCTCTAAAAGAATGAATACCTATATCTTGAAGAAGTTATGAAAGTAGAAGTTATAGGCGTTGGAAAGTTGGCAAAGAAATTAAAGCCAGCGGATTTAAAAGAAGCACTTAATGAAAGTTGCCTTTTAGTGGAGAATACGGCAAAAGAAAATTGTCCTGTTGATAGCGGTTAGTTAAGAAATAGCATTACTTCCAATGTTAGCGGTGATAAGGGCGAAGTAGGAACTAATGTTGAATACGCGCCCTATGTAGAATACGGCACGGGCGTTTATAATTCCGGCAGAACAACACCGTGGAGTTATAAAGATGCCTCTGGTGAATGGCATACTACAACAGGGCAAAAACCGTAGCCGTTTTTAGTTCCCGCATTGGACAGTAATAGAGATGAGATACTTAATATTTTCAAAGAGAAAGTAAAAGAGGGATTGAGTAAATGATTAGTTTAAAAAAAGAGGTAGTGAAAGAATTAAATAAAATCCTACCTGCTCACTATGAATTATTAATTTCTTCCCCGTCAATCCCTTGTATTACCTATATGGAAAGCGACAACGCCGATACATAGGTAGGAGATAGCATAGGGTATAGTAGAATTATCTACACCATTAAATTATGGGGAAGCAATTTAAAGCAACTTGAACCGTATGAGTTAGAAATAGGTAATTGTATGCGCAAGTTAGGTTATAAACGTATCAGTTATAACGAACTTTGGTATGATGATAAAATTTCTATGATTATGCGGTTTGAAGGGTTGGCTTTTGAAAATTATTGATACAAGGAGTTTTTACGATGGCTGGTTATATTTCCAAGGGTATTAAGTTATCCTATAAAGTTGATAGTGAATTTGTTGATTTAACGAATCTTCAAGAAATCCCCGATTTGGGTGGCACGGCTGAAAGTATTGAAATTACTACTCTTGCCGATGATGCCCATATGTATATGAACGGCATTAAATCTTATGGTGATAGCCTTGATTTTAAGTTTCTTTATGAGCCTACGCAGTTTAATACACTCGCTGCGCTTGCTGGCGAACAAGATTGGAAGGTTTCTCTTCCTGATGGCGTGAATGGCGCTATTGATACCACTTGCTCTTTTAAAGGAACTGCGTCCGTTAAGATTGATAGCGTTGGTGTAAACACCGCTATGACATACACTCTGTCAGTTAAGCCTACGTCGGCTATGACGTTTGCTTAATCCATAACGTTATGGGGTTGGGGAAGGTTTTCCTTTCCCTTCCCCAACTTGATAAATTGAAAGGAAGAATATTTTTATGAATTACGTTGATTTTTGTGCTGGTGGAAAAGAATACAAGTTGCGTTTAACCACCCGTTCTATTATTCAGTTAGAAAAGAATATCGGTTGTAATCCTTTGGCGATTTTCGGGGACGGAAATAAAATGCCCCAGATTACTACGCTTGTGGCTGTTCTCCACGCCTCTTTATAGGCGCTGGAACACGGTATTACCGTAAATGATAGTTATGATATTTTTGATGCTTATTTGGCTGATGGACATAGTTTAACTGATTTTATCGCCGTGCTTGTTGAATTGTATAAAGTATCGGGTATCATTCCAGAGGAAAAAAACTGATAGAAGAGGGCTATGATACCAACTCATAGCCCTCTTTTCTTTTTAGCGAAAATATAAAAAGTTGGTTAAACAATGCCCTTGATATAGGCATTGAAGAAAGTATTTTTTGGGGAATGACGTTAGCGGAATTACAACGAAAATTTGAAAGTTATAAGAGAACAAAAGAAATCCAATAGAAGGAGAAAGCAACATTCGATTATATTTTGGCGGATTTGATAGGTATGAGTATTGGGCGCTTGTATAACCGTAGCAATAAATACCCCAAAATTGAGGAAGTATACCCTTCCCTCTTCCCCCCGGACGAAGAAGTAGAACAAAAGAAAAAAGATGCTTTAAATATAGAAAGATTTAAACAGTTCGCTAATTCATTTAATAAGAAATTGGAGGGAGCGAATAAATGACAGAAGAATTAAAAGTAATTATAGACGCTGCTACCGATGGCTTTAAAAAGGGAATGAAAGAGGCGGAAAGCACCCTTCAATCATTCGGTAAAAACGCTACAAAGTTTGCGGGCGATTTTGCTAAAACTTCCGTAAAGGCAACCGCTGCCGTAGCAACTGCTTCCGCTACAATGGTAGGCACTATTTCAAAAGGCGCGTTAGATGCCTACGCTGATTACGAATAGTTAGTTGGTGGCGTTGATACCCTCTTTAAAGAAAGTAGCAAAGAGTTATAGGCATACGCTGCCGATGCCTATAAAAATCAGCAGATGAGCGCTAATCAATATATGGAGATGGCAACCGCATTTAGCGCAAGCCTTATCCAGAGTTTAGGCGGAGATACCGCCCAAGCCGCTAAATATGCTGATATGGCAATTACTGATATGGCAGATAACGCGAACAAAATGGGAACTTCAATCACAGATATTGAAAACGCCTATAAAGGTTTTGCGAAATAGAATTATACAATGCTTGATAACCTAAAATTAGGCTACGGCGGCACAAAAAGCGAAATGGAGCGCTTGCTTGCCGACGCAGAAAAACTGACAGGCATTAAATATGATATTAATAACTTAAATGATATTTTCGACGCTATCCACGTTATACAGACGGAGTTAGGTATAACCGGCACTTCCGCCGAGGAAGCAATGAAAACAATACAAGGCTCTACCGCAATGGCAAAGGCTGCGTGGCAAAATCTTTTAACTGCGTTCGCGGATGAAAACGCCGATATAGGGAAAGCGGTTAGCAATTTAAGCGAAAGCGTTATAGCCGTAGTTAATAACGTAGGTAAACGAGTAGCGCAGATATTACCCACGATAGCCCAAGGATTAGGGCAGTTTATGGGTGAAGTAATGGGAACGTTAAGCGGTTGGGCGTAGCAATTAGCCCCGCTTTTTATTGATGCTATATCAAATTTAGCCTCTGTAATTTCTTCTACACTTCCGCAACTCGCCTCCGCTATAACAAGCATAGTGCCGATGATGATTGAAAGTTTCGTTTCCATTATGGGGACATTAGGCGAGGCGCTAAACGGAGTTATTGAGGCGATAGTAGCAGATATACCCGCTATTTTATCTTCCCTTGCTTCTGGTTTAACAGATGGGTTTTCTATTATAACTAATGCGTTAATGAGCCTTCTTTCCGGTATCGCCGAGGCTATCCCTATGGTGTTTACTACATTGGGACAGAAAATACCGCCGATGTTAACGCAAATAGCGCAAACAATTAGTAGCGGTGTCGGCGCATTGCTTGAAGCGGGCATTACATTGTTTAGCGGGTTAGTTTAGGCGCTTCCAATGGTAGTAAAGAGTTTATCAACCGCTATTCCTGCTTTTATTACCTCTATTGGAAATACGCTTATTAGTGGCGTTGATACCATTTTTAACGCGGCCACTACGTTGTTTGGCAGTATTGTTGATGTGCTTCCGGTTATTATCTCAAACCTATCTAATATGATGCTTCAATTAATCAGCACAGCAAGCAGGATTTTGAGCGAGGGAATAGACGTTATTATTGAGGGTGCTACTACTTTGCTTAACGGTATTGTTGAAGCGTTGCCAATAGTGGTAGAAGCCATTACAACGGCACTTCCCGAATTGATAACCGCTATTTGTGATTTTCTCACAAGTTCAGTAGGCTTAATTATTAATGCTACAATGACGCTTTTTAATGGCATTGTTTAGGCGCTTCCTACGATTATTGAAATGCTTGTAGCAATGCTACCCACCTTGATAACCTCTATTTGTGATGTGTTCTCTACGTCCGTTGGCTTAATGGTTGATGCCGCCATTACTTTATTTAACGGAATAATTGAAGCAATCCCGTAGATTGTTAGCGCTATTGTTGGCGCGCTTCCTACGCTAATTGAAGGTATTATTAACGGCTTACTCTCTTGTATTGGCTCGCTGGTTATGGGCTTCATAGAACTCTTTAATGCCTTTATGACGGCTTTACCCACAATTATTAATATTATCGTTGGGCAATTACCGCTTATTATTAACAACGTTGTTCAAGCGTTAGTAAGCGGAATTGGTATGCTTGTTCAAGGTTTCATTCAATTATTTATGGCGTTCGTTCAAGCCTTGCCTTCAATTATTAGCGTGATAGTAGGCAATTTACCCGTTATTATTGTAGGTATTATTTCAGCGTTGTTAACTAATATTCCCGCCCTTGTGGTTGGTTTTGTTCAATTATTTATGGCGTTTATTACAGCAATCCCGCAAATTGTTAGCGCTATTGCTGGTAGTATTCCAGAAATTATTAAGGCTATTGTTCAAGGCTTGTTAGATGGTATTGGACAATTATTAGAAGCAGCCGGTAAATTAGGACAAGCCATTTGGGACGGAATTAAAGGTATTTTTGGTTTTGGTAATCCCGGCAAAGAGATAGCCGACGAAACCGCCCAAGGTATTACCGATGGCGAAGGTAAAGTGTATAACGCGGGGCAAAACGCAGGAACAGCGTATAATGATGGTTTAGCCTCTCAAAGTGGCAAAACCTACGATACAAGTTTTGAAACCGGCGCTACCACAGTTCAAGGTATAGAAGATGGGCTTACGCCCCTTGAAAGCACAACAAATGATGCGTGTGCCACTTATAACGCCTGTTGGCAATAGGCTTCTTACGACACAACCGCCACGCTTGGCACAATGAAAGATAATATTAATGGGGAATTAAGTTCTATGTCTACTGATGTTAGCACCTATGCTAACGACATAAGCACCAATGCCGTAGAAGGCTTTAATACGGCTGCGAACGACATAGAAGAGCCGTTAAATCAAATGAGTAGCACAGTTGAAGAAGCATTTAGCAAGATGGAAGAAACAGTAAACAAAACCGTTGATAAGGTAGTAAATGCCGTTGAAATTATGGTTAGCAAATTATTAGATACCGTAAATTTCAAGTGGGAATTACCGTATTTAAAAATCCCGCACTTATCGGTATCAGGGCGTTTTAACACTAATCCCCCGTCCGTTCCCGTCTACAATATTGCTTGGTATGCGCACGGTGGCGTTTTTGATACACCTACCCTATTCAGCCATAACGGAAGCATTGGTGGTTTAGGCGAGAATGGCGCAGAGGCAATAGTTCCGCTTGAAAATAATACAGAATGGTTAGATAGAATTGCCGAGCGTTTAGGCGCTGGTAGTTCGCGCCCCATTGTTTTACAGGTGGACGGAAAAACTTTTGCGGAAACAAGCGTTGATAGTATTAACGCACTTACCCGGCAAACGGGCAAATTAGGTTTAGTATTAGCATAAGGAGGATAATAATGGCTTACTTCAAAATTAACGATACAGATTATAGTATGTATACGAGCGCGCTTAAAATCACGAACGCCTCTAATTATACATCACAAACAAACGCACATTACGATACCGTAGTTGATTACATTAACGACAAGAAAACCGTAGAAGTAGAAATTATCCCTCTGAATGATACCGTTATGTAGCAACTTACGGCAGATATTAGCGGGTTGGGTATGAGTATCTCATACCTTAACCCGCAAACAAAAGAACTTAAAACTATCAGTTGTATCTTGCCCTCTACAAACATTGAATACTACACAATTCGACAAAACAATATAAGTTTCAAAAAACTTAAATTGAAATTCACGGAACTTTAAGGGGGTATCATAAATGAGTATTTCCCCGATCCGGACACTCACGGCTACGGCAGAGTTTTATTTAAATAATTCAAAAGTAGCCGAATACGCAAACACAGACAAAATTATTTCATTCGATATTTAGCGCGTCGGTGAAGATAGCAAGTTTTTCGGTTTTGGTATCTGCCAGCGCCTTAACTTAAAGCTGATAGATAAAGAGCGGGCGCTTGCCTACACAACCGCCCACTCTATCAAAATAACAATTACCGACAATTCCGCGAACACCTTTACTTTTCCCTACTTTTGGATTAGTGAAATCCATAGAGACGAAAAAACAAACCAATTAAGCATTACCGCCTATGATTTAATTTACCCCGCCAGCGCGCACACCTACGACGAACTCACAATAGAAAAGCCTTATACTATTACGGAACTTCTTTCCGCTATTGGAACGTTGCTTAAAGTTGAAGTGAACGAAGTAGGAGAAGCGTTTAATATTTCTTATGCGGAAGGCGCGAACTATGAGGGAACAGAAACGATTAGAGAAGTATTAGATGACATAGCGGAAGCAACAACCACAATTTATTTTTTGGACAAAGATAATAAACTCACGTTCAAAGAGTTAGACAGAGACGGAGAGCCTATTTTAACGATAGATAAGAGTTTATATTTTGAATTAACTACTTCCTCTAATAAGCGCCTTCAAACGATTTGTAGCGTCACAGAGTTGGGCGATAATGCCAGCGCCTCTACTACTTCTATCGGCTCTACGCAATATGTAAGAGATAACCCCTTTTTAGAGTTGCGCGATGATATAACCACTATTTTAGATAGCGCCATTGAACGAGTAGGCAATTTAACGATTAGCGTATTTAATTGTAAATGGCGCGGAATGCCAATAGAGGTAGGAAGTAAGATAGCGCTGGTAGATAAAGATAACAGCAATTTTATTTCTTATCTTTTGAATGACACGATAGAATACAACGGCGGTTTAATAGAAAAAACTCTTTGGAAGTATGACGAGAACATGACAGAGACAGAGAGCAACCCCACAAGTTTAGGCGATTTATTGAAGCAAACTTATGCGCGCGTGGACAAGCAGAATAAAACGATTGAGTTAGTAGTTAGCAAAACGGAAGAGTTAGAGCAGAAAACTTCCTCTATCAAACTCTCTACCGACGAAATCAATATGGAAGTAAAGAAAAACCAACAAATTACAAACGGCAAAATTGAAGATGTGAATTCTACTCTCCAAGAGATAGAGAAAAAAGTAAATACGTCCATTACTGCCGATGATGTGAAAATTCTTATAGAGCAAAACATAGGAACGACGGACAAAGTTAAAACCTCTACGGGTTTTACCTTTAATGAAGATGGATTAAACATAACGAAAAGCAATAGCGATTTTTCCACAATAATTGATGAGGATGGTATGACAATCAAGAACAAAAGTAAAGTGATGCTTGAAGTTAATAATATGGGCGTTGATGCTATTAACCTTACCGCTTCCCAATATTTAAGAGTAGGAAACACGCGATTTGAAGATTATAAAAATAAGAAGCGCACGGGCGCTTTTTGGGTAGGAGGTTAATAATTAATGGCTACAACTTTTAGCGCCGGTTTAGTAGATGGCGGTAGATACCCGCTTAATACCGGCACGTTATATGCGTGTCGTTGTAATTATGGCGCGTCCTTAACGTATCAGCAAGTGATTAAAGATGATGGTAAATACATTCGCGTAGTTGTTAGCGGAACTTATAGCGTTAGTTATAAATCCCTATCGGGTTATGTGATGAAAGCGCCCAACAATTATACATTTACTGTTTAGGACGTGAGTAGCAACCGCTACGATAGCGCGGAACACTCTATTGTTAACGGCTCATACACCTATGAATATAAATATGATACGTTATCAGCCCTAACTTTTAAATATCGTATCTATGCTTGGTGTCAATGCGTCCCGCAATACGCCGGTAAAGAAGCAAGCGATTATATAGAGTGCGTGCCTTCTACAACAATAGGTGTTAGCGCCATTAGCGCAAGTAGCGCCGATATAGGCAAAGCAACCCGTATCACAATTACAAAAATGGATGATAGTTATACTGATAACCTCTACTATACGGTTAACGGCACTAAAACGCTTATCGCGCAAAACGTATCAAGCCCGTATGATTGGGTTTTACCTACTTCTCTCTTCTCTCTCTTGGGCAGTAGCGCGCGCTCTATCTCTATAAGGTTATCAGTAGAGACGTTCAGCGGATCGGTAAGCCTTGGAACAGATGTAGTAGATATAAACGGATTGGCGGCGGAGGCTGATTGTAAACCAACCTTAAATCCGCTATTAACCGTTCTCAATCCGCAAACTACGTTAACCGGTAATTCTACTACCGGTATCGTAGGTTTTAATAAAGTAAACGTAAAACCGCAAGCAACAGCGCGTTATAACGCTACCATTACCTCTATCACCACGAAACATAATGGAAATTCCAAGAGTGGAGAAGAAGTAGAGTTTGATTTAGGTAATGATACTTTTACAATTACCGTTGTAGATAGCCGCGGTTTTAGCGCTTCAATCACTAAATCAGTTCCGCTTGTTAATTGGTTTAAGCCTACTCTTACTTTTAGCGCCGAAAATCCCGACGCAACAGATAACAGTTGTAAAATAAGCGCGTCTGGCTCATTCTTTAATTCCTCTTTTGGCGCAGTAGCCAATACGTTATCTATTTAGGTGCGCTGGAAAACCGGGAGCAATGAGTATAGCGAGTGGGTAAACGCTACTACAACACTAAATAGCAATTCATACACTTCAACGTATACCGCCACGTTAGATTATACGAAGCAATGGACAATTCAAGTTAGGGCAGTAGATAAACTAACTACTATTTTAGGAAAAGAGATAATAGTAAATACACTACCCGTTTTCGATTGGAGCGCTACCGATTTTAATTTTAACGTGCCGGTTATGATACAAGCCTCTGCCCCCGGATTAATTGTAAAATCTCCAACAGGAGGATTAAGCGGGCTAAGAACTGAAAACGTAAACACGGGAAGTGCTATGTTTGTTGGAAATGAACACGATGGTAAAATACACGGTATATATTCCTACGCGCAAGGGGTATGGTTAATCCATAGCGACGGAACGAATTGCTATATATGCGGGAATAAAGTTCGTAAAATCACAACCGGCACGGCTACGCCTTCCGGTGGTAGTGATGGCGATATTTATTTTCAATATACGTGAGGTGGGCTAAATGGGAACTTGGAGCGCAAGCGCGCCAACTAATCTTGCTACCTCTTGGACAAAAGTAGGCGAAACAAGCGCTATTAACTGCTACTATTGTATTAGATATAGGCAAGATGGAGCGTGGCACAACAATTGGTTTTACTACGTTATGAAAGTTGTAGGCTATACAGCGCGCACGACAAGTAATTAGGCAGTTCAATGTATTGAATTATATGTTAACGATGGCAACACCGATATAGGCTTATCATTTTACCCCGTAGCAACTGATAGCACAGGGGAAGTAGTGGGTGAGTATATTCTTAACTCACCGCACACTTCCTCTTTAACGAAAATTGCTACGCGCTATTATACCACTACGAATAATAAAACCCCTGATACATTAACTTTTGGTGTATATACTTCCGCATACACAAGCCGCGGCCCTTCCGTTGGTAGTGTAGGCGATAAAGTGCGTATCAATGCGCGCGTATCGGGCAGTAGCCCCGTCATTAAAGGCGCTACACCTTGGGTTAATATAAGTGGAACTTGGAAGTAGTGTATTGCTTGGGAAAATGTAGGAGGCACTTGGAAAACAGTTTTACCGTATATAAATAGTGGAGGCACTTGGAGGTAGTAAAGATGGATTTTCAACCGATATTAGAGGCAGTTTTTTAGCAAGGTATTTGGTGCGCGTTGTTCGTGTGGCTTTTTTATGATAGCCGAAAACGGAGCGAAGAACGCGAAGAAAAGTTATATACAATTATCACAGAACAAAAAAGTATTTTAACGCAAATTTCCAACTCGCTTATCTTAATGGACGAACGAATTGGGAAATTAGAAAATACGCTTTTAGGAGGAAAAGGTAATGATTGATTGGAAAAGAGTTTTACGCACATTAGTTCAATCCGCTGCGGGCGCGGGTATCGCCCTTATCACGGCGGTTTCGTAGGATTGGAGCAAACAGAGCCTTATTTCTGCGGGAATTACATTTGCTTCTACCGTTGTTATTGCCGTTCTTATGAACATCAAGGGACAGGTTGAGGACGATGAAACAACTAACTGAATGGTTTAAGGCGCAAGTAGGTATCCAAGAGAAGGAAGAAAATAATGTTATCTATAATACTATCTACTATGGGCGCGAAGTGAGCGGAGATAATTTCCCGTGGTGTTGCGCGTTTATATGGGTAGGATTTAATGAGAACAATATGAGTAGCCTTTTTTGCGGAGGCACTAAAACCGCCTATTGCCCGTTCGTAGTTCATTGGGCGCGCACGCATAACCAATGGATAACGAGCGGATACCGCGAAGGGGATTTAATTCTTTTTGATTGGGATAGCGACGGCGTAGCGGATCACATTGGTTATTGTATTGGCGTAAACGGCAATACGGTTATCGCGATTGAGGGAAACGCCGGTGATAAGGTTAGTTAGTGCTACCGCGTAGATAATATTATGGGCGCGTATCGTCCCGCATACCCAACCGAACAACCGCCTATAACTCTTCCTGTCCTTGAAGATGAATACATCGTTAAGGCTGGTGATAGCCTATGGAGTATTGCCGAGAGGTATTTGGGAAGCGGGTTAAAGTGGCAAGAAATTTATAATTTTAACAACCTAAATAGCACAACAATTTTGATTGGATAGAAACTAAAATTACCGAAAAGAGAGGGGTAAAATCCTCTCTTTTTCATTAATAAAATCAGCGTGCCACATTGAAAATAATCAGGGGGACAGAATTTGAAAAGTGCTGATTTTTCAATGGTTTGTGGATTTTTTGAAAAGCCGTTTTAGAAAACGCTGATTCGTAATCAGCAGGTCGTGTGTTCGAGTCACATTGCCAGCTCCAAACCCTGTATCCGTTGAGGATACAGGGTTTTTTCTATTTTCTTGACAAATTTGTCCCTCTGATTTATACTGCGAATTAAAAAGATAAGTGGGACACTTTTAAGGAGGATTTAGGGCTATGCGTATCAAAATGGCGGCTGATGAAGATAGGGAATTGACAGATGTTTTAAAAGAATTTCTTACTCTTAAAGCAAGCAACAACTGCGCGCGGAAAACAATTCACAATTATGAGCAAAGTATTTTGAAACTTCAAAAGGATGAAGCCATAGAAAAAATTAGCGAACTCACCGACGAAACAATAATTGATTGGAAAAAAAGAATGTTGGATAGTTCTCTTTCCGCTTCTTCCATTAATCATTATTTGCGAGATGTGCGCGCGTTCGTCAATTACTGTATCAGCAAGCACTACATTCCATTTTTCCAATTTGAACTTATCAAGCAACAGGAAGAAGGTATTAAGTTCCTACCAAACACCGACATAGAAAAACTTTTAGAGAAACCGCTTAAAACAGAAACCTTCCCTACTTGGCGCTCTTGGATGATTGTTAATTGGGTTTACGCAACCGGCAACCGCGAAAGCACTATCTGTGAAGTAAGATTAAGTGATGTAGATTTTAGCGGAAGCCGTATTTATTTGCGCCACACCAAAAGCCGTAAACTACAAACTATACCCCTCTCGCGCACGCTTGCTTCCTATCTCAAAGAGTATATACGCTACTTCCGCAAAAACTGCCCGCCTACCGCCTATCTCTTCCCCTCTATTGGAGATACCAAACTAACTACTGACGGGCTACGGAGAGGCTACGCGCGCTATTGTAAAAGCAGAGGCGTTTCTAATACTTCCCTACACGGAATACGGCACACCTTCGCGCAAGAGTGGATTAACAACAACGGCAACCTCTACCAATTACAGATTATGTTAGGACACTCTACCCCAACTATGACGCAAAAGTATTTGCGTGCGGTAGGAACTCGCTTTGATAGTTTTGAGGATTTTAACCCGCTTGATAAAGCGCGCACCGCCAGCAGGACGAAAGAAGTAGTATTAAGTGTAAGGGAGAGTATAACCAACGATAAAAACGATAATCCGCAAATCGTAGTAATTCCCCCCGAAAACGGAGAATAAACGATTTACCCCACCAAAAGGAAGAGAGAAGAGTAAAAAAAAATTTGCTTTTCTCTCTTTTTTGTATTTATGGTATTGCTTTTTGCGCTTGCTTGTGTTATACTATTATATTTTATATCCCATTGACAAATGCGCTTTAATGTGCTATAATGTTAACGTAATGAGGAAGGGGAAACCTCCTCCATTCAACAAAATATGTTTAAAAATATGATTACATAAAAGGAGTAAAAAACATTATGAAGAATCTTAAAGTGAAGTTTGGCGCTAACCCGTTTGGTGATACGAAGGAGGAACTGCTGAAAAATGCGGAGCGTCGTTTGGCTACTAATTATGATGATAACGGTAGCGGTTTTAAAGTTTATCAATACATTATGGAACACGGGGACGGCTGCGTTCTGGAATACGAAGAAAATCCCTATGAGCAGAACCCCGAAGATGCTGAAATGTATTTTGGTTTAATTGCCCTTGAACATATGGGCTATATCAAGCACAAAGAAGCAAATATTATTGAGTTTCGCCCGTGCGGACGCTAATTTAAAGAAAGGGATTTTAATTTATGTCTAAAAAGATAATGAATAAGAAATTTGATGTATTTTATTGCGATGACAAGCGCGATAGAAGTATTTACTGTCAAGCGTGGGAAAACCTTTATCGTAAAGGTTGGGAAGGGAACGCTGCCGTTATCTACGATGACATTTTTAAGAAAAATAAAGATAAACTTTTCCGCCCTCCGTTTAGATTTGCCTATGCTAATTATCGCTCAACTATGAGTGATGAAGAAATTACCCACGCTATCGAAGTGCTTATTAAGTGCGGTTATTTTAAGAAGTTTGACAATAAAACAGTTTATTTTTATCCCAAAGGAAACGAAGAACTTATTAATGCTTTTCTTAACGAAGAAGAAAGCGCCTAATTATAGAAAGGTATCAAATATGGAAAATTACGAAAAGATTTTTATTAAAGAAAACATTCACCCCGGTATGAGCGCAAAGGCACATAGAGAACTTTATGGCAGAAAGTGCTTCCTGCTTGATTTAGAGGACGAATATATATGGGATGAATACCAGAACGCAGGTAAAATCTATCAAGCAATTATTGATATGCTTCCCAATGATACGATGCTCACCCGTGAAAAAGTTAATGAAGAACTTGAAGGGCGAGAGTGGGGAACTCTTGACGAAGATGATTATGAGGTAGGGATTAATCAACTCATTGATTGGGGTTTCCTTATTGAAGAGGAAGAAACGGTTAATGATATTCCTGTAATGTGGTTTAATTGGTAATGGCGGACGCTGACGCGCCCGCGCCAATAGTAGGAATAATTAAAGGGTATAATGCCCGAGACAGGTAGAAGCGCAAACGCGCTTCTTTTTTTATGCGATCCGGCGCGCCCTCTTTTCTTCCCTACTCTTGGACAATTCCCATTAATCGGCGTAAGCCTTTTTTCATATATCTATGGACAAAAGTGATTAAATAAATATTCACTAATTTTAGTATAATACGAGAGGAATATTCAATACCTCTTGACATTTATTCATTTTTGTGATATAATATACATAGGTGAGTAATCATAAGGGCAAAACTGATTAATATATCTGCCCTGATTTTTAATTGTATATGAAAGCATAATGTTTTTCTCCTTTTTCCTTTTAGAGGGGTTTGAGTAGTAGCGAACCCCTCTTCTTTTTAGGGAAGCAAGAGAGACATTGTATAACGAATGAAGGAGAATAAAATAAATGTTAGTTAAAACGGAAACCATAACCATTAAAGTAAGTGAAGCCGAGAAGAAGGCTATTCAACAGATGGCGCAAGAGCAAGATATTAGCGTTAGTAAACTCTTGTATCGCTTTATAAAAAAGAACGGATTAATTTAAAGGAGAAACAAAACAATGGAACAAAGAACGTATCTTTATACTATTTTCAGCCGGGATTTAGCATTTAAGTTAGCATAGAAAGGTTTTAAATGCTACGGAACGGGAACAAACAGCCGATATAACGACAAAGAGGTATATTTCTTTAAAAATACACCAGAACTTCACTATGAAATATACCAATACAAAAATAATAAATAAATTTTAGAAAGGAATTATAACAAAATGTCTTATCCAAACCAGTTATTTACAATTTCACAAAGATAGAAGTGTGAAAAGGATTTTTTCCAACTTTCTAATAAAGCGTTCAAAGACGCTTATAAAAATTTATCTAAAAAAGCCCTTGGTATGTGGGTAATCTTAATAGGCAATAGCCCAGCTTTTACTAACGAATTAAGCCGTGCTGCGTTTAAGAAAGAGTTGAATATGGACGGGAAATCGTATGAGCGCGCTTGGAGAGAGTTGAAAGAGAAGGGTTATGCGGTTTTGAAAGAAGGCTCAAAGAATACTTATTTAATTCTGGAAGAGCCTATAAAAATTATCCCCCTCCAAACGGAGGGAGATAATAACCCCGACAAAATTGAGGGAGATAATATCCCCCCCAAAATTGTCGATTATCCCCCCCAAAATTGTCCTTTATCTCCCTCAAAATTGTCCTTTATCTCCC
>ERZ808267.188-NODE-188-length-23265-cov-3.484662_pt1 | contig 23265 bp, 25 predicted proteins | sample MGYA00521241_ERZ808267 | MGnify/ENA primary metagenome ERZ808267 (study PRJEB31516, sample SAMN03275592) | gut metagenome | biome: mammalia-associated habitat; material: feces | host: Papio cynocephalus | place: Kenya | collected 2012-07-19 ...
TGGAATAATATAGACGCTTTTGCCAATCGTGTAAAAGTTGGTCAATTTTTTGGAATAATATAGACGCTTTTGCCAATCGTGTAGTATTTTTGGCCTGTTTTTTACCCCCTATTTTTGGCGTTTTTCGAGTTGGTCAATTTTTTGGAATAATATAGACGCTTTTGCCAATCGTGTAAAAGTTGGTCAATTTTTTGGAACAATATAGACGCTTTTGCCAATCGTGTAGAAAATCTAAATGGGTAAAAAAGCCAAATGGGCGAGTTGGTCAATTTTTTGGAATAATATAGACGCTTTTGCCAATCGTGTAGGACTTTGGTCAACTTTTTGGAATAATATAGACGCTTTTGCCAGTCCTCTTTGAAATGCGGTAAAATGTGGTTAAAAATGGATATTTTATAAAGAAAACCGTATTTTTGGGGGTTGTTTAGACGTTTTTGCCATTTGTGTAAAAAGTTGGTCAATTTTTTGGAATAATATAGACGCTTTTGCCAAAAATGTAAATTTTGGACCAAAGCAGTTTTTGAAAATAGCCAAAAATCAGTAGGAAATTATACAGGAATCTATTGTAGGATATTAAAAACAGTATGTGGTCAACTTTTTGGAATAATATAGACGCTTTTGCCAATCGTGTAGAATTTGGGTCAGTTCTTTGGAATAATATAGACGCTTTTGACGGAGGGGGTAATAATTTTGACGTACTTGATAAGGAATACGAACATTGGTTATTCTGGGATATGCGTTAAAGCGTCTATTGAATATAGACGCTTTTGCCATTTGTGTAGCGTTTTGGTCACGTTTTTGGAATAATATAGACGCTTTTGCCGGCAGAAAATGGGTTGCATACAGCAAACCTACTAAATAGGGTAAAATCGCGCTATGAATCAATATCCAAGTATAATGGATAATGGTATAGAGCGTAGTTGGTCAGTTTTTTGGAATAATATAGACGCTTTTGCCAGTCGTGTAGGACTTTGGTCACATTTTTGGAATAATATAGACGCTTTTGCCAGAGGGGGTGTAAAAGGTGGTATTTTTCCTGTGGGTAAAAATGATGTTTTAATGGCTGGGCAACTTTTTGGAACAATATAGACGTTTTTGCCAATCGTGTAAAAATTGGTCATGTTTTTGGAACAATATAGACGCTTTTGCCATTCCTGCACGGAAAAACCAAAACCAAGATATAATTTGTTAAATCGTAATAAAAGGCGTAAATTGGGGAAATTGAGTTGGTCAATTTTTTGGAATAATATAGACGTTTTTGCCAATCGTGTAAAAGCTGGTCAACTTTTTGGAATAATATAGACGCTTTTGCCAGTCCAGATATATAATGCCAAATTTAGAAAAGTGGGTAAAACAGCGAAAAACGCCCGAAAAAACCACCCAAAGTGCATACCCACCTCCTGTGTGCTCCAATATGATTAAATGCCTTTTAAGGGCATTCTCGACGTTTCTAGGGCTATCTGCGTTTGGATACGCTTCGATATGATTACACTAAGGAAATTGCTACGCGAAGGATTTTGCGCTTGAATCATGACATGGGGGGATCTCAACCCAACCCAATGTGGGGGTATGTGTTCTTGGGTATCCGCGCGGACGCATCTATTCACACACCTATTCGCACATCCTAACATGGTAAGTCCTCACGGTAGTCTCAAAGGTAGGTCAACGCCATTTTATTGCGAAGGAGCGTCCTGTATTCAAATGTGGTGTTGAGTTGTATCATACGACAATGTGGTCGTCCATGCAATGGGGGGTGTATGGTATGTGCTCGCATATAGTGTCATGCATATCTGCTATCGTTACTATTCGCATTTAGGATTGAGTGCGAAACGTAAGGTCAACGTGTAGTGCCTGCGGCCTCTTTTCGTATTCTGATTCGCGAGTGGAGACGTAAGGCAAAGTCCACTTGTTTGTATTCGTATCCATGAGCATCGTTGGTTCAGTCTTCATTGTGGGATTCGTTACCGTAAGCAAAGTGTAGCTGTGGAGAATTCCATCAGTGGATCGAAGCAAAAACGCAAAGAGGATCGTGTAGTGTTTGCGTTAGTGTAGAGAGTCCCTTTCGTGAACTAACTCAATTAGAAAATTGAAGTGTGTTCGGGATGCTTCTGATATGACTCTCATATAGGAACACGAAACAAATCTCATCTATGTTTGCTTACAAACACGAGGCGGTGTTGTGTTCAGTTCATGTGGACTCCACGGTAGTGTGTTGTGTGGGTGTTCCATGTAGTGGTACTGATCGGTTTTGCCGTCAGCTTTAAACTCTACACGTTCATGTTTATACACTACTTAAATGGTAGTAATGAAACAAGATCGAAAGGCAAATGCGAAGCGTTGGCGTAATGGTTTGAGTTGAGTAATCATTCCAAATCTGAAAGCAGTCATAGAGGAGTTTGATGTTGAGTCTCATTCTCAAAACTGAGGTGTAAGGTGAAGTGTTTGCAACCTGGTTGTGTTCCGAATTTGAAATCGAAGTGCGATGTGTCAGGTGTTGTGTTTACACTCGGATGGTAATTCAAATTTCAAAACAAGTAATGAAGTATTCCATCTCGGATTGTAACTCAAATCGAAAGTGAAATGTAAAATATTGCGTGCAGGTCTTCAACCGAGATCCATAACAAAAATGTAAATGGAACGGTGCGGAATTCACAACGGGATTATGTTCAAAATCAAAAACGGAATGTGTAGTGTCACGGAAGGTGTTTTAGGTTGTGTTGTATTTCAAAATCTATTGCGTCACATGAGGCATCTGTTCCCGAGTATGAATTCAAAATCAAAACAAAATTGAAAGCGATGCGTGAAGGTGTTGCATAGAGTTTTAAGGTGAGGTACCAACTCTGAAATGGAAATGCAACACGATGACAACAGCTTTAAGTCTCAACTGAAAACCTAAAGCAAAAAGTATAGCATTCACATTGGGGTAATGATGTGAAAGCGGAAACGGAATGTGAAGGGGTGAGTGATAGTCCTACCAACGGGATTTCGTTTCAAAGTGGAAGTGTAATGCTATAGTCCTGCACTATGGGGATGATATGGAATTAAAAGTGCTCTACGAAGAGTTACGGACAGCGTTCACGCATGGAATGCATTTCGAACTGGAAAGTGTGATGGTAGCAGTTTTGAACTCCGACTGATTCCAAAACTAAAGGTGGTATGCAAAGGTGTGGGTAATGGTTTTACTATGCCATCGAAACCCAAGGATAGAACGCTCAATGGGAGTGTCCACACTTGGAATTGCAAGTAAGCGTGAAAGGAAATTCTAAGAGTCACGATGCTATACCACACTCAGGTATCAACCGAATACACAAAGGGTGTGTGTTCCATCTTATATCTCTATCAGAAGCTGTGACCTGAGCTTATCTATATCGGTGTTTAGTACTGCCTGTGCGATTAGTATGAGCAAAGGTTTGATATAGGACTGCGCAGGAAGTTCGGAGAAGTTCTCAAGGAATCCCTGTAAGGTTACAAACTTGCTCTTGACGAAAATGACATTGCATACCTGCTCGCCTATACCCAACGAAGTTATGAAAGTAACAAAATCATTAAACGATGTCCAACGGTGAATGTATCCCACCCACCCGAAGTAATCAGGGTTGAGGATGTAGATACCTAAATTCTCCTTGGTGCGTTTTATCTCTATATACTCTCCGGCTTCCGCCTTACGATGTAGCTCTGCATAGTGAATGTATGCCGCGTCGCTCCACTTACCCTTCGGTAGTGTAATACCCTGCAACCCGAGTTTTACCTTCTGCTTTCTCTTGTCCTCTTTCACTTCGTATTGTGCAGTGCTATCATATACAAAGATTCCATTAGGGTAATCTTTTGAGTACAAAGCAACCATAGGAACGTATTTATACTTACGTGTCTCTTCTTCGCTCCATCTGCGCCACTGCATTCCTGTGTCTGTGTCTGCGAGTATGACCAATGCCGGCGAGTGTAATGTCTGTCGGAGATGTAGCTTGGATATGTCTATTGTCCTCGTATCTCCCAGGAAGGAGTCCTCGTTGAACTCCAAAATGTTATCAGCCTTCGCTGCCGCAATGAAGTCGGGTCCCAGTGAAAGTGGTATGCGCAAATTGCATGAGAAGGAATGCATCAGCCCGAACTTCCTCGGTTGAACACCGCAGTTAAACCACCCTGTTTCCAGATAGTATCTGTTTTGCGGATCCCTTACCAACCTAATGTCTTCGTCCTTGCAATACGGTAAAGATAACTGTTCATGTACCACACGGCGCAATCCGTCTGTGTCCAACCCAAAGAATTCCTTTAAGGGATGGTCAGGTACAAGTTTTGCCGGACTGTAGGAACGCCCCACTGAGAATATATGGGGTCTACCCAAACTATCCGATACATTGATGTATCCCAGCTCCTCTAGAATCTCGTCTTTGTATGGAATGCCATCCGGACAAAGGTCAAATTCCGTAAGCGTATTAGAGCAAGAGCATCTAAAGGGTCTCCCATCTGTGCGGCAATATTCGAACAGCTTGCCTGCCTGAATTGCGGTTAATGCCCCGAAGCTAACAGGGTGTGACATTTCACCAGAACTCACCTCTTGGGGAATCATGTAGAGGTCGTCCTTGCGGTAGGCAATTCTATAGCGGGCACCTGCTGTCCAAGGGTCGCCTTCTCCAACCGTGACGTAGTGAAGCTCGCGGTCGCGTTCATATATGAACAAGCCGCATATAACATACCCATCGGGACATGTTGAATAATGCCCCTTATATGTGCCGAAATTATACCCGTCGGGATGTTTATACCACAATGTCTTGTCGCCTTTTTCCCAACGCCCGAAATTATATCCCGGTTCCCAAATATCCTTTAACTCGCACTCATAGCCCGTCTCACCCTTAGGCTTTTTCCAAAATTCGGATATGGAAAATATCTGTAGAGGTATTTCTCGCGATAGGATCATTCGCGCTCCCCCAGGTTGTCTTTCATTTCATAGACGTAGTGTTTCAGATGTAAGAGGTTACTCTCCATAACGGGTATGTAATCCTCAGCCGCCCGCAATGATGCCCCCAACTCCTTGTCAAGCACTCGCGTGAATTGCGGAATCTTACAGAATGTCTCCAAGTCCCAAGTGCCGTCGTGTAAAAGCGGCATCTTGACGGACACCCCGCCGGAAATCACCGCCGTTCCGTCCTCCCCCACCGACACGGCTATATCAAAGGCACGACTTTTTAACTCGCCCTTGTCGCATGTCCATAGAGTTAGATCCGAACGAACATAAAACCGGCTCTCTCCCTCTTTGTATGTGAGACGAAAATTATACCACCTGTGTGTGAAACGGTAAATTTGAAAATTATCAAAAGTAGCCGAAAACTGACTACTCCCCCGAATGTTAAACTTCTTTGATTCCACACCTACTCCTATATCTCTAACTGTTTTTTACTTTAAATTTCTTTGTAAGTCTTCCGCGTATTCGCGAAAACCTGCCAATTGAAGTTCCAATGTAGGTAGGTACTCCTGTACCGCCTTTAGCGATGCCCGTAGCTTCCTATCAAGGTATTCACGCACCTGCTCGGTCTCCGAGAAAGCCTTCAAGTCGTTTGTTCCATCCGCCAAGCGTGGCATGTATACCCCGCGTGCCGTTGGAAAGTTCGTCCTGCCCTCCCCGTCTACGGCAATCAACCTATCCAGGCGTTTCGCCGTAACGCGATCGAAGAACTTCGTGAACAAACCGTCCTCCGATTCCAACCATACCGAACCCCCCAGTTCTCTCAGAACAAAGTTCTGCCCGCGGTGTGTAAATGTATATCTCCCTTGCATGTCGTTAAATTCTTCCTAAAAGTATTTGCTTTACCTTCTCCGCCCCGAGATTTTGGAATATGTCCAGTATCCCGGCGAGAAACTTCTTTACCCGCGAACCGTCCACCAACTCCGCGTAATGCGTAAGTGCGTCCTCTATGCAAATACAGTCTTTCCGTATGAAAATTTCCCCGCAGGCTATGGCCGCCATGCCCGAACTCACTAAAAGCTGAACGAATACAGCCCAACTACTCCCCTCTTCGACGCCGGACATCATTACCCATGTCAAATCCCAGAATTTGATCTCTCGGGATAGTACGCCCTTCACCAGCTTATGGTCCTTCCATATTCGGACGTATTCGCCCTCCTCCTCTTTTTGCCTTATCTGCGCGTAGCGCAGTAGCTCCGAGTCGGGGAATTTCAACAACTTTGAATCCCGAATGTACTGCCCTACTCCAAGTCGGGCTATCCTATCCCCCTGCGATTCGCGCCTCTCAAGTTTTTGTGCCGAATCGTATATATTTTTGGGCAGGATGCCGTCTCCTGTTGTCCTATACCCAATTCGTTTCTCCAGATTGGTGTAGCGCATGCTTACGCTCCGAGTCAAAGGTTTCCATCTCCCGTTCGGATAATCCTTCGGTAGCAACACCGACTCTCGGTGGGATACCCTGCACTCTACCGGCTCATCCAGCTCCAATTTGCAAATGTCCTGCTCCGGCAATGCCATTCTACCATAGGGTGTAAACAGCACAGGCCCCTCCGTGTTTATCGCTATTATGCGCCGTAGCACATTCGGCGAAAACGGTATAACCGCAAAACCTCCGATGTTTTCCGCAGCAAAGGATGTGTGAAAGGAAAATTCATTGCCCTCAAATTGCGCCGTGCCTTGCCCTAAACCGTATTTCCCGTTCTGGAGGTATACCGTTGTATGGAAGGGCGATTTGGCTGCCTTAAAAGCACCTTCTACGTCCTCGTAGGGTATTCCCAGAAATCCGCTTAATGGATGGTAGGCGGGTAACTGTTTAAAACAACCATACATCTTCGTTACGGATAGGTAGGATTTACCTACGCGAACGTAGCCCAGCTTTTGCAGTATTTCGCCGCCAATAACCGCGTTCGGATATTCCGCCCGCCATTGGTTAACCCCAGATAATACTTCGTAGCCTTCGGGCTTTACCGAGTGCTCCCTACACCATTTGAGAAATATTTCCTCCTTCGGCGTGTTGCGGCAAAGGCGAATCCATGTCTGTGTGTCTGTATGCGTGTCCCCCATCGTCTAAACCCTCGCCAAAAGAAGCTGTTTGAGTTTTTCTTCTCCCAGTTTTTGGTATGTATCCAGGATGCTCTCAAGATAATTGCGAATCGCGGATCCCTCCTTCAGCTCGGCGTAATGTACCAACGCATCCTCTATACGAATACTGTCGTTCCGGAGGAAAAACGTCATGCAGGTATATTCGCCCATGCCCGCCTTCGATAGGAGTTCGAAAAGCTCCCTCCAGCCATACGGACTTCCGGGCACCGCGCACAATACCCACGCAAGGGTTCGGTATTCGGGATCGACGTATTGCGAAAATACCCCCTGTACAAGGTTGCTCCCCTTTGTGAGCATTGTGTATTTGCCGGACTCAACTTCTTTGCGGCATTCTGCGTATTGTAAAAGTTCAAAATCGGACCACTGCTCTGTCTTTACCTCCTTCGCGTAAGAGGTCATGCCCAGACGTGCCAGTCTTTCTTTCTTTGTCTCTTTCTTTGTTAGGGTGGCATCCCCGAAATCATAGTACACTCTAATCGGCTCTGGCTCGCCCCCGTCTGTTCTATATGCGCTAAAGATAGCCGGGAGATGGTATTTTCGCTCGGCTTCTTTCGTGACTACCTTCCAGCGCGCCCAATTTTTAGGTAACAACCGAACCTCCCTTCCCGACTGCTCCGCAACCAACTCCCTTTCAAGCCCCAATTGGGGGATTTCCGAGCGGCGGAGTTGGATTTGGCCCTTAAAATCAAACCACACCTCTGGTGCCGTACCACCCCTAAGCCTCAATACTTTGCGGAATACTTCCGAATCAAACGGGCACATCACAAAGTCCATGGGAACAGTTGTCAAATTAAAGCGGAATTTCTCCCCTTCGAATTTTGCCAAACCGGAGCAAATTGCATATTTGTCGCCCGTTAATGCGTAAACGATGCGCTCGGTTGTTCCGTCCGCGCTTTGTCTATATGCCGACTCTACTGTGTCGTAGTTTATTCCCAAAAAACCCTGTAGCGGATGTCCATCATCCAGTATGCCTGCCTGTGTCGCGAGTAATTGGTTAAGGCTTTTGAGTCTGCCGTCTATCATAACGTAGCCCAAATGCTTCAATAATATGGAATCCGGTTTCACCCCGGGATATTGTATACGCCAACGCGACTTCATATACCCGGCTCCCGTATGCTCCGGCACTATGCCGTTGTCCAAAAACCAGCGGAGGAGTAGGTTCTCTTGCTTGCCCCCATCCTCTACGGCAATGAATGTATCGTCGGCTGCCCGAACTTCATGTATGCGCAGAGCTATATCCTCCGTCTTTATAGCTATTGTGAATTTCGGCGACACCGCGTCGTCGGAATTCGGATCCCGCCCATATGAACGTATATCCCTCGGGTCCGCATCCCCCACTGTGCAAATATGCAGAGGCTTTTCGGTATCTACCGCGACAACGTTGGAAAATTCATACCCCGCCGGCAAAACCGCAAAATGCCCCGCGTTTATGGTTGTTATGTCAGGCGCGTCTGTAACGTGCCAGAGTGCTTCCTTGTTCTTATGCCAGAGCGTATAACGGGCAAACGGGTTGAAAACCCTGTTGAAACACCCGGCGTCGTTCAATGTGTCCGCGAAGTATCGCTTGTTTGCCCATAGGTGGAACCTATCCGTTTGCGTATTTAGGTGTATAAGCTTCATTATTGGTTATATCAGTTGCAGTCCGAGGGTTCTCATCCTGTCGGGGCCTATCTTTGCAAATGCCGCTACTATCCCCTGCAGAAAGCTATGTATGCGCCCGGGATTCATTTCCGCAAAGTGCTGCAAAGCGTCCGCGAAGTTCACGCAGTCGCTGCGCATAAACAGCTTTCCGCATGCTTCACCGCCCACCCCCGCAACACGTATCGCGTGCGTGAGCTTGCCCCAGTCCAAATCGTATGCCAAGTCGAGTGCCGATCCTATCCAGTTCAACCCGACAAAGTCGTTATCACGCGTTTGGCAGTATTGCAGCACCGAGGCGATTTCCGGAGATTCCTTCGTAAACACGGTATATTCTCCGCGCTGCATTCCGTTGCGATACTTGACGTAGGACTCTATCTCGGTGTCGCCCCATTTTGATATGTCTATTTCTCCTATGTATGACTCCGCGCCGAGGCGTTTGATGCGATCCTGCTTTCTCTCGCGCTTTTCATATGTCGCCTGCGAATTGTAAACCTTTATAGGTTTGTTTTCCCCGTCAACTGTGGTTCGGTATGCCGGATAGGTTTGAAGCTTCTGGAATTTTAGTTGTATGCTTCTCGTAGCCGGCTGATACATCCCCTTCGGGTAGTTTTTGGGAAGCAATACCACGGAATTATGCTCCCAATCCTTGGCAACCACAGGTGTAGACAGGTTCAACTTCCCCACATCGGCAATCGGAATGCGAAGCTCCCCGTAGCCGGTAAATTGTATAACTTGCCCCTTTCGGGCCGTCAATATCGCCCGCATTGCCTTGCCGCTATAGGGCAGGATTAGCTCCTCACGCCCGGTATAGTGGGTCGGAAGGTGGTATGTGAATTCCTCTCCTTCGAACTTTGCCGTCCCCCATGCGAGGCTATACTTCCCGAAATACCCGTAAAGGTATTGGAGTTGCCTGTCTGTGCTCTTTTGCGCCAACGCTTTTATTTCTGCATAGTCCAACCCTATAAACTTGTGAAGCGGGTGGTCTTTCCCCAGTGGCACGCATCCAAGTATGCGGTTCAGAATGTGTATGTATTGCCCATGGACTTTTACCAAGCTCAAAGCTTCCAAGGTTCTGTCGTCGGGGAATAATCCGGAATATTCCAAGTTCCACATGGTTGTGGACCATCCCGCCTCCTTGCACTCCGGCTGGATACCCGCCCTTAAACACCACCCCAGAAAGGTCTTTTCCTCTGCAGAGCACCACTTTAAGATGCATTGATGTTCCGGTTTACTATCTACAACGCGTATGCGTAGTTTAATATCAGTTTCACACACCCCCACCCTGTACGCTGGCGATTGTAAATTTCCGTCGTCGGGCATCTTTGTGTAGTTGGCAATATCCCTCGGATTCTTGTCACCCACAGTACATATTTGAAGGGGTTCATCCGCATCATAGACAAACCCGTCCGTGAAAACATACCCCTCGGGTAGTTCGGAAAAGTGCCCCCTGTCGCGTATGCATTGGTCTGGTTCATCTGCCAACCAATATGTCCCCGCCTTTGTAATTGCCACGCTATACGAAGAAAAGGGATTGAAATTTGTACATAGCGCTACGGGTTCGCAGCCCTGATATTCTCTTAGGCGTCTTACGCTTGCCCCTGGGCTTGCGATTGTCCTCGTTCCGGTGAGTTGTTGTCTTAATTCCATAGTAGCTGTTATATTTGTGCCATCAACAGGCGCTTCAGCCCGTCTGAACCGAGTGCCGAACAGGCTTGTATAATGGTCGTTAGAAAGCGGTAGAGAGTAGATTGCGGTTTTAAACCCGAAATATTCTCCAGCGCCGACGAAAGTGTTGCGTATTCCTTCTTGACAAATATAACCCCACAGCACCGCTCCCCGGCACCGGATTCTTCCAGAATCACTCCGGTCGATTCGAAGGTCGCCTCTACCCGATATACCCATCCGAGATATTTCATTCCTTCGGCGTCGGGCTTTTGGTACACCCAATCAAGGTTGTCAAGGAAATCGCCTTTTCGCAATAGCTTTAGATAAGCATCGGATTTCGAAAGTTTTACGTAATGCAATATGTCTGCATCTCCCCAACGGTGCAGTTGAATCTCCTTGGAGTATTCCACCGCCTTCAGACGCGTTGCCCTCTCCGAAGTGGTTTCCTTCGGCTTCCGTGTCTTCGTGGTATCGTATACGCGCGTAGCCTCCGTAGCAGTCTTGTCGCCCTTGTGGATTCGATAGGCGCAAACGGTATCCGCTGCGTATTTACGCAGAAATTTAGAGTCAACATCTTTCCATTTTGGATCCTCTTGAGGCAGAATAACCACAGGAGTCCCCGCATTGTTTGTCGTCTCAAGGGTCTCAGTTAATCCTAATTTATGAAGGTCGTCCCCAGCCACAAGCAGGTTGCCGCGTGTGTTAAATTGCGCTACCCGGGACTGGTAAACCCTTTGAACCGACTCAGGTGTTGCGGGAATTTCTATCCGATGATCCCAATACTGCCCGTAATCACTAATCGCAAAACGTTGCGCATACCCGTTTATCATCATCACGCCAGCGGCGAAGGTATATCCTGCGCTAATTTTTATGTCTGCATAGGTGTCCGCTTTACGCATAGTGCGTATAAGCTCCGACAGCTTTTCATACGGCGGATTGATGAAATCTTTTAGAATGTGCCCCTCGGGCAATAATGCCATTTTCGGAGCTTGGTACCGGTTGTCTATAGGGTAATATCCGCCATCGCACTCAACGTAGTGCAGTTTCTCCAGTGTGTCCGAATCTATTTTCAGGCTTTCGTAGTCTATGCGCCAATCCACATCCCATATACTATTCAATGCTCCGTGCGTTCTGTATACCGGCTGCTTTCCGTTCCTTATACACCAGGCGAAATATTCCGACTGCGTTGATTTTGAGTCGAACTGCACGTAGATATGAGGTTTCTTGATTTCACCTATTGGCTTGGCCTTTATGTCCGACTCCAAAACCGCTACTTTATATTCGGGATATTCAAAGGTGCCCATTGCTCCTCCCTCCAGGGTAGTTATCGCGTCGGATGTCCGCGGGTCTATTGCCCCTACCGTGCATATATGCAACGGCTGCGAGTCGTCATAAACCACCGCATCCAGTTCTACGTATCCCTCTGGCACGGTCGCAAAATGGCCGGTATATACCGTATTCCACCTTTTGTTTTTATCCGAAGTATATGCGTGCCATTCCCGCCCCCCTCTCCGCTGCACGAAATAATAACTGGCATACGGATGCCAGCCCAAGGGTAAGTCAACCGAGGCGAACCGCGGTTTCTTCAGCCTCTGTGCAATACGCACTCTCGGCTCTTGCAATGGCAGATATATTAAACCCATTTGTCTTCGTATATTTCCACGACATGCGGACGTGTGTTTTTGTATGTCCCCGTCTCGTTATGGTAGATTGCGGAATCCAGCTCTGACATCGAAAGCTTCTTAAACGCCTCCCTTGCCTCCGCCTTGCTTGTCGCCTCCACCTGGGCACAACCGGAGTCTTCGTACCATCCGCGGATGACGAATTCAACGTTGTAGAATTTCTTGGCCTTTTTAACCTGTTTAGTATCTTCTGAAGACATAGCCGTTCTCGTATAGGTAATCGTTTACAAAAATGTCTCTGGCGTATTTTTCGTAGTCAAAATACATTTTGGCGAATTCGGACAGCTCCTCTGAGTAGCACTCGTTTACTATCTCCTCCGCAAATTCGGCTTCGGAGTCGTATTTGCCGCAATACCTCTCGTCAAAATTGTCCAGCTCCTCCACCCCGAAATATTCCACAAACGTGCGGAGCGCCTCTTTGCGGTCTGTATCCTTTCCGCATTCGGTGTTTATGCGGATAAACTCCCATATTTGGGGAGAGAGGTAGCTTTCGCGTATCAAACCTTCCGGGGTATCGTCCCAGTCCTGATACATGAATTCCGGCTCTTGCTCGTCTGAGTGTACTTCTCTGCATGCCGCAAGGAATTCCTCCTCGTTTTCGTAGTCCTCCAAATCCAGCCATTTGCCGTCCAAATTGCCGTCATTGTACTTGCCGTAGGTTCCAACGTATACTTTCATAAGTTAAAGTGGTTTCCCGAAGAGGACTCGAACCCCTACCAAGTGAACCAAAATCACTTGTGCTGCCATTACACCATCGGGAAGTTGTGAGTTATTATCTGCCGCGTAGCCGATGCAGAAGGTTTTCGAAAAGATGCTTTATTACAAAAAATGGTAGTATTGCCAGTATGCATAACGCCCATAAGACGAATACTAAAAACTCACAGAACATTAGCAGCATTATTGCCGCAAGATTAAGCATAAATCTTACCATACCGCCAAATCGCCATATTTCTGGACTCCAAGCATTTCCGCAAGTCTGTGCATCTCATTGCGGGAAGATTTGGAAAAGGTCATGTCTTTTGTGTTGTCATATTTGCTGGATTCCGACTCCGCATCGGACGTCATCGCGAATTCAAAGATATCCAGAAGTCCCAATATCACCTTTTCCTGCAAGGCGATTTGCTTTTCAAGTGCGGCTATACGTTCTTCTGTGTTTTCCATGCCTTTTTTATTTATCCGCGCGTAGCGCGGTTCTTTTTCGACTTATCTTGCCCTGGCAAAACCGAGACGTTTCGTTGTGATTTCCAAATCCCGCACAGCCGCCTTAAATTCATCCACAATCTTACCCGCCTCTGCAATCCGCTTCTCGCTTTCTCTAGTTTGCTTATCTGTCATAATATGCTATCTTGGTTATAAGATTAATATATGCATCGGAGTTGAGATTGCCAAAATATTCCGAATGATAAAGTTGCCCCTCGGTTGTTATACACGCCAGAAGCTTTCTCAGGAATTCGCAACGGCACTTGCGAAACTTTTCCTCGGGCATTCCCGCCTTTGCCGCCTCTTCACAAAGTTGTCTGTCGGCTGATGCAAACCTTTCAAGGGTGCTAAAACACAATCTGTCAAGATCGCGAATAATGTGCAGGAGTCGCGTCTCGTCCTTGGGTAATTCTGGCAAAGTTCGCGTATAATCGGTTGCAAGGATTAGCCGTTCTATGCGTTCTACCCTGTCTGCACCTATCCCGTGCGCTAATGTCGTGGGTATGTTTGAACGGAAGTATTCCGCCGACGCCGTCTCGTCTCGTCCCGGAAGATTCCCGTGCACTATGTCATGCATGCAAACTGCTACGTATAGATCTTCATACTCTTCTTCGGACAGCCTGTTGGCTATTTGCTTCAAATCCCCAAGCATCGTATCCACATGCCCGATTGTGTGGTATCCTGTGCCTGATTTTGGCATCTTCGCCATAGCCAATTTGTAAGCCCATTGCATGAATTCCGTATCTTGCATATGCAATTTTTGCGTTATTGCCGTTTAGTGCTACCTGTCGTTCTCCAACAGTTTCAATCTAAAGTCTTTTGCATTCGGGGACGGCGCTACGGATTGAATCATTCGCGGCTCCTTTCCCTCCATTATGAGTGTCTGCCACGGCTCCTCTGTTACCAACATCCCCTGCCCGTCAAACCATTCAAACTTGTACAGGACTGTTTGGAAACTGGATGTGGAATTCCAGATCTCCGCCTGGATTTTAAGCAATCCGCCCACTTCGGCTTTATTGATGCCTACGACGTATGCCCTATCCTCCAAGCCGGAGTCCGTAATAATACGCTTGTCTTTTACCATCTGCTTCACCCCAACCATTTGCTCGGGTTCGTAATAGTTTATGGTTGAACAACCGCAAAGACAGAATACCATTGTTATTAATGTGAGATATTTCATAATAAACTAACCCCGGATTGTCGCACGTACCCTTGCTTGTTCTTCGGGACTCATATTCAGTATGGAGGATACTAATGCTCTAGCTTTGGGAATGCTCTTTAAAACATTTGGATCCGTATAGAATCCTGCGGGCTTTAGCCAATGTTTGGGTATGAAATAATAATGCGTCGCAGCCGGCCCGATGCCGATTCGCTGCAGCCCCGCGTCCATAAGCTGCTTTATGTTACAATCAAGTCTTTTGGTGGCAAAGTCGGACTCAATAAAGGTTTGGTAATCCATGCGTATATATCCGCGTCTATGCTGATATGCCCTCCATTCATCCTCGTCCACCGATCGCAGTGGATCGTCCTCACCCCAACAGCTGTAAATTACCGGCTCCTCCTTGTATTTTTTCTTGAGCTCTGCGTATTTTGCTTCGCATTCCTTGATGTCCGATACCTTTATGAAATCCATAGTCGCGGTCATGTAACGGCAAATCGTATGCGGCAGACATATGTCGCCCGAATCCTCAAGCTTAACGTACCCACGACAATCCGGAGTAAACGGTAATGCCCCTTTCTTTTGTGGGAAAAAGATTATCTTTTGGTGACAAGAATTCTGCATCTCGAACGCGATCACCCCGTTACGTGTTAAAGCAATAGGCATTTGCGCCGTGTCCGGCATACAATACAGCTGGTGCGTGTCTACCATATACACCAATCGGAAATCCTCCTGCGCATAGTGGATGTAGGAGAGCTTCTTCACGGGTATTAATTCCGAATGCCCACCCCCTTCGCATAATTCTACCGTGACTTCAATCGCCTTGCGGTTGTCGTTAAGGCTTTGGAGATTGTCATATCCTGCATATCGCCCAAATTCACCGTCAAAAACACAAACGCGGTAATAGGTGCGTGCCTCCTCTTTAGACTTTGGCAAAAACACTGTGCCCGGAGCTTCCGCAAATTCAAATGCCGACTTTACCTTAAACCTTATACTCTTCTTCGTGCCACGCTTCGAAATGAGTGATGCAATGGAAATTTGCTGTTCTTTCATACCGTTTTGTGTTTATTTTTGCGTAGCAAAAGTATTACCTAAAAAAATATGACCGCTATACCGAGGCGCATAATGCCTTGCGGATCTTTACGGCTGTACCCTTCCCGAGAAAATCAAGAAGCAACTCACGGACATGCGGCAATGTGTTTATTACTTTCGGATCCATTAAAAATCCTCCGAACGTCAGCCATTCTCTTGGAAATTGTAGATATGTTTTCCCCTCGCAGATATAGAGTTTGCAACCCAATTTGATTTGAACCTCCGTATCCGAGACCTGCGCAAAAAGCTCCGCTATGGGGAGCTGTATGAATTTGTACCACTCAAGGTAGGTGTACCCTTCCGGAATTTGCCATGCCGTCCAGTACTTCTCCGGAATGACTACCTTGCCGTAAATTGTCGGGGGTATGTCCCGGTATAGGGATTTTAAACGATTATACTCGTCCGTTAACTTTCTGCGATCCGACTCGCTTATAACCTCTATCGTACCCCACTGGAAAAACGCTATGCTGCCCTGTTCTACTAGGAACTGCGGATTTTGGAAGTAACCTGTCATGTCCGGCGCAAATCCGTCTTCCACGCCGTCCTGTTGATGGAAAAAGATATGGTTTCTTTCGGAAAAAGTGGCGCCGCGTGCCGTTGCCTGCGGATTCTTTGAGATGCTCGGCTCTGCGCACAGATAAAACTGCTGTTTTGCGCGTGAATATATAAGTTCTATGCCGCCGTTTCGGTTAAGGTTTACAGTATGCAGCTTTTTAAGCGGAACCGGGCAATACCGATAATACCGACTGTTGCTGTCGGTAGGATCTCCGTCGCAGGTATCAAAGTAGATTTTCTTTCCTTTAGTCGCATTTGCGGGAAATCTAAATACAGTATTCGGCTCTGCCTGAAGAATGAAGTCTTGGTGGATTGTGTGCTCCTTCTCCATCAAAAGATCCTTGCTGCCGTAATCCAAAACTATAGGTGTCATAGCGTTAGTCTATGAAAATGATTTCCGAAAACATGGATACCAAAATCATACCGCATACACCCAGACATATAAAGTAACCTAATACCAGAATTGTATATTCTTTTAGCTTTTCCATGCTTATTTGGGTTATACTCGCGTAGTGAGTTTCCCCTTAGGAGACTAATCCCTCGAATATATCGGATTCAAGGACGCCTTCGATGTAAACCCTGTTGGCTTTAAGAAAGCCTACCGCAAAAGAAAACATTCTCCCCGCGTTTTCGGCTTCATTTTCACCGTCAATGTGCATTTCGTCTGAAACACCGTCGCCGATCTTTATGGTTATGCAGTTGTGCCCAATAACAAGCTTCAACGCACTAAAGTCGGGAATCTCAAGGATCGCAACCCCCTCCCGCCATGCCTCCTGAAATTTGCGAAAAATGCGCGTTATGCGTTCGGATGCGACAGGTGGCAAACCTGCGTTTACCTGTAATGCCGTTTCTGTTTTCAACCAAGTATGCATGTTTCTCCTTTAGGCTTCGTTTAAGGTTTCGAATACTCCGTATTCTACTTCCCCCTTTACGGGAATTCCGTTTGATTTTATGAAATCTGCCAAAAATGAAAACATACTGTATGCCTCTTCGGCTCTATCCTCCGCACACATTATAATTCGCTCCTCCACTACAACATCGTCCTGCCATAAAGCTATGCGGCCATCCGGAAGATTTATGTCCACCACAAGTTCCGGGAACGTGGGGAGCTTGAAGAAGGAGATACCCCTAACATAAGCCTCCATAAAATATCGTAAAATTGTCTTAAGGTATACACCCGTTCTGTGTGTCGCCACCTTGGGTAAGTATTTTGTCGTGTTTATGGAAACCCATGCGTTCATCTTTATTCCTTTTCGGTTGATTGTTATACCCGCGTAGCGGGTTGCCTAAATGTAAAAAAATACGACGCGGATTTACCGCGCCGGGACATTTTTAATTGTGTCCATCAATGGGATTTATCATACTTAAACACTTGTTAGGTTATAGCCAACCAACAGGACTTCTAATCGACACCATGTCAATACACCTCCTTCCCCGCTTAAGCATTTCTTAGAGTATAGGCAAAACAGCAAAATTCTACAAAAAGTACGGAAAGCGAAAATGCCATGCTACCCAAATATAGCGTATCGGTTACCCGCTCCAGATAAAGCAACCAGGCGTTTTCCGCAAAAGCGGCAAACGGAGCAGCCTTTAAAATGACTTCAGCCGCACCGTTCCCCCAACTCCAAAGCCACGCGAATGGAATAGTCAACAGACTTATGGACATCGAGATAATCAAAATTTGCGTCGTCATGCTTTTTGATTTTATGCCCGCGTAGCGGGATTTTTGCTTGACTGAAAACGGGACGGATGTTTCATCTTTCCGCTTATGCAAAATTTGACAAAAAGGGAAATATCCGTAGAAATCTTTCGTGACACTAAGGGTGAAATCCAACTCGGCGAAATAAGCAGAATTGTCCAGCTAACGTTGGATAAGCTCTCCGATGCATTGGGTTCCGGACGCAATGTGGAGCTAAGGAATTTTGGTATGCTTACCGTCCAGGTCCGAAAACCCCGCGTCGGGAGAAACCCTACTAAACCCGAATCTGAGGTGGTTATCCCCAAGCGCGCCGTGGTTAAGTTCAAACCGGGCAAGAGGTTAAGCGAAAAGCTTAAACAGGTTGATCTGATGCGCGTGGAAGAATCCAAGGCTGCCCGCTCCCGAAAGTAGCTAAACCGCCAAAAGAGATCTGCGTTGAAGTTCCTCTTTCGGGAGTTGTAGAAGTCCTTCAAGTATGTACGCCTTCCGCAAAAGCGCCCGCATGTTGTTGCTTCCGCTCATATAATCTGGTGTAAAACTGAAGCACGCCAACAGTCCGCTGAAGAGCATGTCGTCCAAAGCCTTCTGGGAAGGGGCGGATATTGCTCTGGAAATCAGGCGTTTTTCGGACTTCTTCACGTGTGCTCCCAAATCCGAGGCTATTTCGTCTGATACCCCCACGGTGTTTATCGCCTTCTCGTAAAGCCTTCCCATCGATATACTAGCTTTGCGAATAGTGATAAGTTCTTGGAGTTTCCCTGCATCTCTACCACGCAGAAACTCCTTCACGCACTCGCGTTCAAATGCGATCCTTACGGCGAAGAAATTGTTCACTTCGTCCAACTTCGTGTATGCCGCCCAGATTTCCGGATAGGAACGCGACATGATTCCCGCGTAATATGCTTCACGCAATGGTTCGTCAGCCATAAGATTGTTTTTCGAAAAGGTCTTAGACGTTTTCGAAAAAGCCCCATTAAAGCGAAAAACTGAGATGTACTGGCGAAATCTGTTTGTAGCTGCTTGCATGAAAGTGTCTAAAATAGAGTTAAAGCCGCACGCTTAAGCGCGTCTTGTGGCGTGTTGAGGTAAGTGTCTATTATCACCGCCGCGCGCCATAATGTGCCGAAATAGCGGGTTTCATCCGTTACGGCGCATGCCATTGTTCCGAGGAATAGCTTTTCACGAAGTTCCTCCCGTGTAGGTGGGTTTGCCAATACTTGCAGGAGAAGTCTATTGCGCTGCCAGGTATACATCGGTTTGAAAGCGGCATAAGTACTATCCGTCCGGAGATTGTCAAGTAAGTATACCGGCAGCATGCGACCTTGGTGTCTGCACTGGTCCAGGATCTTTTCTTCTTCGCTTGGATATGGGCACCCCGTGTCATATTGATTCGGAAATTTGTCCGTGTATCTTCGGGGTAGATGTATCTTAAGGCAAAAAAATCTGGCGGTGTCGTCCCAGGATTTAACTGCGTGTATTAACTTCCCGCGTGCAGCCAATAATGTTGCGTTATACTGAACGTTGCCCGGATAATAGGGATCATCCTCTACTCCGCCTGCCGGCGATCTGCCGAAAATCCTTAAAAAGGAAGCTATATCCTCCTTTACAAGTTTCAATATGGATCTGTCCGTTTTCGGCATACCATTAAATCCTCCGCAATACCATTGGCATGAATTTCTCCTTGGGAAACATAAGGCATAACTGGAGGCGCCTTGCCTGCTCCCAAACACACTTAATTAAATGCGGAGAACCCAGCATTGCAACCAGCAGCACACCTTTATACGCAAGACGTTGTACATGCTCCATACCGTCCGCTTTGTCCTTAAGTATCACGGACCTGTCTATGGCATGAACCCAATGAGTGGTTTTATAACGACTGCAACAGTCGGGATCCAACTTTATCATGTCCGTTGGAAGCGTAGTCAGCCACGGTAGACACTCGCTCCCCTCCCTGCGACAGTCCGCTACACGACGGCGTTGCCAAAACATGCACTGGTATATATCCTCGTCAGGTCTGAAAGTGCGCCCTCCTGTATAGTTTAGCACAGATGGAAGCGTGTTATACGCATATGCGAAATGCCTATCCGTGCACTTGGATGTTCTGCCGAACTTGAAGCCTTCGCAAAAGTATGATTCCGCCGTGGGACTGAGTTTGCAAACCGGCTCCAGTTCCCTACAAATTGTATCCCTTTCCGAAAATAACGCCTCCAAATCTGACTCCCGTGATGCTACAATACCCGCTATATATGCGGGCGTTACTCTTAACGGCGGAATGTCGTAGCCTGCGGGTACTCTATGCCTTGCTCCACGCGGCTTCTCCTGCTCCGCGCCCGCGTATTTTGCCGCAAGTGCATCTCTGAACGCAATAAGCTCGGCTTTTACGGTTTTCATGTTTTTTTATTTATACCCGCGTAGCGGATATTCCCTCCCACAGTTTGCGGATCTGAATGACCGACATCTTGTTTAGCTGTTCCGGAGTAAACTTGTGAAGGAATGCCATTATTTGCACTTCGGTTGCATCCTGGAAATTTTGCTTTAGGATTCCTCCGCGTGCGAGCGTATCTTTGAGTGCTCGGATGTACTTCCACTTTCGGTAGAACTTGGTCTTAAGTTTGAATTGGAAGTTGGCTGAATCCCTGAATACAAAACCCTCTATGCGATTTGTCTCAGTGTCCTGCTCGTGGATGAATTCACCCAACTCCGCTGCCGAGGTGAATTCCGCAACTTTGGCTTTGACTTGTATTCCCCACTGTGCCGCCAGTCTTGCCAGTTCGGAATATTCCAGCGGACGGAACTCTTCAATGGTGTTTTCTACTGCCTCCAGCAGCACGAGGTGAGCCTTGTCGTACTCAATAATATGCGGGTCGTTTGTCGGATCTATGACCTCGTAGACCAATGTGACATTGTGCTCCTGCAAATAAGCAATTATCTGTTCCCTTGTATTTTGGGAGACCGTATCCCAAATAGCTCGGAAATATCCCGCGAAATCGCCCGTCATACTACCCTTGGAGGCAATGATGAGTTCTCTCTGTTGCCTGTCCCACGACATTAGTCCCAGAAAACCGTTTTCCTTTCGATATGCGGTTACGGGAAACTGGAGGTTCTTCTCCAAAGATTTCCATTGAGTCTGGGGAACCTCTCCGAGGTTGAAGAACTTGGCGTATCCTCTGGCGACGACCTCTTCTCCACGAAGAAACAACCCTCTTGCCTTAACCGAGAAGGAATTCCAGTTGCCCGTGTAGAAGATCTTGTTCCCGTAGTTGTAGGAAACTATGCCGTTGGGCTGCGGAGCTTTACGGATATCCTCCGATGCGTTCAATGCCGCCACAAGTTCGGGTACTGTATGCGCTTCAGTCGGAGGTGTTGTCTGTACTACAGGTTCGACCACTCTGAAAACCGTGTTGGCAAATTCCTCCACTGATACACCTTCGGGCGTAATAGTCGCCACTCGCAGGGATGCGCCACGCTCCACTGCCGTGCAGAGGTTGTAGCACCTGTCCTTGTAGTTTGCGGGGAGTCTGTTGATATTTCTGTGACCGTTGAGCTGAATGTAGTTTTCGGGCGTGTTCCGTATCCAGGATTCATAGACCGCCTCGATCTGCCCGTAATCTCCCACGCCTTTTGTGTATTCCTCTGATGCAAGCTTCACGGAAGGTTTGCAGGGTATACCGCCGTGTGTTATGGTATACACCCGGTCTCCGTATTTGAAATACGCCAATTGTGCGAACTTGTTGGTCAAGTCCCTCAATACGGATTTTTTGAAGCCAGCCAGTTGCGGGACTGTCTCGGTGTCAAAGACCGGCGAATGGGGATGTTCCAGTTTGAGATAGGTATATTCCGCTTTGGACATATACTTTTTAAGGGTAGCCTTTTCATCTCCCGACGGATTGAAGAATTCTTCGTTATTGGCGTATTGAGCCAACCAGCGTTCATGATTACCGGTAAGGAGAAGTACGTTAGGCTTCTTCTTCAGGTAGAGTAGAAAATCGACTACCTTGTCGTTCTGTATACCTCTGTCCAGGTAATCGCCCACGAAGACGTATTGTGTGTCGGGGTCGAAGGGATGTTCCGCGAAATACTTCTCGACCGGCTCCATACAGCCGTGAATATCTCCGAATACCACGATGCGCGACTTGTCCGACCAGTCTACCATGAGGTTCTTGTCGTTGAGAATCTCCAGTGCTTCACTACGGGAAATGACTTTGAAGCGGTTGCTTACCTGCTTCATCAACTCTTCCGCCTTGAAGACCTCGTACATCTTTTCAATGACGGAATCGGGAACGACCTTGTATGCCGAACGCGAGCGATTTCGCGCTTTGAGTGTTTCCAGCGGGGTGTCTGTGAAATCCACGATGTAGACACGGTAACGCCAACGCGCGGCCATATCCTTGTATTTAGTGAAGAGTTCGCGCTTGTAGTGTGTCGCATCCACTATACACAGTTCGCCCCTGCGCATTCTGCGTTCAAGGAGTTTATAGACTGTACCCCAGACGAAATTATCGTTCTTTTGGGAAATCCCCAAATCGCCGTCTACGTCCAATTCGGGAGTCTGGAACAGCACGCGCAGTTCGTCCGGAGAAATTGTGTACTGGGCGAGATTGTTCTCTCTTATCCAGGTTGATTTACCGGCGCCGGGTGCACCGCGAAGAAGAAATAATGCTCTCATTTGTGCTTTCTATTCTGTTTTATTCCGCAGAGATATTGATTTAGGGTAGAACGTACCCAGCCATTGAAATTGTCGTTCTTTTCGGTCACCTTGGTGACCTGCTTCTGCTTAAATGCTCTTATCTCCATCATGCATGACGGAATAACGTATTCACCTAGCTTCATGTTTCCGACTTCGCGAACCGTATAGCACTTCTTGGGTTTGCTACCCCGGTGCGTGAATACAACGGTGTAATATTTACGCTTGTCTTCTGTCTCCTCCAAAACCACACCCATGGTTCCGTTTGATGTCTTTACCACGTCTCCGCGTTTTAAGGGTTCAGATTGTATCTCTGTCTCACTCATCGTGTTTTTTATATTCAAACCCGCGTAGCGGGTGCCTACTTAATCCACGTATAGTATACCGCCACAAGGGCGTAAGCGATGCCACCAAGTATTGTGTATTGGAAGATAATCCTGAGTGTGAGTAGTATTTCAGCGTGCGCCCACACCTCTATACCACCGAACCAAAGTATGGCATTGCAGATTAAGAGGCAAAAAGATGCGACTACCAAAATAGAGGCGGCAATAAATACGCGCATGGACCAACTCCTGTCAGACCAAGAATCCTTTGCTATATAGCCTGAAAGCCCCGTAAGAATTGCGGGAAATAACAAATCCAATAGCGCAACGAGATAAACCATAGTTTGCTTTTTATTTAGAGTTGATGATGTGTGCCCGAAAAAAAGAGCAGACTTGCAAGGGGTAAAATGGTATGCAAAATAGGAAGGCAAAACAAATGGGCAAGCAACGCAAAAAATACACGGAAGAGCAAATCACGCAAATACTCAAGGAGGCGGAGGTA
>ERZ808267.189-NODE-189-length-22961-cov-3.113333_pt1 | contig 22961 bp, 22 predicted proteins | sample MGYA00521241_ERZ808267 | MGnify/ENA primary metagenome ERZ808267 (study PRJEB31516, sample SAMN03275592) | gut metagenome | biome: mammalia-associated habitat; material: feces | host: Papio cynocephalus | place: Kenya | collected 2012-07-19 ...
TGAAAAACAAAATTTATTATTTAATTTTAATTTAGCATTGGGAAATATAAAAATTTATATATCATTATTTATTGCTGCATTAATTTATTTGAGATTTTTAGCATATCAAAAAATAAATAATGAACTTTTAGATTTATATATAGTTTTAGCAATTTCGTTATTTTTAATATTTGTACCTCCATCTACTCCAGCATGGTTTATTTGGTTAGTACCATTTTTAAACTTGTTTGTTATTAAGTATGAAAAAATTGATAAAAATGTCATAAGAAGTTATTGGTTGTTGAATTTTATTTATATTGTTTATTTTGTATTTTTCCATATAGGTGATTATGAAGATTTATCTTTTCTTAGTAACTCAATTAGTTTAAAATTTTCTAATGAATTTTTGCGAAATTGTGTGTTTACAATATTGGAAGCAGCATTAGTATGTATTATCTATTGTGTTTATAAAATTGGTATTCAAAGTAATTCTATATATAAAAAAGAAAATGCTTTGGTTATTGGGATAGGTGGAGATAGTGGTAGTGGAAAATCTACGCTCCTATCCGATATACAACATCTATTAAAAGAAAATTTGATAATTTTGGAAGGTGATGGAGATCATAAATGGGAAAGAGGAGATAAACATTGGGAAAAAATGACGCACCTTAATCCGAAAGCCAATTTTTTGCACAGACAAATTTCTGATATATTGAAGTTGAAAAAGATGCAGTCAGTGTATAGAAGTGATTATAATCATCAAACAGGAAAATTTGATAAATCAATAAAGATTGAGCCAAAGCAATTTGTAGTTTTATCAGGACTGCATCCATTTTATTTACCTAAAATGAGAAAAATAATAGATATTAAAATATATTTAAATCCTGATGAAACTTTAAGAAAATATTGGAAAATTTGTCGTGATACTAAAAACAGAGGTTATAGTATTGCTCAAGTAATAAATTCAATGAAAAAAAGAGCAAATGATGTAAATAAGTACATAAGACCTCAAATAAATTTTGCTGATATTGTTATTACCTATTTTCCAATGAATAAAGTTGATTTAAGTAATTCTACAGGAAAAGAGGTTAATCTTGGTATTAAATTAAAACTAGAATCAAGTATTTTTATGGATGATATTTTGTCCATATTATCAGATGAAGGTATAGATATTAATTGGGATTATTCAAATGATCTTAAATCTCAAGAAATTATTATAAGTTCAAATTTAGAACAGTTTGATTGGGAACAAATTACAAAAGACACGATAACAAATGTAGAAGAAATTGTATCTCCAGATTGTATTTTTGAAAATGGGCAACGTGGATTTATACAATTTTTAACATTAAGAGTTTTAAGTGAAAAAATGAAGGAAGCACATGATAAAAGGTATTTTAATTGATATAGATAATACATTATACGACTATAATATTTCTCATTACCAAGCGATGGAAGAAGTGTATAATTTTGCTAATGCTTATTTTGATATAGATAAATTTAAGCTCGCTTTTAAAAAGGCAAGATCTTTAATTCATGAAAATTTAGCGCATACTGCAGCTTCACATAATAGATTACTTTATTTTCAGAGAACATTAGAAGAATTAGGAAATACTAATTATGTTATTGCAAAAGAATTATATGAAATTTATTGGAACACTTTTATAAAACATATGAAATTATATGATGGTGTAATCAATTTTTTTGAACAAAACAAAGATAAAAAAATATGTTTTGTAACCGATTTAACTGCATATATTCAGTATAGAAAAATAGAAAAATTAGGTATTGCAAAATTTGTAAAATATTTAGTTACTAGTGAAGAAATTGGAATAGAAAAACCAAATAAAAAAGTTTTTGAAATAGCATTACAAAAATTAGAATTAATGCCTAATGAGGTTTGTATGATAGGCGATTCTTTTGAAAAAGATATTATAGGAGCACTAAATTTAGGAATAAAACCTTATTGGCTTTCAAATAATAGTTGTACTGATGAAAGAGTTACAGTATTTAAATCATTTAAAGAATTGGAGATTAACAAATGAGTAGTTCGGAATTAAGGGATTTTATAGAAATTTCAAAATATGCGGGAGAAAGATTTGATTTAATTCAAGCAGGTGGAGGTAATTCTTCTGTAAAAAATGATGATGGAACAATGTATATAAAAGCGTCAGGTGTGTATCTTTCGGAAGTTGAAGAGAATTATGGGTATGCAATTGTTAATAATAAGGAATTGTTGAAACTTTTCAGTAAAAATAATTTGCAAAATATAACAATTGATAAAAAAGAAAGAGAAACTATTGTAAATAAATTTATAAATGATGTCAATTTAACGAAAAATTTTAGACCTTCTATTGAAACATTATTACATTCAATGTTGAAAAAATATACATTACATACGCATCCAATTGTAGTAAATTCTATAACTTGTTTAATTAATTGGAAAGATGTTTTAAATAAAATATTTAATGATGTTGATATTATGTGTGTTGATTATTATACTCCAGGATTTGATTTAGCTATGGAGTTAAAAAAACAAATAAATAATAAACAAGCAAGTGTAATTTTTTTACAAAATCATGGTTTAATTATAACTGCCAATGAAAAAGATAAAATTTTTGAATTAACTGAGTTGGTAATTGGAAAAATTGAACAATATTTAAATGTTGATCTATCTAAATATAAATTATCGACATCTATTTCTCAAATTTTGCCAAGAAATCTGGTATCTTACATTTCAAATGATAAATTTATTTTAGAAAATATCAATTCAACCTTTTTAAATACATTACCATTTTGTCCAGATAAAATGGTATATTGTGGAATTAAACCCTTAATATTAGAAGGATTATCTTCGGATGCTATAAAAATATATAAGGATAAATATTTTGAATATCCAAAAGTTATTTTTTATAAAAATAATTTGGTATTTGTTGCCAAAAATATCAAAAAGGCAAAAGAAATTGAAGATGTTTTTAAATTTCATTTAATGACTTTAAAATATGCTAATAGTAATGACATCAATTATTTACCAATGAAAGAAATAGAATATTTGGGAAATTGGGAAGCTGAAAAGTACAGACAAAATATATAAAGGAGAAATTATGAAAATTATTATACCGATGACAGGAATTGGAAAACGTTTTATTGATGCAGGTTATACAACACCAAAACCACTTATTGAGGTTGATGGGAAACCGATAATAGAGCATGTCGTAAGTTTATTTCCAAATGAAAAAGATATTATTTTTATTTGTAATACAAAACACTTAAAAGAAACAAATTTGAGAGAAGTTTTAATGCGAATAGCTCCAACAGGGAAAATTGTAGAAATTCCTCCACATAAAAAAGGTCCTGTTTATGCTGTTTATCAATTAAAAGATATGATAGATGATAATGAAGAGGTTATTGTAAATTATTGTGATTTTGGAACATATTGGGATTATAATGATTTTTTAAAACATACAAGAAATAGAGATGCAGATGGGGCAATCCCAGCATACAAAGGTTTTCATCCTCACATGCTTGGTAAAATTAATTATGCATTTATGCGAGATGAAAAACAATGGATGCTTGAAATTAGGGAAAAACAACCATTTACAGAAAATAGAATGAATGAATACGCTTCAAATGGTACATATTATTTCAAAAAAGGAAGTTATGTAAAAAAATATTTTAAACAATTAATGGATGAGGATTTGAATTTAAAAGGAGAATACTATGTAAGTATGGTATATAATCTTTTGATTAGAGATGGGCTAAAAGTTTCAATATATGAAATTCAACATATGCAACAATGGGGGACTCCTGGAGAATTAGAAGAATATGTTTCTTGGTCAGAATATTTTAAATCTTTAGTAAAACCTATTAAAGATTCTAAAGAATACAATGCTATAAAATTAATTCCTTTAGCTGGTAAAGGGCAACGTTTTGCCGATGCTGGTTATAAAAATCCAAAACCATTAATAGAAGTTAGTGGAAAACCAATGATTATACAAGCAGCTAGTGCTTTGCCAAAATGTAATAGAAATATATTTGTATGCTTAAAAGAACATTTAGATAATTATCCTTTAAAAGAAGAATTATTGAAAGCTTATCCAAATGCAGAAATTGTTTCACTAGATAAGATTACAGAAGGACAAGCTTGTACTTGTGAACTAGGATTACAGGGTGAAGATTTAGAGAAACCTCTGTTTATTGGTGCATGTGATAATTCTATGATTATTGACTATTTAAAATTAGAAAAAAATATTGAAGAAGCGGATGTTTTAGTATTTACATTTAAAAACAATCCAGCAAGTGAAAAAAATCCAAATGCTTATGGTTGGGTAAAAGTTGATAGCAATGATAATGCTTTAGGTGTTAGTGTAAAAATTCCAATTTCCGAAAATCCAAAGAATGATAATGCAATAGTAGGAGCTTTTTATTTCAAGAAGGCTAAATATTTTATAAATGCTTTAAATTATTTATATAAAAATAATTTAAGAATTAATAATGAATTTTATGTTGATAGTTGTGTGGATGCAGCTATTAAGCAGGGTTTAAAAGTTAAAACTTTTTTAGTTAATAAATACATTTGTTGGGGAACTCCTGATGATTATAAAACATTTGAAGCATATCAAAGTTTATTTCACAAATTAAAATATCACGAATATTCATTAGATAAAGATTGCTTTTTTAATCAAGATAAATTTAATGAATATGATAAAAAATATAGACATTTTGAACAGGAGAATCTTTAGTAAATAATGAATAAAATATTATTAAAAAAATATTATATTATAACTGGAATTTTATTTTTTATAGCACTATTGCAAACGATTATTATTCAAAAAAATATGTTTAATCGTTTAGTTGACTTAATTGTATTTAGTTTAATTGCTATTTTATTTCCATTTATAACAAATAAAATTTTAAAAATATGTAAAAGACTAGAAGAATATAATATTCCAAATATTTCATTTTTTGGAGAATTACATAGTTTAAATATAGTTGTATTTATTGCAAGGTTTGGCTTAGCAAATTTACTACATATTCGCTCTTGGAGTGGAATATTTTTAACTTTTATTGTAATTACACTATTACTATTTTTTCTACAAATAATATTTAATTTATTAGGATATCAAATTGGAAGAAAAAAAATAAATCAGTATTTACTAAAAATTTATTTTTTATCAAATAAACTAATAGTGAACAGTCCTAAATATTATTTAAATCATTTTATTATTGGTTTAATTGTGATAATTTTAGGATTATTTGGATTAGAAACACTGCATAATTTTCACTATTTTATTCAAGACGATAATCTATCACAGTTTGCTCCTGTAATAATTGATGCATGTAAGAATTTATTTCAAAATGGATTATTTCCAGAAATAAACCCATATCAATTAACAGGTTTACCGACCTCTGCAATAAGTGTTTATGCTTTAACTTATCCATTTACATATTTGTCTTATGCAATTGCTCAATATCTATTAAATGATCCAATGTGTACAATAGATGTTTTTTGTATAATTCATTTGCTTATTGCATATATGACTATGTATCTTGCAGGTAAATATTTAAAAATCAAGCCTGTTTGGGGAATTTTGGGGGCAATTTGTTATGTATTTTCTGGGTATAGTTTAATTGGAAGTAGAAGTTGGTACTACATGGTGCCAATAATTGCTTTTGCTCCTTTTATAATAATTGGGTTAGAATATTTAAAAAGGAATGGAGAATTTAAAGTAAAATATACTTTACTTGGCATGATTATAGTTGCCTTAATTGCTTATGCAGGTAATATTCAAATGTTATTATATGCTTGTGTATTTTATTTTATAGGTTTAATAATACTTTTTTTATCAAAAAACATTTCGTTTATTCAGCTTATTAAAGCTCTTTATCCAATAATGCTTGGTTTTGTGTTGGCAACTCCACAATTCTATGTTACTTTAGACTTCTGTTCATTGGTTAATCGGATTCCTTGGAATTTTAATAGAACAACAATGTATGATTTTCCTACATTTCTTATTCCAAATTATATTTTTAAAATGTTAGATATGTCAAATTTATATTTTGATAAATATTTTGGAGAGATATTTTATTCAGGAACGTTATTTTTAAGTGTTTCTTTATTTGTAACATTTGTCAATATTTATTTTATTTATTTAAAAAAGAAAAAAGTAATGTTTATAAGAAATATTACCAAAAACTTGTTTTTGATTTTAGGCTTAATAGCCCTAATTTTAAGTTTTGGGAAAGAATGTTTATTGTGGTCGATTTTACATTCATTGCCAGTATTTAATAAATTTATACAACCAATAAAAATGATGGTATTTGTAAATTTGTTTTTAATTTTTGCGGGTTCTTTATATCTTTCAAGATTTAGATTTTCATTAAGAATGACAAAGAATTTAGTTCTTTTGGTGACATTATTATTAGTTTTTCATTTATATAATGCAGATAGTGCTTTATTTAGGTTTGGTTTTAATAAATTACCAGATGCTTCAGTATTATTTAACCAAATTTCTGATATAAAAAATCACCGTATATATTCTTTTGCACCTTCACGTTCATCAAAAGATTATTATCCATTGAGTCTTTCTTTAAATTTTCCTACATATTATGGAATTCAGTCAATAGATGCTTATGATGATCGTTTAGAAGTTTTATTAAAAGAAAATATGGATTTGTATTCTAGTTTACATAATCCTCACTCAAATTTAGTTTTTCAGTCAAACTTATATGAATGTTATGAATTAGAGTATTATTTAAGTTTGTTAAAACGTGTGTTTGAATATAAAACTTTTGATAAAAAATATTGTTCTTATATAGATTTATTGCCAATAACTTCAAATTATGCATATTTACAATTAAAAGAATTGTTAGAATTAAAAATTCCAAATTTAATTGAAAATAAGTATGATTTATTATGTCAGTATGGTGTAAAATATTTTGCATTTATGTCATTTGAGACATTTGATAGTTGGTATAAAGTTCAAGGAAAAGAAGCTTACATAATTAAAAAAGCTAAACAAGATTTAGATAAAAATTTTAAAGTTGTTTTAAATTATAAAGATATTACATACTATGAATTACCGACATCATTACCTCTAGCTTATATTACATCAAGCAAACAGGCTTTACCAATTAATTTTGATACGCAAGGTGCAAAAGTAGATGTGCGAGGCTTAAAACAAAAGCAAAGTATTACTATAAATATGATTTATCATAAATATTATAAAGCATTTGTAGGTTCAAAAGAAGTTGCAATAATGAAAGACAACTATAACAGAATTGTTGTTGATGTATCAGCAAATACTTCTTTTGTAACAATAAAATATAAATCTCCTTGGAATAGAGGGTTCTTAATAATGATAATTGGATTTATAGGGTTATCTACTTTATTTTTTGTAATAAAACATTTGGAGGTAATTAATGAACAATAAATTAAAAAAAGAATTATGTAGATTTATAATTGCTGGTTGTTGTGCGGTAGCTACAGATTGTTTATTTTACTATTTATTATCACATTTTCTTGATTTATCAATTTCAAAAGGAATTTCTTTCTTGCTTGGAACAATTGTAGCATATTTAATAAATAAATATTATACATTTGAACAGAAAAGAAAATCTAAATCTGAAATTGTAAGATTTTTGGGATTATATATATCAACATTAGTTGCAAATATTTTTGTAAATAAAATTGCTTTAATTCTTTTACCAATGATTTTTAAATATATATTAATTTTGAATAATTTTGAAATGATAAAATTATTTGCTTTTCTATGTGCTACGGGAACAAGTACAATATTAAATTTTATCGGGCAAAAATATTGGGTATTTGTTTCCAAAGAACAAGTGGATAATGCACTATAGAAATTATATTTATTGTATTGATAGATTTTGTCGCTTGTATTATGATACCAACAAACAATATTTATTAAATTATGTAATAAAATATCAAATAAATTTAAATATATAGGAGTGAAAAATGATTAAATTATCTATTGTTGTACCTTGTTATAATGAAGAAAAAAATATACCATTAATACTTAATAAGTTTCGAGATGTTATAAAACGTGATGATATTGAAGTTATTTTGATAAATAATGGTTCTACTGATAATTCAGAAGAAGTTTTGAATAAATTATTACCTGAATATTCTTTTGCAAAAACTATTAAAGTAGATGTGAATCAAGGATATGGCTATGGAATATTACAAGGTTTAAAGGCTACAAATGGACGATATATTGGTTGGACTCATGCAGATATGCAAACAGATCCAAATGATGTAATTAAAGCATTAGATATAATTGAAAAAGAAAATTGTGAAAAAATATTTGTCAAAGGAAATAGAAAAGGTCGTCCTTTCTTTGATGTATTTTTTACCTTTGGAATGGGTTGTTTTGAAACACTATTAATGGGGCAGTTTCTATGGGATATAAATGCACAACCTAATATTTTTTCACGCGAATTGTTTGATAATTGGCAAAAGCCGCCGTTTGATTTTGCATTAGATTTATTTGCATTATATGAAGCAAAACGACAAAATTATAAAATTATTAGATTTCCTGTTATTTTCCCTGAAAGAATTTATGGGGTATCACATTGGAATACGGGTATGCAAGCAAAATGGAAGTTTATAAAAAGAACGATAGAGTTTAGCTTTAAATTAAAAAAAGGATTAAAGTAAATGAATTTTAATAAATTAAACTTGAACGAAGATTCTATTTTTAAAATTATTGCTACATTTCAGTTATTAATATATTTTGTAATAATGTTATTTTTATATTGTAATATTTCTGCAACTGTTCCAGATGAGCTATGGTTTCTTGATATCATTAAACAACAATCACTAAATAATTTTAAAGATTATATATTTATACAAAATTATTTAGGTTATGGTGCTTTGTATTGGTCTTTTGTTGCAATATTTAAAAAAATTCTTTATTTGAGATTAATATCTTGGATGGGGATTACGATAGTTCCAATATTGATTATATTTATTTTAAGAAAATTACTAAATACGTCTTGGTTAAATATTGTCTTTGCGATTTTTCTTTATTTATCTATACCCTGTGTTTGGTTTACAGGTAAGGTTATAGGTCCAGAAATATATTCTAATACTTTTGGTGTAATAGGTTCTACTATTTTTTTATATTTTATAAGTAAAAAAAATATATCTATAAAAAATAATATATACTTATTTTTTTCTTGTGTACTCGTTGGTATTTCAAGTGGAATAAAAGCATATAATATTTCTTTTGGTTTATTTGTTATATTATTTTTTATACTGAATAGCATAAAAAATAAATTTTCATTGATTTATATGGTTAAAAGAGTTGTATTATTTATTGCAGGTTTTATAAGTGGTTTTTTATTATCTAATTTAATAATTTTCAAATCAATAAATACATTTATAGCAAATTTTACACAATATTCAAGCCCATTTCATATTACTCAAATATCAACAGTACTTTTTAAAAAATATATTGAATGGGATTTAGTAAATTCTAGTGGCTTAGAATATTTTATTATTCCTTGCATTACTTTATTTTTATTATATTTAATAACTCTTATTTGTAATAAAAATAAAGTAATAACTATATCTTCAATTATTTCAACATTATTTTTATTATTATTATGTTCAAGAGATAGGTTTTTAGGATGGTATTTAATGCCACTTACTTTCTTTATTCCATTGTGCATTCCGCCTCAAAAGAATTATTTTTTTATTGTTTTAGTTGTTATTAATGTATTTATGATGAAACCTTTTATTAATTTCCAGATAAAAACAAAGTTAGAAACAATATATAATATCAATAATCAACACATTGTTGAAAATATAACAAATAAATATAATAAACTATATAATGATTATCAACCAATATATATTATAGATCTAGGATTGAAGGGAATACCTTATTCTCATTTTGATCCACCACTTTTTGATACTAACAAAAAATCTATTTTATATTTTTCGGAACATTCTAAAGCAAATATACAACATAAAAGAATTATTGAAAAATCTTTAAATAATAATGATACTAATTATAAATTTGTTACTAAAAATGATAACATAACAGTTATTTTATATAAACCGAATTAAAAAGAAGAAAGGACTAAAATAATGGAATTTATTGCACATAGAGTTAACACAATAAATGAATTAAAAAAAATACCCCAAGAATATGGAGTTGAATTAGATGTAAGAGATAGTGGTAATAATTTAATACTCGTACATAATCCATTTGAGCCAGGTGAAGATTTTGAGGAATATCTTAAGAACTATAATCATGGTACAATGATTGTTAATGTAAAGTCAGAGAGAATTGAACATCGAATTATTGAATTATTAAAAAAGTATTCTATTAAAGATTATTTCTTTTTAGATAGTTCAATTCCAATGATTTATCTGTTATCAAATATGGGTAATACTAATTCTGCAGTACGATTTTCTGAAGTAGAACCAATTGAATTAGCTTTAGCAATGAAAGGTCGTGCTAAATGGGTATGGGTTGATTGTTTTAGTAAATTGCCAATAAATTTTGATAGTTATAATAAGTTAAAAGGTGCCGGGTATAAATTATGTTTAGTATCTCCAGAGTTACAAGGAAAACCCGAAAAAATAGAAACTTATAGAAAATACTTATTAGAAAATGATATTAAATTTGATGCAATATGTACTAAATTTTATAATATAGACAAATGGAAATAATAATTATAAGTAAAAATAGTAATTGTAATGAAAAATAAAATTAAAAAAGTTTGGGTTATTGAGCAATATGATGAATATACAAATAGTAAGAAACTATTAGCTATATTAGATGCAAGATGTTCATTACAAAAAATTATTTTTGCAATGAATATTGCAATGATGGTAACTTGCAATAATTACAATGAAATTCTTGATATTCAATTATATAATGAAAATAAAAACTTATATCCTCATCAATATAAACATTATCTAATAGTAATTGCAGAAAGTTGTTGGTTTTATAAAGCTCCATATAGAGCTTGGATTTCTAAATTTAATATTGAAACAGGAGAATATATTGATATTGTAACAATGCTAAAAGAATATCAAATGGTAGATAACAATTCATAAATAATTTTTTGACTATTTTTTATTCCTCCAATGCTTTGTTCCATTCTTGATATAATTTATCTATTGTATATCTTGCGTTGGCGGGGCTGGTGGAAGGGAGTTTATGGCACTTGTATTTATCTAAGAGTTGAGAATATTTTGGCAGATTATATATCAACGATATTCACAATATTTTTATGTTCTTTTATGATAGAAACTAAATCATTTGTTTTTAATAGAATTGTTGCAGTGTTGTCGTTTGGATGTATTCCAATTAAATTAGGCTCATTAAAGAAGGATTTATCGATAAAAAATTGCACTTTCAAATTGTTGTCATTTAAAAGTCCCAAAGGGGTTACAGCTCCGGCAATTAAACCTAAAATGGAATTTAAGTCTTTTTCAGACGCAAATGATAATGGTCTTGCGTTATTTGATTTTCTAAAGTTTTTCAAATCAATGTGTTTATCCCCCTTAACTGAAATAAGGTAATAGTTACGTTTTTTATCATCTCTAATAAAAAGGTTTTTTGCTACGCATTCAATATGAGGAATATTTGTTTTAGATAATTCTTCCATATCAAATACGGCATCATGTTCTATAACTTCATACCAAATATTTTTTTGTTTTAAAAAACTATAAATTTCCTGCTTATTCATCACACACGATTTTATCATAAAATACTAAAAATTTTATTTTTATGTTACAATTGAACCTATGATTACAACTGATAAATTAACCGTAAGATTCGGTTCACAAACATTATTTGAAAACGTTAGTATAAAATTTACTCCAGGAAACTGTTATGGTGTTATTGGTGCAAATGGTGCCGGAAAAAGTACCTTATTGAGAGTACTTTCCGGTGAAATTGAGCCAACTTCGGGCGAAGTGCATATCTCAAAAGGGAAGAGAATTGCAGTTCTTCGTCAAGACCATTTCGCATTCGATAACTACAAGGTTATTGATACAGTGATTATGGGGCATAAAAAGCTTTATGATATTATGCAAGAGCGTGATGCCTTGTATGCAAAACCTGATTTTAATGATGAAGATGGTATAAAAGTTGCGCATTTGGAAGAAGAATTTGCGGAACTTGATGGTTGGCAAGCTGAAGCTATGGCGGCATCTTTGCTTTCAGATTTGGGAATTCCTGATGAGATGCACTATGAATTGATGTCAGAACTTTCAGGTAGTGAAAAGGTGCGTGTATTGTTGGCACAGGCACTATTTGGTAACCCAGATATTTTGTTGTTAGATGAACCGACAAACCACCTTGATTTGAATACTATTGCGTGGTTGGAAGAATTTTTGATTAACTTTCCTAACCTCGTTATCGTTGTTTCGCACGATAGAAAATTTCTTGATAATGTTTGTACGCACATGGCGGATATTGATTACAAAAATATTCAGCTTTATACCGGAAACTATTCTTTCTGGTCACAAGCGAGCCAATTAATCAAAAAGCAAAAAGAAGAACAAAACAAGAAAACTGAAGAAAAAATGGAAGAATTGAAAGCGTTTATTGCTCGTTTTAGTGCGAACGCTTCAAAAGCAAAGCAAGCAACTTCAAGAAAAAATATGCTTGATAAATTGTCTTTAGAAGAAATTAAACCATCTTCAAGACAATATCCGAGAATTAGATTTACTTACAACAAAATTCCTGGAAAAGATGTTTTGCAGGTTAAAAATCTCTACAAAACAGTTGACGGCGAACTTTTGATTAAAAACTTGAGTTTTGAAGTTAATCAAGGTGAAAAAGTTGCGTTTATTGCTCGAGATCCTTTCATTATTACAAATCTTTTTGATATTTTGGAAGACAGAGTAAAACCTGATAGTGGCGAGGTTGTTTGGGGTGTAACTGCAACTCATTCATATTTTCCGAAAGACAACAATTTTTATTTTGAAAACAACAAAACTATTATGGAATGGCTTGCGGATTATTCGCCGGATCAGCATGTAAATTTTTTACGTGGATATTTGGGCAGAATGTTGTTTTCAGGCGAAGATGCGGATAAAAAAGTCAATGTTCTATCAGGTGGCGAAAAGGTTAGATGTTTGTTCGCAAAAATGATGATTGCAGAGGCAAACGTAATGATTTTTGATGAACCGACAAACCATCTTGACTTGGAAAGTATTACGGCGTTAAACAACGCTTTGATTGACTTTCCGGGAACGATTTTGTTTACATCTCAGGATTATCAATTAATACAAACTGTTGCGGATAGAATTATTGAGATTTCGCCAAAAGGCTATATCAATATGCGCAACAAGTATGACGATTATTTGAAAAATCCGGTTGTTTTGAAAAAGCGTGAAGAATTATACAAATAATCTTTTTTGAATAAATCCAATATACGTCATTTGTAGGATTAAAACATTTTTGAATTGTTTTAAAATATTAATGGGTTAAATATTGGGGTAGTTCTTATGGAAGATGTGTTTTATCCGCAAAATAACGGAGATATTTCGTCATCAATTACGCAAAGTTGGACAGAGCAAGCGATTGAGTGTTACTCTATCAAATGTGATTGCAAACAGTGTTCGCTAAAAAACGGGCATTATTCGTTCAAATGTCAAATGCCAAAGGTTATCGACATTTTGATAAATGCAATCGGACATCCGCAACAAGCAATTTGATATTTGTTGTATAATGTTTTTGATGAAAAAGATTGTTATATTTTTTGCAGTATTTATAATTACATTTTTGCCCGCAAATGCAGATATCGTAAAAATTTCGGCAGATGATGCCGTTCATCTTGCGTTAGAAAACAATCTTGAGTTACAAGCGAAACGCAAAGAAATTGATATTTTGAAACAAGAAGTAAAAATGGCAAATGCTCTAAAAAATCCGCAATTACAATCTTCTGTTTTAATCGGTCATATCGGGCGTTCAAATGCAAGCCAAGCCGGTGTTGCTTTGCCTGTTGAAATTGCAAAAAGAGGAGTTCGTAAAAAAGCTGCGATAGCTAATTTGAGCTTGATGGAAGATAAAATCAGACAGGAAGAATTGAACCTTAAACTTGAGGTTATGAGTGCGTATTTTGATGTTGTTTATATGAAATCCGTTGTTTCTATTTTGCAGCAAAGAGAGCAACTTTATAGAAAAATGCGTCAAGTTGCTGAGGCAAAACCAAAAACTTCTCCAAATTACGAAATAGAAAAAATGCAATCTGACATCAAGCATAAAAAACAACTTATTTCTTTGAATAAAGCGAAAGCAAATTTGATATATGCGCAATTCCATTTTAACAAAGTTTTGAACCTAAAAGATACATCTACGATGTATGATACTCGTGAAAGTTCATTATTTCAGGATCATATTTCTTTGTTAGATATTCAACTTCCTGAATATTCTACGATTGAAGAAGTTGCGATGAAATATAGTTATTCAATCAAGATTGCTTATGACAATATTGATAAGTCTGAACGAGAACTTTCGGTTGCAAAACATAAGCCAATTCCTGATTTGACTGTGCAGGGCGGATATGCGTTTTCCGGTGATGGACAGTATCACGGTGCGTATGTTGGTGGGTATTTTGATTTGCCTGTTTTGTATTCTTACAGACCGGAAATCAAACGTGCGCAAATTGTTCTTGATAGAGCTAAGATTGATGAAGTTTCTTTTGAAAACAAATTGAAATTTGCATTAAAAGAAGATTACAACAATTTTAAATACGCTAAAGAAAATATGGGCTATTACAAAGCTATTCTAAAAGAATCCGATAATATCCTAAAAATGTCTGAACAACGTTATGCGAGCGGAAAAACTTCTTTGTTGAATTTGTTTATTATAGAAAATTCTCACCAAGAAATTTTGAATGAATACATAAGTGATATGCAAGTTTATTATGACGCATATCTTGATTTGATGCACAATATGGGGCATGATATTTTGTTAGATGAAAAATCTTTAGATGATTTGTAATAAAAATTTTTGATTTTGCACTTGACAAATAATTCTTTTTCGTATAAAGTTAGGCTAAACTAACAAATAAGGAAAAGCATGAAAATTACCACAATCTGTAAATACGTTGATCAACCAATGATTTTGAATAAACTCGACAAAAAGATGCCGGCTTTGTTGATTGGAACTGGCGGAGCTTTTGGAGTTGTAAATTCTGTAAAATCTGCCAAAAAAGATAAAAAGACTGCTAAACAAAAATTTGCGCAAAACGCCATAATTATTTCATCTACAATTGGCGCATCGTTGTTGGGAACTAGAGGTTTAAAGATTAATGGAAAAAAGATTTTTAAAGGCTTGATGGAAAGAGTTCCTTTGTCTGAACTTCAAAAAGTTCAAACATCAGCCGTAAACAAATTTTTAAAAACTGAAAAGACTACTGACAAAAAAGTTCTTGAGGCTTTGGAAAGAGCTAAAGTCAAAGAACTTTCACCAAAACAAATAGATACACTAACAAACAAACTTCCTACATCTCCTGCGAAAAAAGAACTTTTCGAGGTAATTTTGCCTGAAAAGAAAAACTTAAATTCAAAGGAGATTTTTTCTGAGATTAAACGACTTTCTCTATTGGGGTTAATTCCTGTTGTTGGCGGAGTTGCAGGTGGAATTGTTGCTGATAGAGTGGTTAATAGAGGAGAAAGCGCAGATTTGCGCAAAAAACGAACTGCTAATAAGGTTAAAGAGGGATTATATCAGTATTTGGCGAATATTTTCTTGTGTAATGTCGGAGCCGGTAGTGCGTTATTTATTTCTGAAAGATTGGAAAAAGCAAAGAAAATCAAGCCTTTAACCCCGATGAAAAAGTTGGTTGTTATATTGTCTGGGATTACGGCTACCGGAATTGTCGGAGGAAGCTATATTGCTAATTATGTCAGCAAAAAGTGCATAAATCCGTTGTTTGGGGAGAAAAATCAGAAAAAATTATACGGAGAGCGTAAACCGGAAGCTTTGGATATCGCTTTACATGCTGATGATATTGCGACTGCCGGAATTTTGTCTGGTTTTAAATGGATAGAACCTGCTTTGCCGTTTATGTATTTTATTTCCGGTTATAGAGCCGGAATTGGTTATCGAAACGGAAATAAGGGACAAAATAAATAAGTTTTTCTACACACCTTCTTATACAAAAAGAGCCTCTGCGGTTGCAGAGGTTCAGTTTTTGGTAAAATTTTCTTTTATTATAATGATGCTTTAAGTTCGCTCAAGCATTTTGCCAATTGGTCTGGGCAACTTGTTGATTTGTCGCCACATTTAATCCCTGAAAATTTTGCGATTACATCATCAATTTTCATTCCTTTTACAAGGTGTTTAATACCCATCAAATTTCCCGGACAACCGCCTAAAAAATCAACATCAGCGATTGTTCCATCATCATTTAGTTTTACTTGCATCAATCTGCAGCAAGTTCCGTGAGTTTCGTATTGAATAACTTTTTCCATATTTTTAATCCTTCTTAAACTTTCTTTACTTACATTATATTGACAAATTGAAAATATGCAATAAAAATAATATATATGAAGAAATTTTTATTAACAATACTATTAATCATAGCATTGCCATGTTGTGCCGAAACATTTTTGACAGGTGGAGTGAATTACAATGTAGACACCGCAAGACAAGAGTTACAAAATTCTCCGATAGAAAAATTATCTCAAGAACTTGTTTCTCAAAATCTTTCTGATAAAAATTTTGATGAAAATATCGGATATGCTTTGCAGGGAAATGTTTCTTTGCAAGACAGAACATTGGCGTTTTTCTCGGATAGTACTTATGCCGTGCTTTATAACGAAGATAAATTCCATGTTTGGTATTATGATAAAAGTGGCAAATTGATTTATATGGAAGTTCGTGACGGGTTGAATTATCCTTACAAGTCTTACAAATATTCAATTGACGGCAGTTTGGTAAATATGGGATTAAGAGTTTCTAAGGAAGAAACTTTTATCTACAATCCGCAAGGAAAACTTATTGCGCACTGGCTCGGAACTAATGCCTATGACGAGGCTGGAAATATTATTATGACGAGAAAATATATTCGTTAATTTTGCTATTTTATTGTTTTTCGTGCTATAATCTTCTCAATATAGGAGAAAGAAAATGTCCGGACTTGAAAAATTGATTGAAACGGCACGTGGAAAACGTAAAGCTGATCTTGTAATAAAAAATGCAAATATTATAAATGTTTTGTCAGAAGAAATTCATAAAGGCGATATCGCAATTTGTGATGGAGTTATTGCCGGAGTTGGTGAAAATTACGAAGGCGAAAAAGAAATTGATGCAAAAGGTGCTTATGTTAGTCCTGCATTTATTGACGGTCACGTGCATTTGGAAAGTTCTATGGTGCTTCCGCATGAGTTTGCAAAAGCTGTTGTGCCTTGCGGAACAACAACCGTTATAATTGATCCGCACGAGATTTCAAATGTTCTTGGACTTCACGGTATAAGTTATATGCACGAGGCGGTAAAAAACTTGCCGTTGGATGTTTTTACAATGCTTCCTTCTTGTGTGCCGGCAACTCCTTATGAAACTTCAGGTTTTGATTTGAACAGTTATGATTTGGCTCTTTTAATAGACAGTCCTTGGGTACTTGGAATTGCCGAAATGATGAACTATTCAGGACTTTTGAATTTGGACAAAACAGTTTTGGCAAAACTTGATTTGGCTCGTTCTAAAGGTAAAAGAATTGACGGGCATGCTCCGTTTTTGAGTGGAAAAGATTTGTGCGCATATATTGCAAGTGGGGTTAAATCAGATCACGAATGTACTACTCCTGCTGAGGCAATCGAAAAAATTCGTCTTGGTATGTATATTATGATTAGAGAAGGTACTGCCGCAAAGGATTTGGATGCGCTAATACCTGTTTTGAAAGAAAAAAATACAAGAAAATGTATGTTTGTTACAGATGACAGACATCCGAAAGACTTGAAAGTTCATATTAACGATATGGTTCGTCGTGCGGTAGATGCGGGCGTAGATGTTGTAAAAGCGGTTCAAATCGGAAGTTTGAATACGGCAGAATATTTTGGCTTGAAAAATCAAGGCGCAATTGCTCCGGGATATAAAGCGGATTTGTTGATTATGCCTGATTTAAAAACATTTATGCCGGAAATTGTTATTAAAGATGGAAAAATTGCTGCAGAACATGGAAAATTAACTCAAGCGTTTACAAAATTTGAAAAACCATCTGTAAGAAGTTCTATCAATGTTCGTTGGATTGAGCCGAAAGACTTTGAAATCAAGGGAACATCAAAACTTGTTAATACAATCGAAATTATTCCTCATCAATTAGTAACAAAATCTTCTGTTTGCGAAGCAAAGTTTGAAAATGGTTTGCTTCAAAGTAATGTTGATGAAGATGTATTGAAAATTATTGTTATGGAACGTCATAGAGCGACCGGAAATATCGGAAAAGGCTTTGTAAAAGGCTTTAACCTAAAATCAGGTGCGATAGCGTCAACTGTAGCACACGATTCGCATAACATGATTATTATTGGTACAAATGACAAAGACATGTACACTGCATCAGTTGAATTAGTAAAAATGCAGGGTGGAAAAGTTGTTGTAAAAGACGGAAAAGTGGTTGCAAGATTACCGTTGCCTATTGCCGGTTTGATTTCTGACAACGATATAGAATACGTATTGCAGCACTGTGAAGATTTGAATGAAGCAGTAAAAAATCTCGGATGTTCGTTGGATGATGCGTTTATGACAATGGGATTTTTGTCATTACCGGTAATCCCTGAACTAAAAATCACTGATAAAGGCTTATTCAGCACGAAAAAATGGGATTTTGTAGGCATAAATGCTGAATAGTTAATACTTCTTTGCAAATATTGTAAACTTTAATATAAATATGTTATAATAAAGGAAAAGCTATTTCCCTAAAATAAGGATATTTTTTACTTAGAATTTAGTGCTTTTTCTTTTTGTTCTTGGAGTTTCTTTTTGAATAGAACTTTTTGGAACAAGTTATACATCTTTTCACTATTAACGACTGTGATTTGCGTTTTTCTGTTTACAAAATCAACATTCACATAAGGCTTTTGGCTGAATATATTGTTTTCTATATTCACAAGTTGAAATAGCCCCTCAGTTAATACACTGATGGGCTCTCTCAAAAATATATCAAATGTTTTTCGAATATCGAATTTTTTCATTTTTTAGTCTGGGTTTTAATGTTTATTTAGAGTTTAGGAATTTTTCTACTCTATCTATTTTATTTGCTAGTTAGATTTTGGGCGCATTCTTTCAATACGTTTCATAATATCAGCTCTATCAGCAGCGTTAGGGTTAAGTGCTAAGTATTGTTGATAGTATTTTACTGCACCTCTGTAGTTCAATTCTTTTTCGTAAGACATTGCTTTCAACTTAGCAATTTGAGGGCTATTGTGATAGAAGTCAATTGCACGGTTACAGTATTCAATAGCTGATGCGTAGTTGTTTTCTTGATATTCATGTTGTGCAATATCGAAAAATTCGTTTGATTTAGTTTCGCAAAGATTGATATACTCAATACCGTTTTTAGCAATAATGTTATCAGGATCTTTCATCAATGCTTTTTGCAAAGCTAATCTTGCAGTTCTAAATTGTTTGTTATGAACAAGAATTTCTGCTAAATACAAATCGTCATCAACTGAATTTGAGAAATTAACTGCGTTTTCAAATGTATAAACTGCATCCTTTTCTCTACCTAAAGCCAAATATGCTTCACCTTTAATTACGCTATCCATCAAGTTGTTTCCGGCTGCTTGAACAATGTAGTTCAAACTGTCACGAGAAAGCGGATCTTGGTGAATTAGTTTTGCAAGTTTAAGTTTTGCAAGGTGCAATTCCAAATCTTCAGGACATTTTTCAATTGCCTTGTTTATGTAGTCATAAGCAAGATAAACTTCTTTGTTTGTTGTAATTCCGTTGTTTTCGCCACGATCTTTAGCCATTTCGTAATATGTGTTAGCAAGACCGACAATTGCGTCATCATTATATGTTGAATCCCCAACAAGTTTTGAATAATAATCAAGGGCTTGATCATATTTTCTGATATGTAATGCCATATTTGCAATTCTCAACTTGCTTTCAGAGTTGTTTGGATTAATTGCAAGGGCAGTTTTTAATTGTTCCATTGCAAATTCTTCGTCTGCACGGTTTTCGTAAATTGTAGCAAGGTTCATATAAGGTCTTGCGTTTTCAGGTTTTACAAGTTGTGCTTTTTTGAAAGAATTGATTGCAGCAGCTTGGTTACCTTGTTTCAAGTATAATTCACCTTGTAAAGTCAATGCAGGTGATGAATTTGGGTTTACGTGCAATGAGTGGTTAACCCATGTCAAAGCTTTTGAATAATTTCCTCTGCGAGTTTCAACCTGTGACATGTGATACCATGCAGTTGGGTTGTGAGTGTTATATTTCATTGCACTCATAAAACTTTTTTCAGCAGCATCCAAATCGCCGTTCATCATTTGAACAACACCAACGTTATCGTGAGCATTTGCAAATCCAGGATTAATTTTCAAAGATGTGTTGAACAAATCTAGTGCATCACTTTTGTTGCCCAATTTTAATGTTGCAACACCCATAGCGTTGTATGCTTGGTAATATTTTGAATCCAAATTTACTGCAGTAACAAATTCTTTTATTGCAGAATTGATAAGTCCTCTTGTTGTTTTGATGTAATCAACGTCAGATGCAGTTTGACGTTGCATATAAACATACCCTTGTGCATAGTGCAAAATAGGGTTTTTCGGAGCTTTCTTTAACAATTTGTCCAATTCAAACTGTGCAGGTTCAAGTTTGTGTTGTTTTGCCATAGAAACAGCTCTTAAAGCTTGTAAGTTAATGTCGTTCGGTTTAGCTTCAATCATTTCTTTTAATTTAGCATCAGCTTCATCGCAATGATTGTATTCAATCAATTTAGCGATTTCTGGATACGGTTGAGAAATTGATTTAACCGTATTAACATTTTGTTGGGAATAAATGTTTGGTACTGTAGTTGTAGTTCTTTGTACTTGTGCCTGTAATTCTTTTGCATTAACTTGCGTAGATAGGGCAGCCATAACGACAATAGACGATATTAATAATTTTCTATAATTCATTTTATCTCCTGCGCGATAATTTAATTATTTTAATTCTTATAAAAGTATTGTATAATACTATTTATAAAAATGCAATAATATAAATGTAGTAGAAAACGTATATAAAAAGGCAATAACAAATTATGGGAATTAACTCAAATTCAAAACAAGATTTAGAAGATTTTAAGTCTTATATCATAGCAGAAAAGAACTTTTCGGAACATACCGCAAAGGCTTATTGTTCCGACATTTTAAGCTTTCTTGTATGGATGGATGATGAGTGTTGCGAAGACGTGAATTTTTCCAAAATTAGGGATTATATACACTTTATACAAAAGTTTAATTATAAAAAAACTACGGTTGCAAGAAAAATTGCTTCGTTAAGAACTTTTTACAAATATTTATACCGAGAACGAAAAATTGATTCAAATCCTGCTATGAATTTGAATAATCCGAAACGCCCAAAATCGCTTCCAAAATTTTTGACACCGGATGAAGTTGAACAAATTCTTAATAATACTAAAATTGAAACCCCAGCAGGTTACAGAAACAGAACTATTTTAGAACTGCTTTGGGCTACAGGAATGCGTATTTCAGAACTTTCAGGGTTAAATTTTGGGGATTTGAACCTAGAACATAATGAAATTAGAGTTTTTGGTAAAGGTTCAAAAGAAAGAATTATTCTTGTTACAGACAGAGCAAAAAATTATTTGGAAAGATATATTGAAAGTGCAAGAGCCTTAATCCCAAAGGGTTTTCCTGTTCCGCCGCAAGATGAAAACTCTCCAGTTTTTATAAATAATACTGGATATAGGCTTCAAACAAGAACTGTGAGAAATGTGATAAATGAAGTTGTAGAAAAAATCAATCTTCCAAAACACGTAACTCCACACGTATTTCGTCATAGTTTTGCGACACACTTAATCGAAAATGGCGCAGATTTGAGGGTTGTACAAGAATTGTTAGGTCACGCAAGTATTTCTAATACTCAAATTTACACACACGTATCAACTCAACATCTAAAAGAAGTTTACAACCAATCCCACCCGAGAGCGTAGAAAGAGATTGGCACTTGAAAAAGTATGACAAATGTATTATAATATAATTATAAATCAATACAATTGTATTACAAAAGGAGAATAAAATGTCTAAAACTTTGCAAATTCGTGTTGATGATGTGATAAAAAATGCGGCAGATGAACTTTTTTCAAGTCTTGGACTGGATACTTCAACTGCGGTAAGAATATTTTTGAAAATTGCTATTGAAACCGGTGGACTTCCTTTTGAAGTTAAGCGACCAAATAATGGGTTAAAACTTTCAATGCAAGAAGTTTTGGATAAGAAAAATCTTTCTAAACCGTATAAAAATGCCAAAGATGCGATAAATGCTATGTTGGAGGATTAATGTTTGATATTCGTTTTAACAATAGAATGAAGCGTGATGTTAAATTAATGAAAAAACGTGGTAAAGATTTATCTAAATTAGAGGATATTTTAACTAGGCTTGCAAATGAAGAAACTTTGCCAGATAAAAATAAAGACCATCAGTTAAAAGGTAAATGGCAAGATTTTAGAGAATGTCATATAGAACCGGATTGGCTATTAATTTATCGTATTGAAAACGATGAACTAATTTTATATGCAACTGCAACCGGAACTCATGCAGATTTATTTGATATGTAAATAGGTGCTTATCCTATAAATAAATTAATATTACAGTAAATAAATGATGAAAAATTGCTGATTTTTGTTAGAATTTAATAAAAAGGGTAAGCCCTTAATCATCATCTTTCGTTTGCGAGACAAACTGTAAATTTGTATAAATCGAAAAATGGAAAGATATTTCTGTCGATTATTACAAAATCTTAATAAATCCACAGGGGAAAAA
>ERZ808267.190-NODE-190-length-22946-cov-3.974182_pt1 | contig 22946 bp, 16 predicted proteins | sample MGYA00521241_ERZ808267 | MGnify/ENA primary metagenome ERZ808267 (study PRJEB31516, sample SAMN03275592) | gut metagenome | biome: mammalia-associated habitat; material: feces | host: Papio cynocephalus | place: Kenya | collected 2012-07-19 ...
CACTTCACCATCCCCACATTGTTCTCTTGAACATTGCTAAGGGAGAAAAACCAATCTGAGTACTTCCTTCTGATTTCTGGGTCCGTGTCCATCCATTTGCGAATGATTCCCATCTGGCCTCCGCGAATCTCGTTTGACAACGGAAGGCTGACTCTCTCCTGAAAATCGACTTCGGCTGAGGAAGCGTATCGGTCTGTCTTGCCCGGATAGCCGATCACCATGGCGAAAGAACCAGGATGGTAGCCCCCAAGAGAAATTTTCAGACTCTTTTCCTTGGTCACAGGCTTTCCGTCCTCATAAATTCTGTACATCGCGAAGTCACAGTTGTGACGTGGCCATGTCCAATTGTCTTGATTACCACCAAAATAGCCGATGCTTAGCGGTGGGGCAGCCACCAACCTTAGATCAGTATAGACTTTGTAGGCGGACATGTAATACTTCTCACCTGCCCACATGCTGCTTAGAATGCATTCCAATCCAGTGGCCTTGTTGTAGCGCTCTTCCATCATGGAACTGATTTTTCGCATCCCTGACGGTTTTCTTGCTGCGCGGAGTTCCTTCATTAGCCCTTTGACTTCCTCAGTGACGTCAATGACCTTTTTCAAGAAAAACACTTTCTCTCCTTCAATTGGGATTTCTTGTTCGCTGCTCATGGCCCAGAAACCTTCTTCCAAGTAATTGTGCTCTGCTGTACTGAGCTTTGCGATGTTGGAATAGGCGCAGTGATGGTTGGTGATGATTAGCCCTTGGTTGGAGATGACACTCCCCGTGCAGTAGAATCCGAGTGACACAACGGCATCTGACACAGCCGCCCCAGGTGCTTCCTCGTTGTAGATTTCGCCTGCTGCGAGCTTGAGTCCGCGTGCCCTCATGTTCTTTTCCAGGGCTTTATTGATGTCCTGAATCATCCACATTCCTTCATCAGCGAAAGCTGTGGCGCTGATTATCAGCGCCACAGCAATCATCATGTACTTCTTTATCTTCATCTTTATCTTTCCCTAATTACATCACCGTGGTCCTTGACAACGGCTTCTTTCCATTTTTCAGTGTAGCCAGGCTGTGTAAGTTCCTCAGGAGTACCCTCATGCCATTTTGTGTGCTTGAAAGATCCGTCCTCGTTCTGAGCTTTGACATTGCCGTCAATGAATTTCACGAGAAGCAGTTCTTCAAGGGCGACCCAATTGTCGAATTGAGTCTGGGCAGTGTTGACTGAATATTCTGTGAGCATCTTTCTTACTGAGGCGAACCAATCTTTCTTGTCTAGACCCTTCTTTTGGGCTTTAGGAAGTATCGAATTATAGACTTCAAGAGCCTTGCTGTCCATTTCCGCAAGTTTGGATCCCATCTGCTCGTTCTCAAAACTGTCGATGGCTTCTTTAACTGTCGGAGCCATGATGTTATAGGCTTTGTAGCAGGCGTTGGCTATGCGGTTGTTGATCCAGAAAGATGCAGTAGGGGAGTATTTCAGCATGCTTCCGTTACCAACCTTAAAGCACTCAGGCACTTTGTCCGTGCATGTGTAGATCGGAGTAAGGTAGGATGTGGCAGCATCATCGGTTCCAAACCAGATGACACCTCCGACAACATCCGGAAGATCGTGCCTTGACTGCCCGACGAACCAGAATCCAGTCTGCTGAGTGGCGATCGCCCTCTCGTTGACATATTTCCATCCTTTGTACTCGAATCCCATTGGCCTCCATCTGTAAGGCAGGGCATTGCCACCAGCTCCGATGTCAGTGGTCATGTCCAATGGTGTGCCCTCGAAATGATCTCTCATAGCGTCAGCGACATTCTTCACGGAAATCTTTCTCGCAGGTTTTACGAACAGTGGCATTCTGTGGCTGAGATCCTTGCCTGTGATGTAGTCGTAGTAGGCAGAAGCCGGCTCCGTGATGGTCTTTCCATCCTTCTCGTAGGTGAATTGTCCATCGCAGAGGAGATTGAACGCGCTCCAAGCTCTGGCGTCACATCCCCTTGCTGCCCCAAAATCGACTGGGCCATAGGCTGCACTGAAATCGAAATCTTCGTCCTTGCCGTCAAAGTAGCCTTTTTCTCTAGCGAAAGAGATGACATCAGGAGCATAGATGCAGTTTTCAGGATCATTCAATGGGAAAGTCTGGATGCGTGCCTGATTGGCATGCGAGCAGATGTAGCCGTCAGGAATCCTTATGGCCACCCACACGAACCCTTTCCTGACATTCTTTCCATCCTTCATCTCGCAACCTTTGCCGACGAGATCCATGATCCAAGCCTCGTCTTTGTCCGCTATCGAAAATGTTTCCCCGGAGGACGCGTAGCCATATTCATTGGCAAGATCCACGATGACCTTGATTGCCTCTCTGGCGGTGCGGGCCCTTTGCAAGGCGATGTAGATCAGAGAGCCGTAGTCCATAACTCCCGTAGGATCTTCAAGTTCAGCTCTTCCGCCCCATGTCGTCTCTGCAATGATGAGTTGATGCTCGTTCATGTTGCCTACCGTTTTGTAGGTGTGCGCGACTTGAGGTATCTGTCCAAGAGGTTTGTAGGAGTCCCAGTCTATGATGTCGAGCATAGCTCCGGCCCTCCAATTAGCTGCGGGATGAAAGTACAATTCTCCGTAGAGAACGTGAGAGTCTGCAGCATAGGAAATGATGTTCGAGTTGTCAGTGCTGGCACCTCTTGTCACGATGATGTTCGTGCAGGCCTCGGCCTTGAGATTCCCCGTCAGCACGCCAATGACTGCGAGCAACATGTAGATGGTTGAGTGTCTTGCCATTTTGCGATTTACTTATTATTGTTTAAATTTGTTACTTCTATTAGAAAGTGTAAATATATGAAAAATTATTTTCTTGCAGTCATCTGCCTGTTCTTTTCTACCTTCATGGCTTTCGCGCAGCAGGGAATGCCGAGCCCAGAGGAGCAAGAAAAGAAGATGGCTGAGTTTATCGACAAGGAAATTTCAAGGCTGGAAATGTCTCTGAAATTGGAGGATTGGCAGGTTTTCTATGTGGATTCAATCCTTAACCATGACTACCGTGCTATGCAATCCGAAATCAATAGTCTGGCGGCAGCAAAGGTCTCAAACTCGGATCTTTACATGAATGCTAGCGACAAGTGGGCTGAGAACATCTACACTGCTTTCCGTAAGGTCTTGAATGACACTCAATGGGCGAAGTATCTCAAGAGTGGTGCTGCTCGTGAGAAGAAGGCTCGCGAAAAAAGAAAGGCAAAGATGGAAAAGTCTTCTGCCAAACTGCCGGAAAATGATTAAATTTGCAAGAATATTTCGGGAATATCATGAAAGAACGAATAGAACAACTGCTCGCTGATGTGCGTGAGTTGAATTGCAAGACTGCCAAAGAAGTTGAGGAGGCCAGAGTAAGGCTTCTGGGTAAAAAAGGTGAGATCACCAAGCTTTTCGATGAGTTTAGAACTTACGGTCCTGAGCTCAAGAAGGAATTTGGACGTAAGATAAACGAGCTTAAGCAGGCTGCTCAGGCGCGAATAGACGAACTTAAGGATTACACATCTTCGGAGGGTGATTCTGATGGCCCGAAAGAGGATTTATCAATGCCTGGAATCCCGTTTGAGTTGGGGTCAAGGCATCCGGTTTCTATTGTTCGCCAAGAGATAGTTGACATATTCAGAAAGTTTGGCTATGATGTGGCGGAAGGCCCTGAGATTGAGGATGATTACCATGTGTTCGAGGCCTTGAATTTCCCTCTTAATCACCCTGCGAGAGACATGCAGGACACGTTCTTCGTCTCTGCTGGGCATCCTAATCCACTTCTGCTTAGAACTCACACCTCTTCGGTTCAGGTGCGCTCCATGGAGACCATGAAGCTCCCTATTCGCGTCATCTGCCCTGGTCGTGTCTTTAGAAATGAGGCAATTTCTGCTCGTGCGCATTGCATTTTCCATCAAGTTGAGGGACTTTACATCGACGAAAATGTTACTTTCGCTGATCTCAAGCAGGCGATTCTTCTTTTTGCACGAGAGATGTTTGGCCCAGACACTCAGATCAGGATGCGTCCTTCTTATTTTCCGTTCACCGAGCCTTCAAGCGAGATAGACGTGAGCTGCAACATCTGCCATGGCAAGGGCTGCAACATCTGCAAGGGAACCGGCTGGCTAGAGATTATGGGCTGCGGAATGGTTGATCCGAACGTCCTTGAGGCTTCTGGCATTGACAGCAAAAAGTACAGTGGTTTTGCATTCGGCATGGGCCTAGAGCGCATCGCCATGCTTAAGTGGCAGGTCAATGATCTCCGTCACTACTTCGAGAACGACCTCCGTTTCCTCTCCGAATTCAAGACTTCGATTGAGGTTTAGGGCTTTTCTTTAAAATTTTCGCAACTTTTTTGCAGAAAAAATTTGCGAAAAAAGAAAAAAGCACTACCTTTGTAATCCCAAAGCAATGCTGCGGGTAACAAGTCTGCGGAAATAGCTCAGTTGGTAGAGCACGACCTTGCCAAGGTCGGGGTCGCGAGTTCAAGTCTCGTTTTCCGCTCCAAAAGCCATCCGGATTCCGGATGGCTTTATTGTTATTTCCCCGACTTGAACTCGCGGTGACGCTTACTTTTGATGTGGCTTGGAATCAAGTTGGGATTTATGGATGTAATTTGTAAATTATTATTAATGAGTAGTTTAACTACTTGTCTTTAGCTGTTTAACACTTAAGACAAGGTGCTAACCATATGATAATTAATGCGTTATCTGTCACCCGTTGACGCTGAGCGTATTGCGTTTAGACATAGAGAGTGGGATATTAATTCTTATGAAAATGAATTAGACAATGATTTACCTTGCGTTGGCACCATTGCTTGGAGGACATGGCGGCCCTTTACCCGGGTAGGGCGCGCGAAGCGCGTAGGCCGCCATGTCCTCCAAGCAACGGTGCTACCTTATTGGAAAAGTTCCAATTCAAGGCGCGTTGCCGCGCAGCGGGCTCAAGCAAACTAAATAGGCCGCCTCTTTCCCCAAAGAGACGGCCTGTTGTATATAAAACGAACTTAACAAATAGACAACAAAAAGAACTTTTGTCTGTCCGATGACAAAGGTATTAAGATTTATTGAATCTGCAAAGCTTTTTGTTAATTTTTTAAAACGATTTTTGCAACAATCGTTCACAAATGCATTTCTTTTACTTACAGATTATCGTGAACTACTCGTTTCTATATTCACTAGGAGTCATTCCCGTGTGAGCCTTGAAAAATTTGTAGAACACGGATGGGTTGGGAAAATGTAGCTTGAAAACAATCTCCTTGATGCTGTCATCAGTGTACTTCAACATATTCTTAGCCTCAAGAATGACAAATGAGTCGATCCAGTCAGGAGCAGACCTTCCGCTGACCTGCTTGATGAGTTTAGAGAGGTACTTTGGCGTAAGTCCCAAATGACTGGCATAGAAAGCCATGTTGCGTTCTGACGTATGGTGTTCCGTTACAAGCGCCATAAAATGCTCGAAAATCAACTTTACCCTTGTGTTGACCGTCCCTCCTGGAAGTTCTGGAGCCCTAACCGCGCTCTTTTCCATTAAACCTCCGAGTACGTAAAACAGAGAAGCTATCAAAGAACTGACCGCGTCTCTTTTGTTTGGAACCGCTGAGGATAGAATTTCACCGATAAGGTCTAAATACTTGGAGCAGAAAGCAATGTTTCTATCTTCCAGCTCGACGCATGGCTCGGTGAGGAGCTTTAACCGGTCATCAAAAATTTTCTTAAAGTCGAAACTTATGCTAGAAAGATACTCCTTTGAAATTGCTACAACTATGAACTCGAACGCAATGTTCTCATCTTGTTCCGACTTGTTAATCTTTATTATGTTCCCAGGAGTCCCCACGAACAGCATCCCTTTAGTAATTGAATATGATCGAAGATTTACCTCAATATTCAACCCTCCGGATTTGCAGAAAATAGCAATGTAGGCATCGCTGCGGCAAGGATATTTCAGGAATTGCAGATTGTCGCTGTACTTAACTTCCATGATGAAGAAGTCATCGCCCAGTTGAATTTCGTTCTGTACAGGAACGAGTTTACGGATTTGCCTGAGACCAATATTTAATAAAGAATCTGTCATGCAGTAAATGCTTTTAGTGTTCGCCTGCAAATTTAAGAATAATTTGTGTTATTGCAAAAATTCGCAATATTCTACCTTTTGACAATTATTGAATCCTATTGTTCGTGCTAATGGTGTAATTTGGCAATTATTTTGTAGGGAAGCCTAACGCTTGACACAACAAGAAAAACAAGAATAAATGAATATGAAAAAGTACATTGTCACAATCTCAACGTTTATCACTTTGGCTTTTGCGCCAATGTTGATGAATGCCCAACAGACACTAACGTTGGAGCAATGCCGCGAAATGGCGATTGAGAACAACAAGACCCTAAAACAGGCCGAGACTAAGATTGAAATGGCTGGTTACGATCGAAAGATTGCATTTGCTAACTATCTTCCTAATGTCTCAGCCACAGGTGCTTACGTCTATAATGCGAATGACATCGCCCTTGTCAGTGATGCAACATCACAAAAGCTTCAAAACATGGGTACGCTGATTCATTCTCAAGCTCAGGATTTTGCTCAGAATCTGATGACTGCAATCAAATCCAATCCTGCTGCGGCACTTGAGTACATGAACAGCCCAATGTGGCAGACAGTCATGGGGGCGTTGTCTCAGACAGATATGTCTCAGACAATTAACGCTTTGGGAAAAGAGATTGATGATGCATTCCATCCAGATCTTCATAACATATTTGCTGGAGCGGTGACTGTTCAGCAACCTGTATTTATGGGAGGGAAGATTGTTGCTGCCAATCACATTGCCAAATTGGCAGAAGAGTTGTCTAAAACTCAGTACGACCAGCAGTACCAGCAGGTGATTGTGGATGTCGATCAGGCATATTGGCAGATTGTTTCCATAGCGAACAAGAAGAAGCTTGCTGATGCTTATGCTGACCTGCTTCACAAGATGGAGCACGATGTGGAGCTTTCTGTTAAAGAAGGAGTCGCCACTGAGTCTGACGCCCTTCAGATAAAAGTAAAAGCCAATGAGGCTGACATGTTGAAGACAAAGTCTGACAACGGATTGACTTTGGCCAAGATGCTTCTCTGCAAGCAAATAGGAATGGATCTCAACACTGAGATAGTTCTTGCAGATGAGACACTTTCAGACATTCCTGTCCCTCAGATGAACTCGGAAAAAGCACTTGATCAAATCTATGAGGATAGGCCAGAGACCAGAAGTCTTGAGCTTGCATCTAAGATTTATGACGGAAAGGTTCGTGTCGCAAGGGCTGACATGATGCCGAAGATTGCGTTGATGGCAGGCTATTCTGTCACCAATCCAAACTTGAAGAACGGCTTTCAGAAAGATTGGGGTGGATTCTTCAATGCCGGAGTCATGGTGAACATCCCTCTGTTCCACGGTTTCGAGGCTTTGAGTAAAACCCGTAAGGCTAAGGCTGAGGCTACTCTCTACAGAACTCAACTCGAAGATGCCAAGAATCTGATCAACCTTCAGGTGACTCAGCTCCGCAAGCAGGAAGGCGAGGCTTTTGAAAAGTTGACCATGGCTCAGAACAATTTGGCTAGCGCAGAGGAGAATCTCCGCACCGCAACGGTCGGGTTTGAAGAAGGCGTGATTGAAACCAACATCGCACTCGCCGCTCAGACCGCATGGCTCAAGGCTCATTCTGAATATATTGACGCGGGAATCGAGCTTCAGATGCTAGCCGCTAATCTAAACAAGGCGGAAGGCAACAACCACGCGCAGACAAAATAAGTAAATAATAAAAATTAATGAATATTATGGAAAAGGAAAAGAAAAGCTACAATCTGGTGATTGGCATTGTGGCGCTTATTGTGATCATTCTTCTGATCGCTGTCATCGGCTATTTCGTTTCAAAACCAAAGCCATTGGTAATTCAAGGTGAAGCCGAGGCTAGTGAATATAGGGTCTCCGGCAAGGTTCCTGGCAGAATCGAGGAGATGTATGTCAAGGAAGGTCAGATGGTTCATAAGGGAGACACGGTTGCGTTCATCGATTCTCCTGAGGTCCGCGCGAAACTCGCCCAGGCAAATGCTGTGAAGGCCGCTGTGAGCGCACAGAGCAGGAAAGCTCAGAATGGCGCTCGCAAAGAACAGATAGCTGGAGCCTACGAGCTTTATCAGACAGCTCTTGTTCAGGAAGACGTGATGAAGAAGTCTTTCGAGAGAATCCAGAAACTTTACGACCAGAAGGTCATCGCTGCTCAGAAGTACGATGAGGTCAAGGCAAAGTACGATGCTGCTGTTGCTCAGACTAAAGCCGCAAAGAGTCAGTACGACATGGCCGTGAACGGAGCACGTGCAGAGGATAAAGCTGCCGCTCAGGCACTTGTTGACCAGGCTAACGGTGCTTTGATGGAGGTTGAGTCTTATTTGGGAGAGTTGTACTTGACATCTCCGTCAGACGGAATCATTTCTGCTGTGTTCCCTAAGGTTGGTGAACTTGTAGGTCAGGGAGCTCCAGTTGCCAGTGTTACAGATCTGAACGACATCTGGTTCACGTTCAATGTCCGTGAGGACTATCTCCACGGCATGAAGCAGGGTGACAAGATCACAGTGATCATTCCGGCACTTGACGGAAAGGAGGTTCCGGCCACTGTCAACTATGTAGCTGTCCGTGAGTCTTACGCCACATGGAAGGCAACAAAAGAGACTGGTATGTACGATGCCAAGACTTTCGAGGTAAGGGCTGTTCCTGATGTGAAGGTTGATGGAATCCGTCCTGGTATGTCCGCCATCGTAAAATAAGGGAATCATGAACAACAATTGGCAGAGAATCATTGCGGTCGCGCGCCGCGAACTCAGGATAATCCGGCAGCGTCCGCTCTATCTTCTGGGTTCGGTAGGCGTGATCGCGTTCTGCGCCATATTCTTTCTGACATTTCTGAAGGCTGGCCTGCCTAGTGATGTTCCGATTGGTCTTGTGGATTATGATTATTCTTCAACCTCACGGAATTTCTGCCAGCAGTTGGATGCGACCCAGTTAGGTAAGGTCATCCACTACGATTCGTTCGCTGCTGCAAGAGAGGACATGAACAGAGGCAAGATTGCAGCTGTGTGTGTCGTTCCGGTTGGGATGAATGATGACATACAGGCAAACAGGCAGCCGAAGATCACGTTCTATGTCAACGGATTGTATTTCGTCAGTGGTGCATTGGCATGGAAGGATTTGCTTACAATGGTGAATCTGACTAACGGAGCCGTGCAGAGAGAGGCGTTCAGGGCTAGGGGTTACAATGACAGCCAGATCATGGGCATGATCCAGCCTGTCAATGTGGATTTGCATCAGATCGGCAACACCACGACCAACTATGGCTATTACCTGAGCAGTGTTCTTCTGCCGGGAGTGCTGGAGATGATAGTGATAATTGTCCTGATATATTCATTGGGTGCAGAGCTTAAGTACGGTACGTCCCGTCACCTGCTTCAGACTTCGGGCAACTCCATCGTGACGGCCCTTGCCGGCAAGCTGTTGGTTTGGACACTGACTTTTTCTGCGATAGGATTGATCCTTATCCTGTTGCTGTACCATCAGTTGCACTTCCCGTTGGCCGGATCGATCTGGAACATGTTCTTGGGAATATTCCTGATGATTTTCGCAAGTGAAGCAATTGCTATCTTCATCATCGAGATGCTCCCGGTGCCTAGGCTGGCGTTGAGTATCGGAGCCCTTTACAGTGTGCTTGGCTTCTCGCTTTCAGGCTTTACCCTTCCGATCGAGGCGATGCCACCTTACATTCAGGGGTTAGCCGCTGCGTTCCCGTTGAGGCATTACTATGAATTCTATGTTCAGGAGGCCTTTTTCGGAGCAGGGTTTGCTGGATGGTGGAAGCAGGCGATATATCTGCTTCTGTTCATCCTCGTGCCTCTCATCGGGTTGACACGACTGAAGAGGGCTTACATTCATCAGAACTTCCCTAAAGACTAAGTGACATGAACAATTCATACTTAAAAACATGGATCAAGGACTTCTGGGGCATATTCTGCCATGAATTTCGACAGATTTTCTCAGATAGTGGAGTCTTGCTGATTTTCCTTGTGGCGGGACTAGCCTATCCGCTGTTGTACAATGTCGTCTATCTGAATGGTATTCTTTCGGACACTCCGGTCGCGGTTGTTGACAATTGCGACAGCCCGGACAGCCATCGTTTCATAAGGGAAATTGACGCAACCAGAGAGGTGGAAATCGCAGCTAGGTGTGTGAATATGGCCGAGGCGGAAAAGATGATGCAAGAACGCAAGGTCAACGGCATCATCTATTTCCCTTCTGATTTCACCGAGAAACTTGCGAGAAATGAGACTGCAACATTCTCCGTCTATGCGGACATGAGCAGTTTTCTGTACTACAAGAACGCCTTGATGGCCACCAACTTCGTGATGCTGCACGAGGTCGGGCAGATCCAGATGCAGAGGTTTGCGTCAGCCGGTATGTCGGAACAGCAGATCTCACAGACTGTGAAGCCGCTTGGGTACGAGGACAACAACCCGTACAACAGGGCCTTCAACTACAGTTTCTTCCTGATTTCGGCCATCTTGATGATCATCATCCAGCAGACGTTGTTCTATGGAATGTCACTGCTGGTCGGAACCGCCAGGGAGAGGAACCGCAGCTTCGCTTCGCTTCCTGACAAACTTGAAGGTCACGGTGTCGGGCGAGTGGTTCTGGGGCGTGGAGGAGCCTACTGGCTGCTGTACCTTGCCGTCGGGATGTACATCGCGTTCATCGTGCCTGCCATATTCGGGATCCCTCAAAGGGGAGAGTTCCATGACGTGCTGGCACTGCTGGTGTTCTTCATCACGGACTGTGTGTTCTTCAGTATGACATGGAGCACGCTGATCACAAGAAGAGAGTCCGTTTTCGTGCTTTTCCTCGCGATGTCTCCGGTGGCTCTGTTCCTGACTGGCTGCTCTTGGCCGACAATCGCATTCCCTGAGTTTTGGAAATGGTTCTCCTACATATTCCCGTCCACATTCGGAGCGCAGGGCTTCATCAACCTCAGCACCGCTGGTGGAGACATGGGAGCCGCTGATGTGCAGATGAAGGCGATGATCCTTCAGACGATCATCTACTTCTTCCTCTCCTGTGCGGCCATCTACCTAGAGAATTGGGTTATCCGCCACAAGGAAGCCCTCCTCGAAAGGCGTGAACGCTTCGAGAAGCGTGTCGGAATCGACCGTAAGGAGGACGCCAAGATCATCGCTGGCGAGTAAGGTTTGATACAATAAAATAAACTCCCTCCCGAATTTTGCACGTTACCAAAATTCGGGAGGGAGTTTATTCTATTCAAACTCTTAAACTTCACCGGTCACTGAGCTTGTCGAAGTGGCAGTTGTTTTACAGTTATACTTTGGCTAAAGCAGACATATACTGCCGTAGGTGGCTTTGGCTCCCGAAGAGGGAGGGGACCCACGAAGTGGGGAGGACCACCGGAGGCAGTATATGCCTGCTTCAACTATTCACCCACGTGGAACGCCACGCGGAGCTCCTCGATCTCCTCATCGGTAATCGGGTTCAGCTTGCCAAGTGGAGCGGCAAGAATCAGCGAACGAGCACTGAAATCGGCCACTTCAAGACGGTCGAACGTGTTGATTAGCTGGTCTCCTGTCACAACAACGGAATCGTTCTCCAGCATCACGAACGGCCTGTGTTTGAACTCGTCAGCGAGTTCTGTTAGGTGGTCGTTGTACTGGCTTCCGAACGGGAATGTCGGGATGTCCTGTAGGAATATCCAGCTCTCTGGAATCGTGCGCACATCGAATTTTACACCAGTCGTGCAGAATCCCATCAGAGCTGGTGACTGGGTAAGAATGATCGAGTTGACCTTCGGGTTGCGACGGTAGATTTCGTAGTGAAGTGCTACAGAGCGACTTGCATTCTTTCCGGCCTCAACCATTCCGTCCTTTACCTGGACGATGTCCTCCGGTTCAAGATCCCAACGCTGCATGCTGGACGGGGTGATGAGGAAGTCATTGCCTTTCCATCGCACTGAAGCTGTACCGTATGAACTGCACATGAGCCCCTGCGAGCATGCTCTGCGGACAATTTTGCAGATCTCCGCGCGGATAGCCCTCTCATCAGAAGGATGGGAGACGTTCATGAAATGTTGGAACGGCACGTTTACAGCCTTCTCGTGCTGGAGTATTTGATCCTCGCTGAGGTACTTCGGCTCGCCCAAAGTCTTGGCGTTCAGGATTGTGCGGGCACAAAGCTCAAGAGTCTCGAACCTTTGGTAAGCATCAGCGATGTCCTCACCGGCAACTACGACACCGTGGTTTTCCATGATTACGGCCTTGTAGTCAGGGTTCTTCTTGAACTCGGCCACAATCTTCTTTCCCAGAAGCTCGCTTCCAGGGAGGGCATATTCAGCGAAACCAACAGGGCCACACGTCGCGCGCGCCTGAGGAATTATGCTCGTATCCGGCACCTGGTGAACCATGCTGAATGTCACCAGTCCTGGAGGGTGGGCGTGGATCACAGAATGAATATGCGGGTTCATCTTGTAGATGGCCTTGTGGAACGGGTACTCGGAAGATGGTCTGTGAGGGCCTACGATGGTTCCGTCAGCCTTCACGCACATGATGTCCGCTGGAGTAAGGGAACCCTTGTCAATCGCTGCCGGAGTGATCCACATGTCTCCGTTGTCGTCCATGATGGACAGATTTCCACCGGAGGTGGTGGTCATCTCGCTGCGATAGATCCTGCCGATGATGATAGCAATCTGCTCGGCTGGATGCATCAGATTTACGTCTAGTTGTTTCATAATATTAATGAATTACATTGGAAGTCGCTTTGATCCTTTTGAAGACAAGGCGGCTTCACGGATTTACATTTATGCCAGCATAACCTGCCCGCCCGTCACAGGAATCGCTTGCCCTGTCTCTCCAGTCTGGTCGATGGCGTAGAGAATGGCCTTGCAGACATCCACAGGGGTGCAGCCCTTACGCATTGGCACCTGGGCGAGGTAGTAATCTTTCACATCCTGTACCGTCTTTGCTCCCGGGACCTTCCCTGCGTTGAGGTATTGGATGAACAACCCGTTCTCCGGATTGCTCCAAAGCGGTCCGTCGTAGTAGTTGCCGGGGCAGATGCTGTTTACTTTCACCCTGTAAGGAGCAAGTTCAAGGGCGAAGGACTGGGTCAGACCTATTCCTCCGAACTTGCCACCAGCGTAGGCGAAATTGGCCTTGCTGCCGCGCAGTCCGCTCTTGCTGTTGACCTGGATGATGTCAGCGAAATATTCAGGGTCGTACTTTGTCTCGATCTTCATGATGTGAGAGGCGACCTTGGCGCAGAAGAAGTAGGCTTCGTAGTTGATCTTGGTGACGAACTCGAAGTTCTCCGGGGTCATCACGTCCAATCCACCGGCACGGACCACTCCGGCGTTGCTGACGAACGCGTCCAGCGCACCGAAATTCAAGATGGTCTCCCTCATCAAGTTATGGAGGCTTTCCATGTCTGCGACATTAGTCTTTACGAATATGGCCTTGTTGGCTCCGGCCTTCTCGTTGAAGCTTGCAGCGGTCTTCTCACCGGTCGCCTCGTTGAGGTCAGCGACCACGATGTTGGCACCCTGCGCCATCAGTTCGCGGGCGATGCCTTCCCCGAATCCTTGAGCGGCTCCGGTCACGATGATCGTACGGCCTTCCACACGGCCTTTGGACGAGCCTGCCGCGACCTTGCGGCGGTAATTCTCAACCTCCCAGTTGTCGATGAAGTCAATCCAAGCCTGTTCCATCGGATGTTCTCCACCGAAATTCTGTGCGAAGAACGCAACCTTCATCGCATCGGTGAACACATCGGTGATGATCTGGGCGTTCTTGGCGTTGTCTCCCACGGCCACGAGACCGATTCCATTGATGAGTAAGACCTTAGGCGTGTAACCCCTTTCGCTGACAAAAGCCTCGATCTTCTCTTCCGCCTGCTTCAGAATATCATCTTCCGACACAGCGTCAATGAATATGTAGGCGCTCTTGCAGTACACGATGATGTCCGGTGTGAATGGCTTCGCGATCTTGTCGAAACCGGATTCGCGTGGACGAATGGTCGCTTCGATGGTTGGTGAGCTCTGTCGAACCGCAGGCTCAGCGACCAGTTGTTGGTCGGTCACTGAGCTTGTCTCGGTCACTGAGCTTGTCGAAGTGACTGAACGACCGTCAATGAAGAAGTCCACAAGAGCATTCTTGGTGACTTTCAATGTCTTGTAGCCCCTGCCAGCGCGTGAGAGCATCTGCCGAATCGCCGGAACGACATCCGAGACGGTCTCAGAGACAGCGGTGTCTCCCTCCGGAAGAGCAGCGACCTTGCCTTCAAGTTTCTCAATGATTTCTGAATATACCCCCTCAATCTCCGCAGTGGTGTCCCCGCCCACGAATATTCCGTGATTCTGGAGGAATATCACCTGCGGCTCCTTGCCGTTGGCTGCCTTGTAAGCCTTTATCCTGTCATAGACTTTCTTGAAAAGCGTGTAGCCAGGGTCAGTATATTCAATGTAAAGGGCTTCCGGGAAGAGTTCCTTGCAGGCAGACTCGGCATTCACCGAGCACATCAGGCCGTTGACAAGGGTAGGGTGGAGGTGCACAACGAAGGCGAAGCCCATGCAGTTGTGCAGTGATGTCTCCACTGATGGCCTCCTGTCCTTTGTTAGACAAGCGATCGCGAGGTCATTCTTGACCTGCTCCTCGCGGATCACCGTGTCATCACTGTAGGCCTTTTCGCCCATCGGGTTCAGAAGGCTTCTGTCAAGAACAGCGAAACCGTCCTCAGTTATCGTTGCGAGTGAATGGCCACTGGCCTTCACCCAAAGCTTATCCTCGTTTTTGTAGGAAGTGTTTCCACCTCCGGCTATCACGAATCTGGAGTCCTGTCCGAACTTCCGAGAAATCGCGATAAGATCTTCAATCTGTTTCATATTCGTGTCTTAGTTATGTGTTCTGTTTGCCGAACCGGCATATTCCTAAATGCCTAAGGTCTTGCAGATCAGCTCGTCTCCCGCTTCGATGGAGTCAAGTCCCGCCTGATGGGCAGCGACCGCGCAGGCTCCGCGGTAGTTGGTCTCGCGCAGTTTCTCGCTTAAGCCTTCAGCTTTGTCGCGTGTGCGCAGACGGATCGGCTCCAGCGCTGGGGTGTTGTGCTCCGAACCGAAAGTGACGATGAATCCTTCGTCATGGAGGTAGCCTGAATATTCCTCAAGCACGGCAGTCGTGTTGCGTGTCGTGATGAATTCCACCGATTTGATCCCACGCTTTTTCAGCGTGTCAGCTGCTTTCTGGAGATCACCCTCGAAGTCTGTGAAATTGCCCTTGGCATCATCCGCAAGGAACGGGTATGTCGGGATTCCGCCCGCCGCCTTAATGATCTGACAGACAGTCTCCATCGGCAGGAACGCCTTCGGATCCTCCGGCACGAAAGCCGCGCCTCCGGCCTTGAGCAGCTTGCTTCTGATCTCGTTCTCCACCGCCGCTTCGTTGTCCGGAGCGGATTTCAGCGGCTGCCCTCCGAAGATTCTTTCGTAGAGGGCGAGCCTGTCCTCAATCGCGTCAGCCTTTGAGTCAACGGCCATCCTAAGGGCTTTCGCAAGGTGTCGCTCACGAACGGCTCCTCTCGTAAGATCCTTGACAACCTGTCCGAAATCAATGTTGAGCCCCGCCTTGACCGCATCCAGATGGGCGTTGAGTTTTGCGCACATTCTCTCGACCTGCGCGTTTGATTCAGCCCTCACATCGGCAAGCATCTGAGCCTCTTTCCCGCTGAGAATCACTGGGTAAACCAACCCTTTTCCGCTAAGGTAGGTGCGTCCTGGGTTGTTCGGGTCGTTGACCCTCAGCCCTGCCGCCTGGTCTTCGCTATTGAGAGAGATGAACTCGATGTTGAAAAGAGGGTAAAGATGCCTTGCAGCGCATTCGTCATTCCATTCCCTATAGCCGTCCAGACTGTAGAAGTCGTTGATTCCCACCACTCCGACCCCTTCGGCTGCTGCCATGTCAAGAGCCTGCCTCACGTCTTTGAAGGCACTGAACGAGTACGGTGTGTGCAGATGTGCATTAACGTCAATTAAGGTTTTCATATTCATGAATATCAATTCTCAAATTTAGCAATAATCTTATTAAAGGCCATTCCGATGAATGGATTTTTAAAGCCATTCGGTCAAATTTGAAATTAATTTGCTAAATTTGTGGAATATGCCACGAAATTATTTTCGATAACATAAAACATCTTACAAATGGAAAAAAAACAACAAGGTAACATTTTCGCTATTGTGATCATGTTCTTCCTGTTTGCGATGATCTCCTTTGTGACTGGATTCCAAAATCCGTTCGGAGTCATTGTAAAGCAGCAGTTTGCAGCGTCAAACTTCATGTCCCAGCTGGGTAATGCCGCCAACTTCATCGCCTATGCGTTCATGGGTCTGCCAGCCGGCATGATTCTGTCCAAGAAAGGCTACAAGTTCACCGCTCTTGCGGCCGTGACCGTAGGTTTCATCGGAGTCGGCATCACATTCCTCTCAGGAGTCGCCGGCAGTTTCGCCGTCTATATTCTCGGTGCATTCGTTTCCGGTTTCTCGATGTGTATGCTCAACACGGTTGTCAACCCTATGCTCAATACCCTTGGCGGAGGCGGCAACAGAGGCAACCAGCTCATTCAGTGGGGCGGCTCTTGCAATTCGCTAAGCGCCACTATTGTACCGGTCCTTGTAGGATACCTCATCGGTGACGTGGCCAATGACACTCAGATTTCAGACGCAAACCCGGCGCTTTTCATTGCCATGGGTATCTTCGCGCTTGCGTTTCTCATCATCGCGGTGTCTAAGATTCCTGAACCTGAACACGAGGCCACGGCCGTATCCGGTGACTCCAGCAAACTCTCCCTCAGTGAGAATGTTAAAGGTGCCCTGTCGTTCAGACACTTCGTTCTTGGAATCATCGCGATCTTCTTGTATGTCGGAGTCGAGGTCGGAATTCCTAATTTCGTCAATCTGTATATGACAATGACACCAGAACTTGGCATCAGTGCTGCGGTGGCTGGAACCATCGTGGGAATGTACTGGTTCCTGATGCTCGTAGGCCGTCTTGTAGGCGCTTCCGTGGGTGGCAAGGTCTCTAGCCGCGCCATGGTTGCCTTTGTCGGAACTGTCGCTATCGTATTCCTTCTCCTTGGAATGATACTTGGCGACACGACAACCGTCAAGTTCCCTGCAATCACCTCGCAGCTTTCGTTCTCACTTGCTGAGATTCCTATCGGAGTTATGTTCTTCATCCTCTGTGGTCTCTGCACATCAGTCATGTGGGGCGCGATCTTCAACCTCGCTGTTGAGGGACTTGGTAAGTACACCTCAATCGCTTCTGGTCTGTTCATGGTGATGGTTTGCGGTGGTGGAATTTTACCTCTCATCCAGGGCGCAGTCGCTGATTTCTCAGGCTACCTTATGAGCTATGTTGTTGTTATCATTGCTGTTGCCTACATTCTCTGGTACGCCCTCTTCGGTTCTAAAGTAAAAAAGACCGCTTAATTGATAATCAGTCCCGGTAAAACATAATCTACCTGGACTAATCATAAAATATTATGGAACAGACATTAGTAATAGGAATAGATGTAGGTGGGCAGACCACCAAATGCGGAGTGGTTGACGCTCGCGGCACAGTGCTGGCGCAGACGGTGATTCGTTCGGACAATTTCACCGATGTAGAACCTTATATCGAGGAGCTTGCAGCTGCGTTGAAGAAAATCATAACCGATGCGAATGCGGAAGGCCAAATTCGTGGAATTGGAGTCGGAGCGCCTAACGCCAACTACTACACAGGTGAGGTAGAGAATGCCGTGAACCTTTCTTGGGGTCGCGCAGGTGCCATACCTTTCGCTGCAATGCTCTCCGAGGCGATGGGAGGAATCCCTGTGACCCTCACCAATGATGCCAACGCTGCTGCGATGGGTGAAATGACCTACGGTGCCGCAAGAGGAATGAAAAATTTTATCATGATCACCCTCGGCACCGGTGTAGGAAGCGGAATCGTCATCAACGGTGAGATGGTCTATGGCCACGATGGATTTGCTGGTGAGCTTGGTCACACCACGATAGTGCGTCACAATGGCCGTCACTGCAACTGCGGCAGGAACGGTTGTCTTGAGACCTACTGCTCTGCCATCGGAGTCGCCAGAACCGCCCGCGAGTGGCTGGACATGAGCAATGAACCATCATCTCTCCGCAGCCTTGACAACATCACGTCGAAGGATGTCTATGAGGCCGCGAAAGAAGGCGATGCCCTTGCAATCAAGATCTTTGAATATACCGGCACACTTCTCGGACAAGCTTTCGCAGACTTCATCGCGTTCTCCGCACCTGAGGCAATCGTCCTCTTCGGAGGCCTCGCGAGAAGCAAGGAGTTCCTCACAGAACCGATTCTCCGTTCGATGAACGACAATGTTCTCTCTCTTTGGAAGAATAAGGTCCAGCTAGTCTATTCCCAGCTCAAAGAGTCCGATGCTGCCATCCTCGGAGCCTCCGCCCTGGCCTGGGAGCGATAGATGCCTCAGAACGAAAGCTCTTGTAAATGAATATGCTAACGCACCCTCCTCCTCCCGTCTTGGGTTGAAGGAGGGTGCGTCTTGTTCCACGAAACCTGATGACATTTCTTTTTTCATGTCTAGTCCAAAACCCTGAGTAAAAGAAAGGAGACGATCTTGCTGATTAATTTCTAGCGCCAACATCAAAGTCAACGCTGACAGTTAATGAGGTAATTTGCTGATGGCATGTCACCGGTTGATTTAATATTTTGTCCGGTGAAAGCCTTGTTGGCCGGACAAAATGCAGAAATCAAGCACTTTGTCCGGCCAGAGCGCAATTCACTGGACAAACAGCGCTGAGTGATTATAGAAGGTGAGACTCTTACAAAAGGCTTCCAGTCACATGTCGAATCAGGACCTGTGAAATCTATGCTGGGCTGTAAAACTAAGGGCAAAGGAATCGGATTTTCATGGGAACGAGTCTTTCAGGTGCTTCGGATAGGTTTTAACGTGAAGGCGTTCCGTAAATCAGCACCGACATCAGCACGGGTGGACCGCTATTAGGACTCGTCTCCGCTTGAACCCTTACGTGTGACCGTAAGGTACAATAATACAGGTTGGCATTCCGGTGCCGGAGGGGATGGACGGCATTCTTAGACTATAATGTCGTTCAAAACCGACAAATGGAGGAGTTCGACGGCACTTCGCGGCAATATTGTCGTCCTATCTCTCAACTTTTAGTCTGTTTCCTGACCGGAGGTTGATGATGCGGCTCAATGTCTAGCCACAAGCAGAAAGGCCTTCTTGGCGTGATTTATAAATCATTATTAATAAATAGTTTAACTACTAGTCTTTTGCGGATACTCAAGTCGAAGCGTTAACTATATGATAATTAATGCATTTTTTACCACTCGTTGACACAGAACGTGTTGCGTTTAGGCATAGAGTGGGAGACATTAATTCCTATGAAAATGAAGGATCAGACAATGCTTTACCTTGCGTTGGCCCTGCTGCTTGGAGGGCATGGCGGCCCTTTACCCGGATAGGGCGCGCGAAGCGCGTAGGCCGCCATGCCCTCCAAGCAACTGGGCTCCTGACGAATACAGTCCTGTGGCAGCCTCCGGCAACTCAATGCTTCTTAAGAAGTCTTTCCGGCACAACTCAGAGGAGTTCCAGATATTAAGTATATTCCTGTACAGGCTATCAAAGATATATGCTTAAACACATACTGTTGGACTTGATCCTCTATTTGACTCCCTATCTTCCTATATAACATCTCATTAACACTTTTCTATAAATTTCCGCAACGCATATCTACACTTTTCCATGAAATTTCGCAACGCCAATCTACACTTTTCGGTTAAGTTGTGCCTTTCATTTCTTCTGAGTTATCATAAATACAGTGAATTTTGAGAATAATCAGTTGGCTTCTGGCGTAGCTGATTATAAAGTTGCCCATGAAGAAGGTGCGACTATCAATGGCGGCACAGCTTATACTGAATAGCGAACTTCATCACACTCATTAAATTACAAGACTTCCGGCTGAACACAGTCGGAAGTCTTTTTTTTGATTCGCTTTACTGCTGTCCGACCTCCACAAAGAGGACGGGAATATAGGGCGTGATTTATAAACTATTAAAAATGAATATTTTAGCGGCTTGCCTTAGGTGGATTTGAACCAAAGGCGAAGTGCTAACTATGTGGAAATAAACATATTACTTACCACTTATTGATAATTAATGAAGTAAATACTTTTGCTTGCGCGTTGAAGCGTTGCTAGGAGATCATGGCGGCCCTTCACCCGGATAGGGCGCGCGTAGCGCGTAGGCCGCCATGGCCTCCTAGCAATGCAAATCTACACTTTTCCTAGCCGAGAATCTCCTTGAGGAACGGCCCAGTGACGGAGGATGGATTTCGGGCGAGGTCTTCGGGGGTGCCTTGGGCGACGATCTGGCCGCCTCTGCGACCACCGTCTGGACCGAGGTCGAAGAGATAATCCACGCTCTTCAAGACATCCAGATTGTGCTCGATGATGATGACCGTGTTGCCCTGATCGACAAGCTGTTGCAACACGTTCAGCAGCACCTTGATGTCCTCGAAATGAAGTCCGGTAGTCGGCTCGTCCAGAATGTACAGTGTGTTGCCAGTTGCTTTTCGGAATAGCTCCGCGGCTAATTTCATACGCTGACTCTCACCGCCGGAAAGCGTCACGGCTGACTGACCGAGATGCACGTAGCCAAGCCCCACATCCACAAGCGCCTTCAGTTTCTGGGCAATCGCAGGAATCGGCCTAAAGAACTCGTAGGCCTCGCTGATCGGCATCTCAAGCACATCATTGATGCTCTTGCCCTTGTAATGTACGGCCAGCGTGTCTTCCTTGTACCGTCTGCCCCTGCACTCATCGCAGACCACATTCACGGATGGAAGGAAGTTCATCTCTATTACCTTGATTCCGGCTCCTTTGCAGGCCTCGCAACGCCCACCGGCCACATTGAACGAGAACCGCCCGGCCTTGAATCCGCGCACTTTCGCATCTGGAGTGTCAGCGAACAGGTTGCGGATGTCGTTGAACACACCAGTGAAAGTCGCAGGGTTGGATCTCGGAGAACGTCCGATCGGACTCTGGTCAATCTCAATCAGCTTGTCGATGTTCTCGACTCCCTCGATCGAATCGTAGGCCAAAGGACGCATCTTCGCCCTATAGAACTTGTTCTTGAGAATCGGCATCAGAGTCTCGTTGATGAGCGTTGACTTCCCGCTTCCGCTGACTCCACTGATTCCGATGAAGCATCCCAGCGGAAAATCCACGGACACGTTCTTTAGGTTGTTTCCACGAGCTCCCTTGATGCAGAGGAACTTGCCGCTCCCGGTGCGACGCGCGGATGGCACAGGAATGGAATCCTTCCCCTGAAGGTAATCCAGAGTCTTTGACTTTCCGAATATGCAGTGCCGAGCGGTCTCCTTATCTAGCGACGCAGGCACTTTCCCGTTGTCCGATGAATATTCCATCAGAGCCTTCAGAGGTGCGTTCAGACATATTCTTCCGCCATTTTCACCAGCGCCGGGACCAACGTCCACCAGCCAGTCGGCGTTCATCATCGTCTCGTAGTCGTGCTCCACGACCATCACGGAGTTGCCCTCGTCCCTTAATTCCTTCAATGAATTGATCAGCTTTCTGTTGTCCCTTTGGTGCAGTCCAATGGATGGCTCGTCAAGAATGTAGAGCACGTTGACGAGCTTGGAGCCAATCTGCGTAGCGAGCCTGATTCTTTGGCCCTCACCTCCGGAAAGCGAAGCCGTAGGGCGGTCAAGTGACAGATAGTCAAGGCCTACGTCCAGCATGAACTGAACCCTTTCGTTGAGTTCCTTGAGGATGTCACGGGCTATGTTGTTCTCTCTCGTGTTCAGCTTCCCCGGCAGGGATGCGAACCAAGCCTTGAGCTCGGTCATCTCCATGGCGGCCACCTCTGCGATGGTCTTGCCGTCAATCCTGAAGCAGAGGGCATTCTCGTTCAGGCGCGTTCCGTGGCAGACAGGACACACGATCTTGTCATCGATGTCCTCCACGATTCCGTCGAACGTGACCATCTCGGACATATTCCCTTCTCCTACCCTGAACATCTCGTCACTTCCGAAGATTATGTGTGAGATGGCTTCGTCTGGGATCGAGTCGATGGGATCGTACAGGGAGAAGTTGTATTTCCGTGCGATGGAGCGGATCACGTCATATTTCTTGGTCTCGCGCATCTTCCCCAGCGGAACTATTCCACCGTCCGCTATCGAGACGGAACGGTCCGGGATAATCGTGTCCATATTCACATCCACTATCATTCCAAGTCCTTTGCAGTGAGGACAGTAGCCTTCGGGAGAGTTGAATGAGAAAGAGTGTGGCGCTGGCTCCTGTAGGGATATTCCTGAATCCGGATCGACAAGATGCTTGGAGAAATGGCGGAGTTTGTCCGAACCGAACTCCAGCAGGGCGACCGAGCCTTTGCCAAGGTTCAGGGCTGACATCACGGAGTCCCGCACCCGCTTCTCGTCCCCTTCCGAAGGCTTGAGCTTGTCCACAACCAGTTCGATGAAATGGCTCTTGTAGCGGTCCAGAGCCTCGACTTCGTTCAGCGGGAGGATATTCCCGTCCACCCTGACATCGGTGTAGCCACGTTTGCGGAGCTGGTCGAAAAGTTCGCGGTAGTGCCCCTTGCGGCCAACAACCAGAGGGGCGAGAAGGTAGCACTTCTTCCCCTTATATTCATTCATTATGAGGTCCACGATCTGCGCGTCGGTGTAGCGGACCATCTCTTTCCCCGTGACCGGTGAATATGCCCGTGAGGCCCTGGCGTAAAGGAGGCGCAGGAAATCGAATATCTCGGTGATGGTCCCAACTGTTGAGCGTGGGTTGTTGCCCGTGGTCTTCTG
>ERZ808267.191-NODE-191-length-22720-cov-4.399426_pt1 | contig 22720 bp, 28 predicted proteins | sample MGYA00521241_ERZ808267 | MGnify/ENA primary metagenome ERZ808267 (study PRJEB31516, sample SAMN03275592) | gut metagenome | biome: mammalia-associated habitat; material: feces | host: Papio cynocephalus | place: Kenya | collected 2012-07-19 ...
AAACAATCTTAGTTTAACCACCCCAAAAGTGTCAACCATTCTCAGGGAAGGTCACAGGAAGCTAAAATCGCGCACATTATTGTGACTAAAACTGAAGGTGTTTTCATCTAAAACGGGGTTATTAGTTTTTCATGGCTGCTAAGATAATAAATAATTGTGATATTGCGCAAAGAAATACTCCCACGCATCTTCCGCGTAATTGGGTGTGAAATGTAAAATGTTGAATATTAGTGCATTATGCTATTATCTTCAGTAAGATATTACCTAAGGTAGCGGGCTAAAGGGTTTATTAATAATCATTTAGCGTTCACGGCTGCAAAATCGATGAATATTCCGTATCTTTGTCCCTATGGAAGTACGTGCGAAAAAGGCGCTTGGGCAGCATTTTTTGACTGACCAGAGCATTGCGAAGAACATTGTTGGGGCTCTTGAGGGGCGGCAGGCGTTGGAGGTCGGGCCGGGTATGGGAGTGTTGACTCAGTACCTGCTGCCTCGACCGGAGTTGGCATTGAAGGTTGTTGAGATTGATGGCGAGTCAGTTGCCTACCTTAAGAAGCATTATCCGAAATTGGGGGATGGCCTGATCGAGGGTGATTTCCTGAAAATGGATCTTGATGGGATATTCGAGGGGGAATATTCAGTGATAGGAAATTTCCCTTATAACATTTCCTCGCAGATTTTCTTCAAGATTCTTGAACATCGCGACCGCATCCCGGAGGTAGTCTGCATGATCCAGAAGGAGGTTGCAGAGCGCATCGCTGAAAAGCCTGGAACGAAGACTTACGGTATTCTGTCAGTGTTCCTTCAGGCGTGGTATGACATTGAATATCTTTTCACTGTGGGATCGGGAGCATTCAATCCTCCGCCAAAGGTCCAGTCTGCTGTGATCCGTCTGACGCGCAATTCTCGTACTTCCCTCGGCTGCGATGAAAAGCTTTTCCGCACGGTTGTCAAGACCGCTTTCGGCCAGCGCCGTAAGACGCTCCGCAACTCGCTCAAGCCGTTGCTTCGACAAGCTCAGCAACCGTCCGCTGAACCTATTGACTCGATTGCCGCCCCAGTTTCTCCGGTCACTGAGCCTGTCGAAGTGACCAACCCTCCACAAACTTCTCAATTACTCCAATCCGACCCAGTCTTCGATTTGCGTCCGGAACGCTTGAGTGTGGAAGATTTTGTGGCCCTTACTCTGAAACTTCAACGTTAATTTTTCTCAAGATTCTTGGAAACCAAGAAAAATTTGTATCTTTGTAGTCCAAATAGCAACGAAAGGTTTGACAACCGTTCGGCCAAAACATCCGGAGAGGTGGGAGAGTGGCTGAATCCACAGGTTTGCTAAACCTGCATACGGGTAACCGTATCACGAGTTCGAATCTCGTTCTCTCCGCAATTCAAGGTCAGCGTTTCTCCGCTGGCCTTGATTATTTTCCTACTTAATCACCTTTATTTATAGCGTTGACATTGCTTCGAGTTTGCTCCATTCGGTTTGCATAACGAAAAATCCTCCTTCCGGAGAGAATCCGAAAGGAGGAACTTTTGATGACTTCAATATAGGGCCTAACTACTGGTTCTTCACGCAGCGAACGGATGCTCCGATGCGGTAGCTGAGTTTGGAGCCATTGAAAGTACCGTTGTTCATCATCGGCATAAATCCAAAGAACTGGAGATTCTTCACCCCACTTGTGGTATCATCCTTAGTATTGTAGGAGACACCTGCGTAAGATGATCCGCAGATGTAACCGGAGGCTACTCCCTCAGTGTAGGTTTTTAGGAATCCCATAAGGGTTGCGGAAGTTCTGGTGTTGTCAACGATGCTGACAGCTCCCCATGCGTTGGCGTTGAACCCATCTGCGTTCAGCAGTTCCAAAGAGGCGTTTTTCTTGTCCTTGTCATAGTAAGGGGCGTTTTCGTTTGTCTCAATCGGACTGACAGCCTTGCCTACCAACGCTACAATCTCATTTACTGTAGGGATATGCCATCCATCCGGACAGATGCCCTGTGCCCCTTCGAGAGCCTCGGCCTGTTCGACAGTCGTCAGATCCCCGACTTTGAGTCCGAGAGCTACTTCTGACTGGTAAAGGTAGCCGTTTGACTTTATGACATCCTCTGAAGTACTGAATTCAACCGCGGTGTGTGCACTGTTCATAACGATTGGATAGTAAACACCAGCCTTGACGTTCTTGAGATCGTTGGATGGTGTAAACCCTTCCGGCACATAGCGCAGGTTCTCGGTCATCCAAACGCGTCCGTCCTTCATTTTGGCGATACCGTACTTCACACCAGCATATTCAATGACGCTTCCGCTCTGGCTGACAGCTACTTTTTCCGTTCCTTCCGAGCCGATTGAGAAGACAAGTTCTCCGGCACGATCCACATCGGTGTTTGCAGACACTTCAATTTTCACTGTCTGCTCGGAGTCAGAAGCCTTACCGCTTGAAGGGGTGACGGTGATCCAATCACAGCTGTTCTGAACCGTCCAGTCCTTGTTGGTTTTAAGTGTAATTTCTTTTTCAGCTGCTTTGCTGTCGAATGTCAGAGCTTGTTCAGACACTGAAAGGTTAGGCCTTCCGGTCTGACTTATCTTAAGCGTGGCAACGGTGGCGGAGCTAGTGAAGTTGAGACTACACTCCCTGTCTAGTCCATCGTTCTCTATCACTGTAATGTTGATGGTCTCGTCTCCCTGACCGCTTGTCTTGTTGATTGAAACCCAGTCTTTTGTGCCTGAGATTTCCCATGTTGTGTTAGACTCGATCAAGACACTTTGTGTGGTGGCACCACCATCAAAGGAAAGACTTTCAGGATTGATTTTGAGGTAAGGATCCTCATCTTTGGAACATGAGCTCAACAGCAATGCCGCTGATGCTAACAGATAGAAAAATCTTTTCATAAATAAATGATATTTAATTAATTAAAATTCGTAACCCAGTTTGATCTCTCCACCGTATCGATTCGCCCCAGAGCAATGGATGATGTCAAAGCCGTGGAGCATGGAACCTCGTGCTTCAGCAAACAGGCCGCGAGCCCTCCCGATGGAAAAATCGTACCTCAAAGAAAGCGTGGTACCAAGGCGGGTGGCATTCTCCCATTCGTTCCAAAGGTTGTACCATGATTCGGGGCGGAACGGAGCGGAACCGTTGCCTGCCTCGCTGCTAGCAGAACCATAGTCCTCGCCCCGGAAGCCTTTGAGGAAGTCAATCCCGCATCCAAGTCTGAACTGCCCAAGCTGGAACAAAGCCGAAGCTGAAAGGCTAACAATCTCATCATCAGCGTTGAATGAATATGGATACACAGCGGATGACTGCTCAGTCCTTTTGGAGTACCCTGCTTTTGCATGAGCATAGTATAACCAAGACAATCTTCCGGATCCATAGAATGAATATTCAGGAGCAAGCTCAGCCCTTCTTCTCTCAAAAATCTGATTCTGACCGTAGGTGACAGGGGTCGTCACACCACCTGAGGAAATTTTGTCAATGACATATTCATTGTTCCATTGTCTGAACCAATTATAACTAATTCTGAATATGCTCGTTCCGCTCGTGGCGCTGTGCCTAATGCCAAGGCGTGCCTTGACGTTTCTTCCAGGGAATTTGAAGAAAGTGTAGGATTTTTCACCGACCTCTCCTTGCGAAGTAACCCATTCAACATCAGCGTAAATCGCCCCGTTAGAAAGGTTTCGCTCAACTTGCGCTGAGGCTCCGTAGGAATATTCCTTGACGGCAAATCTGTCAAGTCCTGATTCTGACAGATGGATTCCACTGCCGTTCCACACTTGCTGGACACCGTACATCATCCCTTTGTCAAGGAAAGCATAGTAAGATTCTGCTGTGGCAGTGCCGATTTGTTCCGCTTGGATGGACTCGGAGTTTTTATTGAATATTCCCGCGGCTCCGACCGTCCAACGATCCAGCTTCAGTGTCGCAGAAGGGGCGATGGTCATGTCAAGCCGATAGTTCGTGTGCCTTATGTCCTTGCGTTTGGCGTAGTTGTCAGATTCAAAGTCCATCTTGGCTCCGATTGTCCAACGATTGTCCAGCGGAACGGCAATGCCGCCTGAGAAAGAGTAGGTCTGAAGGGTTTTGTTTCCGGGCGTAAATTCAAGAATGTCAACTGGATAGTAGCCCGGCTTTATAAACATCGAGCCGTTCATGCCCTTCCCTTGCTCTTGATTGAAAGAGAAGGAACCAACCATTGAGAACTTACCTAGATCCACTCTAGTCTTGGCTTTTGCACCGGCCTGATAAAATGAGGATGCCTCGTAGGAAGGCTTGAAATCTCCGCTGGTAATCCCTCCGTAAATCTCCGCGAAGGATGCTTTGACTGCTTTCTCGCCTCTGATTCCGCTGAGATTCCGGCCATCGTTCCAGAAACTGTTGTCCTGAATCTTGTCGAAGGCTGTCTGAGCTGATGTGACGTGAGCGCTCAGCCCCAAAAGCACCGCAGTCAGAAACGTTGCTTTACTTGTGAAGACTCTGAGTTTCGCGTTCATAGAAATCGTTCGTTGAGTTGTTAGTGTCCTGAAGTACCTCGTAGCCGGCTAGTTCGGAAGCTTCTTTATCTGTTTTTCTGTACAAAGAATGACCTTTGAAGATGTTTGTCTGATAGACAAATCCGGCATCGACAGAAGGCATTAGCCTCTTGGAGTTTGAAGTGGAGCGCCCATCGAAGACTTCCACTCCATCGATGATCCATTCTGTCGGAACGGCAACCACATAGTCGTTGGTGCTGCCTGGAATCTGTATGACATTGTCGCTTCTGGATGAATCCCCACTTGGAGAGACGAATTTTTGAATGGTTGTTCCTTTTGCTTTGAAGACCACAATGACAGGAGATGAAATCGAGACTGCGTAAGCATTAGCGATTCCCGTCTTGATGACAAGCGAAAGGATGTGATCCTTGCGGATTTTGTCTCCGGGAGCAGGGTGGTAAGCAGTGTTAGGGAAGTTGTTCGGTCCGTTGTTGTAGCAGACGAAGTAGTCCGGATTGTTCAGATTCACCGAAAGAGGAACATTGACAGTGTGATCAATTGCTCCATTGATGCAGATGACAGCGTCTTCTCCAGGACCCAAAGGAAAAGTCTTTCCATCACCTGCAATCTGCCACACGGCCTGGATGATAGGTACGAACGGTTTGAACACGGTGTTCCCGTCTCCGTCCTTAGATGTCCAAGGATTCACAGCGGTGGAATTGTAAGGCGAGACCGTACCGAAGCAGAGACTATCTAGATAGACGGTCTCATCAACATTGTTGTGCAGAATCACATACTTGTCGGCTTGGTACGTGCCCTCTTTTGGCGCCATGCTACAGCCTCCGACATAAATCTCCTTTATCACGATTGACCCGCCTTCCGAACGTTCGAGAGGTAGGGTAATCTCCGAATCCCCTGAAATCGAGACCTTGTCAGCAGTTCCGTTGAATATGCTGGTTCCTTTTCTGTCCGAAGCCGAGATTAGATATAGTCCGTCCGGGAGGCTAATTGTAGCCGTTCCTCCATCATCGGTCAGCGCGGTGGAAGAACTTCCGTTCAGGATGTTCTGGACTGAGATTTTAACTCCGGCCCTAGCCAGATCTTCAAAGCCTTCAGGCCAGACCGGTTTGACTGTCACTGAGTTGACATCGGAATATGCCTGTGGAATGTCCATGCAGGCCGCGCAGGCCAAAGCTATCAATGAATATTTCAGAAAATGTCCAAGTCTCATCATTTTAGAATTTAAGTCTGCATGTGAGTCCGTAGTAGAATGCCGGAGTGAAGATTGCGCTCACTCCAGTGGCGTAACTCGTGACATAACGCCTTGAGTTAGTGAAGTTGTTAGCGAAGAACGAGAGCGACACATGGTCTCCGATCTCTTTTGTGATGCTGAGATTTGCGGAGAGGTAAGGATCGTAGCCGTCCTTTGCGAAAGTGTAGATGTTGCCTGAGCGGATGACAAGGCGTGCGAGATCCGGGTTTGAAGCGCAGTCCTCTGTCCAGTCATGTACATTCCCTTCCAGATCCATGTACTTAATCGGGTAAATCGCTGTGTAGGATTTTCCATCGTAGATGTCACCTCCGGTAGGGGTATTAGAATCAGCTCCAACTGTGAAGGCGTAGGTCTTGCCATCATATTCAGAGAGATTCTGTGAGTGTCTCATTAGCGCGGCTTCCAGTCTTACCGTCACTATAAGGCGGGCTTGTGGAATGTGGGTTATGGCGGTCAAGTTCGCATCAATGTTGTCTGTGACCTTGCCGTTGATCACGGAATTGCCTCCAGCGTAGATTCCTACGTACTGGTAAGATCTGTTGGCCAGTGACGTGTGCTGCCATCCGTTGTTGTAGTAATAGTATGGAGTGTCGTCCACAAATCGGCTGTGACTGTAGGATGCGTCTATTCTGAAAGATGTCCGGATAGGTCTGATTTCCGGGAAGTCAGCTGTCAATTCGATTCCGGAGCGCCTGATGGACTTTCCGTTTCCCTGCACGCTGGAGTTTACGAACGTGCGGTCGTTGGCTTTCGTGTCCAAGTCGGTCCAAGTTGCACCGTTATCCCCACTGATGGAGATGATTCCAGTTTGTTGGTTGACCTTGAAGCTAGGGTTGTCCGGCATGGTGAAGCCCGAAGGAAGTGCGCTAAGACGGTTGTTTACAGGAGTATAGCTGTTTAGCATTGCATAAGGGTTCCTCGTGATGTTGAGGAATCCCACGAGCGAGAGACGCACTCCGCCATATTCAGCATCAATTCCCACCTCCGAATTGGAGTTGCTCTGCCATTTCAGGTCGGGGTTGTATTTTATTGAATATGGTACCGTGTGATAGACGTACACTGCCTGTCCGGAACTCCCGTAGGAGGCTCCGAAGACCTGGATGTCCCGGTACTCCTGCTTAGGGTAAAGGATGAAGAACGAAGGCAGTTTTTGAGTGATTCCCCATCCGCCTCTGATGGCTAAGTGCTTGCTGATTGCCCATTTGGCGTTGAGTCTTGGGGAAAGTGTCTGTAGATTGTCGTAGAAGGAATCCTTGATGAAAACGTCCTCAAATCTAAGTCCCGCACTGAGATTTAGAGTTGTCTTTCCTACCGGGACTGTGAGATTGTCCTCTAGATAGCATGCAGCATTGTGCATGTACGGATAGTCTTTGTAAGGCCTTGGACGATAGCCGTTTGCTGCTAGAGACGGATCTTCGTAGTACTCTCCTTCTCCGATGTTTCCGTCAGCTTTCCAAGTCGCTCCTGCTTTCAGTACGCTCTTCACCTTGCCCCAATGCTTCAACCAGTCGTAGTGCAGGCCGAGAGAGTAGTCAAGCTCTCTGGAATCTTCAACCAAGTCTGAGTAGTAGGTGAGAGGCAGGGCATCCGCGATGCTGTAGCCTTCTTCCTCAAAGTGCACGGACGGTTGCGATGAACCGAAAGAATTGTACTCGTGCGCTTTCGAAAGCTTGTCATGATAGTAGGCTGATCCTTCAAACCTTATGTTCGTCACCCAGCTCTTGTTCAGCAGCCAGACCATCTTGAAATGTGGCGTTAGGACATAGTCCCTAACTTTTGAATATTCATCAGAGAACAGATCGGGGTCGTTCTTGCTGTTCATTCCGCCAAGGTTTCCGGAGATTCCGGCCTCAAGGCGAAGTTTTTTAGCGATGGTGTTGCTATAGTCGAGCGTGAATCCTCTTCTGGTGTAGGAGGTGTAAGGGGAGGAGAGCTTCTTTGTCGCCTTTGCCCATTCCATGCTGACATTCAGAACTCCTTTCCTATCTCCAAGGCCAAATCCCTTGGATGCGCTAGTCTCGTAGGTCCTCGGATTGACTGAAAATGTGACGTTTACCGGAGTCTTACCTTTCTTTGTTATCACGCGTATCATTCCGCTGTTGAGGTCTCCATATTCAGCGGAAGGAACTCCTGTGATAACTTCCACTGATTCGATGTTGTCCACCGAAATGCTTCTCGTTCCAGTCCCCTCCATCTTTCCGAAGCTAGCATTGTCCCCGATTCGCACTCCATCAACTTCTATGGCAGTTCCAAAGGCCGCATTGCCAGCGGTTGTTCCGCCACTGCGCAGAGACAGAACATTGTTGGCAGTCAGGTCGGGATTGATCGTCTTCCCTCCAGGAAGCAGCGCTGAAATGTCTGCCATGTTGGACATCTGTAGATGATCCAGCGCACTTCGCCCGATTTTCTGTGTCGTGTTGATGTTGTCTTTTGCCTTTTCCGCTGTCACCACCACCCCATCCAGAGCCAATGAACTGACTGTCAGCTTTATCTCAAGCCCAGTCAAGTCCCTTTTCACGGAAATCTTTCTGTTAACGTCCACATAGCCCAGACATGAGACGTTCATGTCATAGTCTCCCTGTTGCACTCCGTCAAGGCTAAACTTCCCATCAATGTCAGTTACTGCCCAAAGATAGTTGCCGTCAAGCCTAATGACCGCTCCGACCACGGCCTCTCCGCTTTTGGAATCCACCACTTTACCGTTCATCTTGAGCGGCCCGGCTCCCAAAGCAGAGACTGCTGACACCAGTAGTGCAACCAAAGTTGTTATGAGATAAGATGCTTTCATCTTGGAATATGTTGATTCGTTAAGTACCGAAATACACTAATTCGACAAACTTACAAAAAATCCATGAATATTACTCATAAGAATTGCTTGACTTTCACCCGATTTTCATCTGATCCGCCCAGAAATAACTGCCCATTCTTCTTTTGGGGCGCAAAATGATGTCGCATTGGATGGAGTGACGAAAAGGTTTGCTATCTTTGTCGGGCAACAAATCAACATGACAACATAAACATAATGACACCATGATGACCTCAGTTAAGGAAAGAAGATTCAATCTGGCGTTCAACATATTCTTGGTTACAGGAATGCTGTTGGCTGTCACAGCCACTACCATATTCAAAGTTCAGCAGCCGGGAGTGAGAACCTTTATGCTCCTTTTGGCGGCATTTGGTTCCGTGATGGGGGTTGTGAACACTGTGATGTCAGCCAATGGGAACATTCTTACGTTTGTTTTCGGCTTCATTGATGTGCTTATTGGCACAATCGTCTATTTCGACAACGGCATCATGGGCAATTTTGCCCTTCACGCTTTCTATTTTCTGCCAATGCAGTTCATCGGATTCTGGCAATGGAGCAAGAGAGGGGCTAAGGTTCACTCTGGGGACGAAGGTTCGCATCTGAAAGCCAGACGGCTTACGGGAAGGCAGTGGGCTTGGCTTGCGGCTGGAATAGTCGCAGGTATAGTGGCTCTTTACCTTATATTATTATATGTAGATGTGGCAAAGCTGTCCGCTGGCAAGATTGAAAGTATAGACAAACCAAAGATCCTTCTCGATGCTGTTGTGATGATTCTGAACATCGCAGGTCAGGTGCTGATGAGCCTCGCGTTCATGGAGCAGTGGTACATCTGGATCTTGGTCAACATCTCCTCAATCTCGCTCTGGAGCGTAGCTGTCATGAACGGGGCTGGCTCCGGGAATGCCGCTGTCATGCTCATTAAGTACATCTTCTATCTGCTGAACTCCCTCAATGGTTTAAGGATTTGGCTGAGTCTCAGCCGTGACGCTTCAAAGTGACAGCGGAAGAACTGCAAAACGGTGACATCGAAGGCAAATTTGCATAATTGACTATTTTTTGCTTACTTTGTGCCGCTATATGTTTCCCTTTTGTGTCGGGAACGTTGTAGCCCCCTTATTTGTAAGAATATACTAATTTTAATTATTCAATTATGACTGAAGAAGAAATTGTAAAGCAGGTCAAAGCGATTATCGTTGACAAGCTGGGCGTTGAGGAGTCAGAAGTGACTGAAAGCGCTAACTTCACAAATGATCTCGGAGCTGATTCACTTGACACAGTTGAGCTTCTCATGGAGTTTGAGAGAGTGTTTGGAATCAAGATTCCTGATGAGGAGACAAGCACAATCGCAACCGTTAAGGATGCAATCGACAAAGTTAAAGAGAAGCTCGCCAGCAAGGAAGAAGCATAATCCTTTGACTAAAAAAATTAAGCCTCGGATTTCAGTCCGAGGCTTTATTATTATTGTCTGTTATTTTTCAGGATATCCTTTCGGAACAGCGAACGTCACTTTCAGTTTTGGCTTCTTGCCTTCCGCTTTAGGCCCACGAAGCACCGCATTATAGTAACGGTCCTTGTCCAATTCTGTGTCTGAAGTGGTTGTCGTGGCTGACGAGGAGGCGTACTGGGCCATGGTCGCGTAGTTGTAGTAGTTGTTATAGTAGCTACCGTAGCTGCCATAACCATAGCCGTAGCTGCCATAGCCGTAACCACCGTAAAGTTGGTTGTAGTAAGAGGCATAAGCTATCTGCTGATAGTAATTGGCCATCTCCTCTGCCTCCGCGTTATATGTGGTAGTTGTCTCGTACCACATCACTAAGAACCAGATGTCGTAATCTGACAGCTTGCTGTCGTCAGCGTCTTTTCTGATGATTTGCTGCACATGATGCGTGATGTCCGGAGCGTAATTGCACAGAGAACGGTTGATGTCTCCCTGATTCTCGTCCGAAGCACTGGCATCGGTCAACCCTGCAAATGTCACAGTCGTGTCCGTGCTGATTTTGATGGTCGGACTAAGAACCTTAGGATAACGGAACATTGTCGTGTAATCGTCCGGGAAATCAAATGGCAATTCAATTGTGGCCTTTGAGATGAGCGCGGTAGCAGGATTTCCACCTTTGCGAACAATCTCTTCATTTACAAGACGTTGGATTTCGTAAGCCGGAACGACAGGTTTTACTCCGCTTCCACCTTCGATGTAAATCTTATCATCCGCCTTCCCGATGAGATGATCCGACTCGTGCCTGTCAACGTTGAACACGTACTGCGAAGGCAGCGCGCTTGCATTTATCAGAGAATCGAGATCCTGCATCTCCACAGGACTGAAATAGAACATCAAACTAGAATCCCTCCTTTCTCCGTTGAACTCTCCGTTGAAGTAAAGAATAGCGTAGTTATCCGTCCTGTTGATGTAATATGATCCCGATGAACTCTGAACTCTCTCCAAGATGTCGAACTTGTACATGTCGAAGCGCCCACCTATCCCAGCTGGCTCATCGGTGCAGAGGTATATTCCCGGAAATTTCTTTGTGTAGGTTGCTAGGTCCTTAAGGTCATCTTGGGTGATGTTAAGGTACTGCCTGCCGAAGTCCTCTGTGAACTCGAATGTCAGCGAGTCTTGCCCATTGACCACCGGCACGCCTTTAGTGATTCTCTTTGTGCCGTGCTTGACTTCAGCTCTGGAGAAGTAATCCTTGGAACCGAGTGACTCGGTGAGAGCATAGACATTGACGTTTTGAAGAATGTTCTGCTGGCTCTCGTCCGCCACAGATGTGGAGTCAGGACCGGCTTTAAATTTAAATCTTTTGAACACCGGATCTTTACCGAAATCTACAGAGTCCAGAACTGGCACGAGAGTCACAACGCTTCCCCGGCTGAACAGCCCGAAACGCTCGTCCCTGATCGAACCGATGGTTATTCTTCTTGATGAATATGCAGTAAGACTGTCAATTGATTTCATCCAAATCTCGTCCAAGTCGAACTCGGCTGTGTGGAAGTCATATTTCTGGTCGGTGGGAATTAAGTCTCCGCCGAGCTTTTGATCCACTCCGATGCATGACACCAAAGCGACTGTCAGAGCAATGATTGCTGGAAGTTTTCTCATTTACTGTAACTGTTGATAAAATCCATCGTATTCCTCGATGTAATGCCCGTTGGCCATCGCTTCTTCGTTGAAAGGAAGATTAGGGATGTTCTCCTGTTGACAGAACTTGACCAACTCTGGATCAACGTTTTTGTCTCCGAAGATTATCCCATCGGAATACAAAGCGGCGGTTTTCGCAAGATTTATGCCAGTAGGATTCTCAAGCAAGGAGACATCCGCTGGCTTGATTCCACCGAATATGATATTGTCTTTGAAAGAAGGGAAGAAAGCCTCTTTGTCGATCTCTCCGTAGAGGGAGGTCACGATTTTGCTTCCGCTGAAGATCGGGTCTCCGTTGTAGGCTTTCTTGAGGTAGAGCGGAATCAGATTCGAAATCCAACCTTGGCAGTGGATCACGTCTGGAGCCCAACGAAGTTTCTTTACGGTCTCTAGGACACCTCTAGCAAAGAATATGGCCCTCTGTCCATTGTCTTCAAAGAACTTTCCATCTGCATCGAATGAAATCTGCTTACGACGGAAATAGTCTTCATTGTCAATAAAATATACCTGAATCCTAGCTGCTGAGATGGAGGCTACCTTGATCACGAGCGGCCTGTCCACATCACCAATGATGATGTTCATTCCAGAGAGTCGGATGACCTCGTGGAGTTGGTTCTTACGTTCGTTTATGCACCCATAGCGAGGCATGAAAGCCCTGATTTCCTTTTTGCGTTCTTGGATACCTTGTGGTAGGCAACGTCCGACCTTCGAGATTGGTGTCTCTGGAAGGAATGGCATCATCTCGGAATTGACGAATAATACTCTGTTTACGGGTTTTCCCATATTAAAAATCTTGTCTTACAAAGGTAATAATTTTTTTTCATATTTCGATATTTCACTATCTTTGAGTCCAATTTGGAGCATTGTGCGAAAATGACGTCAGGTGAAAATAAATTGATACGTAGAAGACTCATCGGAGCTTGGCTTTCAACGGTAGTAAGCATTAGTCTTGTGCTACTTCTTGTCGGAGTGGCCGGCCTTCTGGTGGTCAATGCGAGGAGCGTCTCTGACTATTTCAAGGAGAACATGCAGGTCTCCGTGCTAATGAAGCAGGAAGTCAGTGATGACGAGGCTATTGAATATGTCTCCGAACTGGACGCAATGCCTTTTATTAAAAGCAGCAAGTTCATTTCTCGTGAACAGGGGACTAAGGAGATGGCGGAACTCTTGGGGGAGGACTTTCTCAATGTCTTTGAGACTGCTCCCATCCCTGTTTCTGTGGATGTTACACTTAGAGCAGACTATGTGTCATCTGACAGCCTTGAGGTCGTTAAACGTGCCATTATGGAATCCCCTTTGGTTGATGAAGTGGTCTATCAGCAGTCTCTAGTGGACAAACTTAACACTAATTTGGGGAAGATCTCTGCTGTTCTGGGAGTCTTTATATTCCTGCTGCTTTTCATTTCTTTCGTACTTATTAACAACACTGTGCGGCTGAATGTCTTTTCGCGAAGATTTACGATTCACACTATGCGGCTTGTCGGTGCTACTAAATCTTTTATCAGAGCCCCGTTCCTCGTTCAGGCTGTGTTCCAAGGCCTGTTTTCCGCTCTTCTTGCTACCGTAATGCTTGTCGGGATTCTCTTTTTCGTGAGAAGCGAGTTTGCACAACTTTTTGAAGTATTTCGTTTGGACCTGCTTTTGGCTGTGATTGGAGTGGTAATTCTGTCGGGAATTGTAATCTGTACGCTTAGTACAGCCCTTGTCGTTGGGCGCCTAGTCTCACTGTCAAAGGATGAATTATATTGCTAATAATTTAATAATAAGGAATATGTCGGATAACACCAAAATGTCGATCACCGGAAAAGGCTTGCGATTGCTCTTGATGGGTCTGCTCGTGATGGTCGCTGGTTTTGTGCTCATGATTGGAGGTGGCACCACAAATCATGAGGAATTTAATTGGGCGATGTTTGATTTTCGCAGACTTGTGGCTGCGCCTTTAGTTATTATCTGTGGAATTGTCATTGAAGTGGTTGCGATAATGTGCCGTCCGAAGAATGACGCAAATAAAGAATAAGCTATGGATTGGTTGCAAGCATTTCTTTTGGGGATAGTACAAGGACTGACTGAATTTCTTCCTGTAAGTTCGAGTGGTCATCTCATGATTGTGAGAGATCTGTTGGGCGTTGACGGAGACGGTTTTTTGGATTTTACCGTGACGGTGCATCTTGCCACTGTTTTGAGTACGATCATCGTGTTCTGGAAACCTATTTGCCGCCTTATCGCTGGTCTGTTCAAGTTTAAATACAATGAAGAGACGGACTATGTTTTCAAAATCATAGTGTCAATGATTCCGGTTGCTATCGTTGGGCTACTTTTAAAGGATCAGGTTGAGTCTTTGTTCTCAGACAATTTGTTCACGGTGGCTATCTGTCTGATCATCACAGCTATTCTTCTCTACCTCTCTGACGTCTCCGGACGTGTCAGTGTCCGCAAAAAAGAAGATGCTCCTGCTTCTTCAACCCGCAATGGAATTTCCTACTGGCAGGCACTTGTGGTGGGATTCGGTCAGGCACTGGCTGTTGCTCCGGGTCTTTCCCGTTCTGGTACCACCATCGCTACTGGACTCTTGTGTGGAGTCAAGCGCGATGTCATGGCACAGTTCTCGTTCCTTATGGTGCTCGTTCCAATCATCGGAGAACAATTTCTGGATCTTGTCAAGAGCATCGGTGGCGATGCCGTACTTGGAGGTGGGCTCAGCCCTGTCTGTCTTGTCGTTGGCTTTTTAGCAGCTTTCGTATCAGGTCTTTTTGCCTGCAAAGTCATGATTGCCATTGTCAAGAAGGCAAAGCTGACATGGTTCGCTATCTACTGCCTTGCCGTCTCAATGCTGCTTCTGATTTTTGCGTAAGCATATTCATCCTCAATGGCAGACAGAACCCTTTCGTACTTTGTCTCTGACGTCCATCTAGGACTTGACGTGAATGATCCCCTTGACAGAGAGGCTCGTTTTGTCAGTTTCTTAAGGTCCATCCCGAAAGAGAGGACTAAGACATTGTACCTCCTTGGAGACATTTGGGATTTTTGGTACGAGTACCATGACGTTGTGCCTAAAGGGTATGTAAGGGTGTTTTCTGCTTTGCTTGATTTGATTGATGCAGGTGTCGAAGTGTGCTTCTTTCAAGGTAATCATGACATCTGGTGCTTTCACTACTTTGAAGAATTGGGCATCCATATTCTTCAACAGCCTTATGTCGTCGAAATAGGTGGCAAGACGTTTTGCTTAGGGCATGGGGACGGATTAGGACCGGGGCACAATTGGTACAAGCTGATGCGTTGGGGCTTCCGTAACAAATTTTTCCAAAGTCTTTTCAGCTTGTTACACCCCTATATTGCCTTCCGCTTCGGTAAAGGCTGGTCAAAGAAGAGTAGGGTGGCGAAGAGCAATGAATATGTCTTCAAAGGTACCGATGAGCCGTTGTACAAGTTTGCAGTGGAGTTCTCGTCCAAGCGTCATGTGGACTTTTTTATTTTCGGACATTTCCACGTGAGCGAAGATCTTGAACTTCCAACTGGAGCTAGACTTCTCATCCTAAAGGACTGGATGGAGCCTCATTCGTCGAACTTTATCTCTTTCGACACGATGTTGGGATGCTTGGGCATCTCCCAGAATATTGAATAGTAAAGGGCATCAAATTCGCCTCTCTGCCATTTTTCGACAAGATATTCAGTCATCTTGTCTTCTCCTTTGGGATCATAATGGCTCTTGAGATTTTGCCCGAAGACCTTGGCTATTCCCTGCCAAAAACCAGCGGAGATTCCGCTTTTATAACTTTTTATAACATTGTAGGGGGATTTACCTATCTCTCTGTCCACCAGTTTGATTAGTAACTTTCCCTGAGAGATTGTCATGCCCCTGAGTGGCTGTTCGTAGGCATCCAGAAGCTCCTCTTGAAGACGATTGATGTACTTCTCTTTCTTGCGCCTACGCAGGCTGTTTTCGGCGATGTGTTTATCGACCTGCCGCTCCATGTCGCTGGCTAGAAGAGCATAGGGATAGACCTTGTTGAAATTATAGACCAACCTATAGTACTTTTTTAGGTCTCTTTTGCTGCCTCTGAACCCCCTTGGGAAGATCCATGCTGGGTCGATGCTGTCGTAGTAGGACGTGTCTCCATGCTCGACGCGGTAGCCCATGTAGCCAGATCTCCGGCCCCCATCGGGTTGAGGAGGAACATCCGGAGTCTGCCCAACGGTGATAGTAGTCATCGCTAGGATTCCTGCGAGAAGGCAGGTCGCGTATTTCGTCAAACGTATCATTTGTTTTGGCAATGCAAAGGTAAGACTTTTCTGAAAAAACTATGCCATCTTCATATTCGCGGATAAATAGGATTCGCGTGTGTCGAAATTGGTTGCAAAATATTTTAGAGCCTTTGTCTAATTGCTTGAAAATGATGAATTTCTTTTGACAAATTTTCGGTCGAAAAAGTTGAAATATTTTTCAAAATATGTTTGAAATCCATAAATTTTTACTAAATTTGCAGTCCCAAATTCTAGGGTGTAGTGGCTTAAAATGCTGATATTCAATAGATTTTGGAGAATTTGGAAATTATTAAAGTAGTACAGCAATGTTACAACCAAAGAAAACTAAGTTCAGAAGAGAACAAAAGAACGTGATGAAGGGTATGGCCCAGAGAGGCAACCAGCTCGCGTTTGGTTCCTTCGGTCTCAAGACCCTCGAGAACTGCTGGATCACAGCGCAGCAGATTGAGTCCGCGCGTCAGGCTATTTCACGTTGTATGAACCGTGAGGGACAGATCTGGATCAGGATTTTTCCGGTCAAGCCTTTCACCAAGAAGCCTCTTGACACCCGTATGGGTAAAGGTAAGGGTGATCCTCAGGGATTCGTAGCTCCTGTTACACCGGGACGTATCATCTTCGAGGCTGATGGTGTTTCGCTTGCAATCGCTAAAGAAGCGATGCGTCTTGCCGCCCACAAGCTTCCTATCGCGACCAAGTTCGTGGTCCGCAGGGATTATGTTGAATAATTAATGGAGAAGGAATAATGAAAACATCTGAAGTTCGCGAGATGTCCATTGCAGATCTGCAGGACCGCATCCAGGTTGAAAAGAATAGGCTTGACACGATGAAGCTCAACCACGCCATCTCTCCATTGGAGAACACATCGGAATTCAAAAAAGTCAGAAAGGATATCGCTCGTATGCTCACTATCCTCGCTGAGAAAGAAAATGAACAGAAATAATCATTAGTCTTATGGAAAGAAATCTTCGTAAGGAAAGAATCGGCGTAGTGGTCAGCAATAAGATGGACAAGACCATCATCGTTGCGGTTGAGACCAAGAAGGAGCATCCTCTCTACGGTAAGTTTATCAAGCAGACCACCAAGTTCGTCGCTCAGGATGATAAGAACGAGTGCAGCGAGGGAGACACCGTGCGCATTATGGAAACCCGTCCTCTCAGCAAGACCAAGAGGTGGAGATTAGTTGAAATCGTAGAAAAAGTTAAGTAATATGATACAGCAGGAAACACGTTTACAGGTTGCCGACAACAGCGGTGCAAAGGAAGTCCTCTGCATCCGTGTGCTTGGCGGAACGCATCATAGATATGCGACAGTGGGCGACCAGATCGTTGTAGCGATCAAGAGCGCTCTCCCTGGCGGTGACGCTAAGAAGGGTTCGGTCTCCAAGGCTGTCGTTGTTCGTACAAAGAAAGAAATCCGCAGACCGGACGGATCATACATCCGTTTTGACGACAACGCTTGCGTTCTTTTGAACAATGCGGGCGAGCTTCGCGGAACACGTATCTTCGGCCCTGTGGCCAGAGAGCTGCGTGAGAATTACATGAAGATTGTTTCACTGGCGCCGGAGGTCCTTTAATCATTGAGAATCATGAAAAAGTTACACATTAAGAAGGGTGACACCGTGTATGTGAATGCCGGTAACGACAAGGGAAAGACCGGAAAGGTCCTGACCGTCATCCCAGCTAAGGATCGCGTCATCGTTGAAGGCGTCAACGTTGTCAGCAAGCACACAAAGCCAAACGCTAAGCAGCCTCAGGGCGGCATCGTAAAGCAGGAAGCTGGAATCCACGTTTCTAACGTTCAGCTCATTGATCCTGCTCAGAACAAGCCGACAAGAGTGGGCTACAAGTTCGTAGACGGAAAGAAAATCCGTTACGCAAAGAAATCAGGAGAGGAGATTAAGTAACTATGGCAAAGAAAGCTACAAACAAACCGGCTGAAGCGCAGGCGCTTCCTGCAGGATATGTACCTTCTCTCAAGAAGGTCTATAAGGAAGAGATTGTGGAAAAGCTCATGAAGCAGTTCTCTTACACAACTGTTATGCAGGTTCCTAAGCTCGTCAAGATCACCATCAACGAAGGAATCGGTGAGGCTACCAACGACAAAAAGCTCGTTGAAGAGGCAGCTGAGGAGCTCGGAAAGATTGTTGGCCAGAAGGCTCTTCTTACTACTTCAAGAAAGGACGTTTCCAATTTCCGTCTTCGTAAGGGCATGCCTATCGGTGTGAAAGTTACCCTTCGTGACGTGAAGATGTATGAGTTCCTTGAGAGACTTATCCGTGTCTCACTTCCTCGAATCAGAGACTTCAACGGAATCGCTGAGAAGATGGACGGAAGAGGAAACTACACCCTCGGTCTTAAGGAGCAGATCATCTTCCCTGAGGTGGACATCGACAAGAACCCAAGGATCCACGGAATGGAAATTACTTTCGTCACAACTGCGAAGACCGATGAAGAGGCTCACGCCCTCCTCGCAGCATTCGGTCTGCCATTCAAGAAACATAATAATTAAGGAATATGGCAAAAGAATCAATGAAGGCCCGCGAGGTTAAACGCGCGAAACTGGTTGCCAAGTATGCTGCCAAGAGGCAGGCACTTAAAGAAGCTGGAGACTGGGCTGCTCTCGACAAGCTCCCTAAGAATGCTTCTCCTGTTCGTCTGCACAACCGCTGCTCTCTTACCGGTCGTCCAAAAGGCTACATGAGAGCTTTCGGTCTGAGCAGAATCCAGTTCCGTGAGATGGCCAGCAATGGTCTCATCCCAGGCGTTAAGAAAGCTAGCTGGTAACAGTAACATATTTATTTATTAACAATCGGATATCGGGCGTCCCGCTAGGGGCGTCGATCTTAAAAATTCAAACAAAATGACTGATCCAATTGCAGATTATCTTACAAGGGTCCGCAACGCCTATTTGGCAGGAAAGAAGGTCGTAGAGATCCCATCCTCCAAGATGAAGGTGGCAATCACGGAAATCCTTTGTGAGAAGGGTTACATCCTAAGCTACAAGATTGTAGAAGGTACCCCTTACAACACCATCAAGATCGCTCTGAAGTATCATCCTCAGACCAAAATGGCCGCTGTTAAGAAGATTAAGCGCGTGTCAACTCCTGGTATGAGAGTTTATGCTGATGTGGAGAACATGCCTAGGGTTCTTAATGGACTCGGCATCGCAATCCTCTCAACGTCTAAGGGCGTCATCACTGACAAAGAGGCAAAGAACCTGAATGTCGGTGGTGAGGTTATTTGCTATGTTTATTAACGATTAAAGAAAAAGAATAATGTCAAGAATCGGTAAATTGCCTGTAAGCCTTCCGGACAAGGTGAGCGTTGAAGTTCTCCCTGGCAACGTTGTGAAGGTTAAAGGACCTCTTGGTGAGTTGAGCCAGAAAGTTGATCCGGACATCACTGTCACCGTTGAGGATAATGAAATCAAATTCACCCGCCCGACTGATCAGCCAAGACACCGCTCGATGCACGGTCTTTACCGCGCACTCGTACACAACATGGTTGTCGGAGTTTCAACAGGTTATCAGACAAAGCAGGAATTCGTCGGAGTAGGTTATCGTGTGTCTGTTCAGGGCCAACTCCTGACTTTCTCCCTCGGTTATTCTCATGATGTACAGCTGTTGCTTGCTCCTGAGATCAAGGCTGAGGCTCCTGATGTAAAGAAGGGTGAGAATCCTGTCCTTATTCTCAAGAGCATTGATAAGCAGCTCATCGGACAGGTTGCCGCCAAGGTTCGTTCACTCCGCAAGCCTGAGCCATACAAGGGCAAGGGTATCAAGTTCGCCGGCGAGCAGCTTCGTCGCAAGGCCGGTAAGACAGCTGGAGCTAAATAATAGGAGGACATAGATATGGCATTGAATAGAATTGAAAGAAGAAGAAGAGTCCATTACCGCATCCGTAAGCATGTCAATGGTACTGCCGAAAGGCCAAGAATGGTTGTCTTCAGAAGCAACAAGCAGATCTACGTCCAGGTTGTGGACGATCAGAAGGGCGTGACACTGGTCGCTGCCGCTTCCAACGATAAGGTTCTCGCTGCCGAGTGCAAAGGCAAGAACGGAATCGACGCTGCCGCTATCGTCGGAAAGGCGATTGCTGAGCGTGCCAAAGAGAAGGGAATCACCACAGTTTCTTTTGACCGTGGAGGTTATCTCTATCACGGTAGAGTTAAAAGTTTGGCTGACGCTGCCCGTGAAGGTGGCCTTATTTTCTAATTGAAAGACTATGGCAAATACAAATGTTAAAAGAGTAAAGACATCTGATCTTGAATTGAAGGACAGATTGGTCGCCATCCAGAGAGTGACTAAGGTCACTAAGGGTGGTCGTCACTTCCGCTTTGCCGCGATTGTGGTTGTGGGTGACGAGAACGGCGTTGTTGGTTATGGTCTTGGAAAAGCCAATGAGGTAACTGCCGCCATCGCTAAAGGTGTTGAGGATGCCAAGAAGAATCTCGTAAAGATTCCTATCATCAACACTACCATTCCGCATGAGCAGGAATCCAAGTTCGGAGGCTCTGTGGTCTTTATGAAGCCGGCTGCCCCTGGTACCGGTGTTAAGGCTGGTGGTGCCATGCGTGCCGTCTTCGAGTCAGCCGGTGTCCAGAACGTGCTCGCAAAGTCAAAGGGCTCATCAAACCCTCACAACCTTGTGAAGGCTACTGTTGAGGCCCTTACCCAGATGAGGGACGCTTACACTGTGGCCGGTCTCCGTGGTGTTCCTATGAGCAAAGTGTTTAACGGTTAGGAGGTTCACAGTTATGGCAAAACTTAAGATAACACAGGTAAGAAGCAAAAACGGATGCACAAAGAGGCAGATTGCAAATCTGACTACACTTGGAATCCGCAGAATGCACCAGACCGTGGAGGTCGAGAAGACTCCGGTGACAGAAGGCCAGCTCGCCAAGATCCGTCACCTTGTTGAAGTTGAAGAAATCTAATCAGGAGGACGAATAGATGAAACTGGAAAATTTGAAACCTGCAAAGGGTGCAACTCATAACAGCAAGCGTCTTGGCCGTGGCCAGGGTTCCGGTAAAGGTGGTACTTCTACCCGTGGTACCAAAGGTGCACAGGCTCGCGCTGGCTACGAACATAAGATCGGTTTCGAGGGAGGTCAGATGCCTATCCAGAGACGTGTTCCGAAATTCGGATTCAAGAACCCTACCAGAATCGAGTACAAGGCAGTCAATGTCGCTGCCATTCAAGCTCTTGCTGAACAGCTTGGAAAGGCTGAGATCGGCATTGAGGACATCAAAGCAGCAGGACTCGCTGACACCAAGGAGCTTGTTAAGGTTCTTGGTAACGGTGAGATTTCAGCTGCGGTAACAGTAACCGCTGACGCTTTCTCAGCTTCAGCAGTCTCTAAGATTGAAGCCGCCGGTGGTAAGACAATCGTAATCGGCAAATAGAGATGAAGAAGTTTATTGAAACCATAAAGAACATCTTCAGGATCGAGGAGCTCCGTACGAGACTCGGCTACACGTTCCTACTCATCCTTGTCTATAGGTTGGGTTGCTTCATCGTGTTGCCTGGTATCGACACGACCTTGCTTGCCCAACTTCAGGATAGCACGCAAGAAGGACTCGTTGGCCTTTTGAATATGTTCTCCGGAGGTGCCTTCGGTAACGCTTCCATCTTCGCGTTGGGAGTGATGCCGTACATCTCTGCATCAATCGTGATTCAGCTTCTTGGCATGTTCGTCCCTTATTTCAGGAAACTCCAGATGGAGGGCGAAAGTGGCCGTAGAAAGATGAATCAGCTCACCAGGTATCTCACCATTCTCATTCTCTGCATTCAGGGGCCAGCCTACATCGCTTCAATCCACAGCCAGATTCCAAACGCAGCGTTCCTTGCGGAGACTCAGTTGGGGTGGAGCAGATTCATGTACAACCTTGTTGCCACCATCATCCTGATGTCAGGCTCAATGTTCGTCATGTGGCTTGGTGAGAGAATCACTGACAGAGGCATCGGTAATGGTATTTCACTGATCATCATGATTGGTATTGTAGCCCGTCTGCCGTTCGCGCTCATTAGTGAGGTCGGTACCAAACTCAGCACGACAGCCGGTGGCGGCCCTATCGCCTTGATTGTCGAGTTGGTTATTTGGTTCCTTGTCATCGTTGCGACAATTGCCCTCGTGCAAGGTGTCAGGAGAGTTCCTGTACAGTATGCCAAGAGAGTAGTAGGCAACAGGCAGTACGGTGGTGTGCGTCAGTACATCCCTCTGAAGATCAATGCTGCTGGTGTAATGCCTATCATCTTCGCCCAGGCGCTGATGCTTTTCCCACTCCTCTTCTCACGTTTTGATGCGACCAGAGGTCTGGCTGCCACTCTCGGTAACTACACCGGATTTTGGTATAACCTGATTTTCGGATCACTCGTTGTCATCTTCACGTACTTCTACACAGCCGTCACGGTTAATCCTACCATGATGGCAGAAGACATGAAAAAGAACGGTGGTTTCATTCCTGGCGTGAAGCCTGGAAAGGCCACGGTCAATTACCTTGACTCAATCATGTCAAAGGTGACTCTCCCTGGTTCCATATTCCTTGCCATCATCGCCATTCTTCCTGCTTTTGCCAGGATTTTGGGTGTTCAGGATCAGTTCGCGAGCTTCTATGGTGGTACATCACTGTTGATCCTTGTAGGAGTAGTCCTTGACACGCTTCAGCAAATTGAGAGCTATCTCCTGATGCGTCACTATGACGGTCTGATGAAGACTGGACGTATCAGCGGACGCTCAGGAATGTAATTTTGATAATCACAAGATTGATGGTTAAGC
>ERZ808267.193-NODE-193-length-22507-cov-4.632149_pt1 | contig 22507 bp, 33 predicted proteins | sample MGYA00521241_ERZ808267 | MGnify/ENA primary metagenome ERZ808267 (study PRJEB31516, sample SAMN03275592) | gut metagenome | biome: mammalia-associated habitat; material: feces | host: Papio cynocephalus | place: Kenya | collected 2012-07-19 ...
ATATAAGAGAAAGGGTTCTTAATCTGTCAACCCCCCCCCTACTATCCCCCTAACGTAAAAAATGCAAAAAAGTTGCATATCGTACAGAAAAGTACAGTTTGTACAAAATTTTTATACCGTTTGCAACCATTTTAAAAATTTGTTCGTTATGGCAGCGTAAAACAATTAAAATTTAATGGATATGACAAAGATTTTAAAGGTTATTAAGCCATTCTTTGTAATGGAAGTTGGCGATACATTCGAGTACAACGAGAAGACAAAGGAGTATAAGAGTGTGTATAACGAAGAGCATAATAGCTCAAACGAAGAGAATTCTACGGTTGTTTCCTCATATAATTCAGTTTATACAATTTCTGAAGACTATGCAAAGATGCTTGTTGAGAACGACTATCTCGAAGAGGTTATGCCAAACACAGCTAGAGACAAGCAGTTCGTTAATATCTTCGACGAGATTGAGCACCTGCTTATTCAGTATAACACTGATCTGAATACCCTTTTGAACTCTAAGGACGATACTCCTCAGTGTTTAAAGGTTGAGAAGGAGACAGTTCTTCGTAATATGATTAAGTTACTCCAGCACCTTAAATCGTTGAAGAAGTAATATGGAAGACGAGAAGATGATTGACCAGACTCAGTTGGCTGAGGATTTGTCAGCAAAGATTAAATACGACTTTGTTAAGCAATTCCTTGTTAAACCACTGGAGCCTGTAATGGTAAAGAAGAAGGTCTCCGAACCTGTGGCAAAAGATACTAAGCCAAAGAAGGATAAGGATGGGATCGAAGCTGTTGATTATGATGACGTAAAGGAAGAGATTAAAGAGGTTGAGTCAGACTATAGAAGGGGCGTAGTTCTTAAACTTCCGTTTAATTATACTCATCCATACGACGATGATAAGATTAAACAAATGCCTATCAAGGTTGGCGATGTAATTATATACAAGCCATTTAGAACTACTTATTTCGATCTACTTAAGGACTCTCAATTGGTAGAGATTTACGACATCGTTGCAGTTGAAGAAGTTACTAAGTGATGAATATTGATAAAGTTTGCAGAGAGATCGGACATAAGCTCAACGAAGATCCAGAGTTGGTAAAGCAGATAGTTATGCACCAGTTTAAATTTGTTGTAGATGTTATGAAAGACCCGGATGACACTAGAGATGTGCTGATAAACAAACTTTTCAGATTTAAGCTTAAGGGAAGATTTAAAGATAATAAAACAAAAGATTACAGTCCATATGAAAAAGATAGTTAATATAGTCCGTACTCCAATTATGATCGACACTGATACACTCGAGGTAAGTACACTTGACAAAGGTCCTAGATCAATTGATGAGATTTATGTAATTCCCGAGGATGCTACAATCATTTGGAAGAAGGTAAACGCCGAAGCCGAAGATAGGACAGTGGATGTTAAGAAAGGCGATATCATGATTACATTCTACGATCGAGATTACAAAAAAGATTTCGTTATCGTTAATGGTGCAGATGAATGGAAGGATGCAATCAATAACTACAAGACCGCTACGCAGAAGCGAAAGGAAGAGTGGGCTGCTAAACAGAAGTCGCAAGAGCTGTGTTGCGAAGATTGTTCAAACTGTCCAGATTGTGAAGTAAAAGGGTCAATTTAAATGTTTAAATTATGAAGAAGGTTACTAAAACAACAAAGAATACAAAGAAGTCTGCATTGGTAGTGGATTTCACGGATGAGTTCAATATTAATCATCCACGATTTGCATTCATTGAAGCAAAGTTGAAGCAAGGTGTACCATTCACACAGAACGACTTTGACTGTATATGTGATTTGATGAGAGATTATATTCTAAGAGAAATGTTTAGAGAATATAATTCTGTAATTAATGTTAACGGGATGCTTATTCATCGTAATGCATTCGAGATTAATATTAAGACAAAGCAGCCTTGGTACAAGAGATTATGGAATTGGATTACTCATAAGAAGTAATCGACCTTTAGAGTCTATTAGTCAAACGGTAAAGACAGCCCGATATAAAGGGAATAGTTAGCAGGTTCGACTCCTGCATAGACTCCGATCATTGTTTCATAATTAAAAATTTGAATTTTTATAAAATTATCTAAGTGGCTTGGTCGTCAGTACACTATAAATAAAAGCTGTATGTATATACATGTGAGGCGGCCCCTAATACTGGTTCAACGTAACTCCAGTTAAAAGTTACGTGTTTATCGCGAGATGATGAAAAGGTATCATACGAGGCTCATAACCTCGATTTGCTAGTTCGACTCTAGCTCTCGCAACTATATTGCCCTATCGTATATTGACTATTACCTCTGTCTCTAAAACAGAAGAAGTGGGTTTGATTCCTACTAGGGCGACTAATAAATAATAATAAATATGGTAGTAAGATACAGAAATTACAAAGGGATCCCTGGTATATACAAATGGGAAAACCGAATAAACCATAAATGCTACATAGGACAATCTATTGATTTAAACAAAAGGTTGGCGCATCACTTTAGTAGCATAAAGAATAATAGATACAACAATCCGCTTTATAGAGCTATAAAGAAATATGGTTTAGAAAATTTCGATGTAACTATCATAGAGGTGTTAGAGACTTCTGATGATTTAAAATCGAAGTTAGACGAAAGAGAGAAATATTATATACAAAAATACAACTCGTTTGGTAAGGGTGGTTATAATCAAACGCTTGGTGGCGATGATGGAATATTAGGATATAAGTTTACAGATGAACAAAGAGAACATGTGTCTAAAAATTCTACGAAAGTTGCCGCAGAAAAAAGTCGACGGGTTTATATGTATAATATAAAAACAAATTGTATTCAAATATGGATTGATATAAAGCATACTGCAGGGTATCTTAAAATGAATGGAGCTACAATTCGCAGAGCTTGCCTTGACCAAATTCATTTAATAAAAGGCGAATGGGTGTTAGGGTATTCTGAAGAAGATGTTAAAATGAGAGCTAAAGATGTTTTAAGGTACAAAAACACTGGGCGCTTTAAACAGCAATATTGTGGTACATTTATTTATAAAGGTAATAAGTTTGTAGGAAATATAAAAGAAGCTGCAGAGTGCTTTAAAGTTAGTAAATCTTATTTATATGGAGTTTGTAATAAATCTAGGAAGAGTAACGTTTTATTATTTATACCGAATTAAACAATATTAAAGAATACTATGGAGTTAAAATTTAAGAGACTTGAGGACGATGCCGTCCTCCCTATTCGTGGCACAAAAGGTGCTGCAGGAATTGATTTGACTTGCATTAAGATTGAAACAGCGCTTAACGAAGCAAATCAGCTAATGTTGGTTTACCATACAGGATTGGCAGTTGAAATTCCTGCCGGATATGTTGGTTTACTTATACCACGCTCTAGTATTTGGAAGAAGTCATTGTGGCTTACTGATAATGTCGGTGTTATCGACAGTGATTACAGAGGCGAACTTATAGCTTACATGAAGGCTACTACCGATGTAGTTCCTGCTATTTATAAGCAGGGTGAGCGCTTCTGTCAGTTGGTCATTGTTCCAGTACCAGAGTTTACAATTACCGAAGCATCAGAGCTCTCGAACACAGAGCGCAATGAGGACGGTTTTGGTTCAACAGGTACTGATAATAAGAAAGTTAGCGCAGCTACGGGAACTGAGGCACAGGCTAGCGAACAGCCACAGTCCGTACCAGAGCCAGCGGCGGTACAAGAAGGTGCTGAGGCAGGTGAGTGACAAGCTTGACAAGCCTGCATAAAGGGAACTACCGAAAGGTGGCTCCCTTTTACTGTTTAAACACATATCAAACATTATATAATGAAGAAAAGATTTATTAAGACACCTTTGGTTGGTGTACAAGTACATGGGGCAAAAGATGTCGGCTCAAGAACAGTTAACCTCTTAATGGGTGAGCATGCCGGCGAATATGTTCGTGGTGATATCATGGACGCAAACGCTGTTATCCAGGCATTTGATGAACTTAAGGATGGTGTAGACGAAGGTCACGATACACTTAAAGAACTTAACGAAGAGATTAAAACTAACTCTACAGTAATTTCTGGTACGATTGTTAAGCTCACAAAGGTTGAGCAGGAGTCTAAGGATCGTGACGAAGTAGAGAAGGAAGCGCGAATCAATAGCGATAATGCAAACAAGCAGGCTATCGATGAGGAGAAGCATAGAGCAGAGGCAGCTGAGACTAATATTAAGGACAGTCTTACAGCTGAAGTAAATCGTGCCACAGCAGCAGAGAATACACTTGATGCAGCTATTAAAGCCGAAGCGGCTAAGCGTGAGTCCAATGATTCTACAATCAAGGATAGTGTAGCAGCAGAAGTAGCTAGAGCTACAGCTAAGGAAGGTGAGATTCAAGCTAAGGTAAATGTTATTGATGGAGATTCTACAACAGATGGTTCTTTCCGTAAGGCTATCGCAGATGTAGTTGGTGCAGCTCCTGAAGCATACGATACGTTGAAGGAGATTGCTGATAAGCTTAATGAGAACGATGATCTTCACGCAGCTATTAACGACGCTATTGCTACCAAGGCTAAGGCTACAGACCTTACAGCAGAGATTGAGCGCGCTAAGGCAGCAGAAGCTGCTAATACTGCAGCTATTGAAGCAGAGGCAGCTAGAGCTAAGGACGTTGAGTCTGACAATGCGCAGGCTATTACAGCAGAAGAGGCACGTGCTACAAACGTGGAATCAGCTTTGAATACAGCAGTTGAGACTGAGGTGCAGCGTGCTAAGGATTAGGAGGCTTATTTACAACAGCTTATTGATGCTAAAGCCGACAAGAGCGCACTCAATGACTATGTGCCTACTACAACTCTTACAGAATAGGTTAAGTCTATAAACGACGTTATCAATACAAAGCAAAGTGTCGAAGACGCTAATAAGATTAAAGCTGAGCTCACTTAGTAGATTTCAACTAAAGCTGACACTGATACGGTTGAATCTTACAAAGAGGCTCTTGCTACACAGATTGAGAATGAGGTAACAGATAGAGGGCAAGCAATCGTTAATCTTACTAATGACACCAATACTAATTCTGCAGCGATTACAGCTTTGGAGAAGAAGGTCGCAGCTCTTGAGACTCGTATCGCGGCTCTTGAATCTGGTGGCGATACTGAACAAACAGCATAAAGCTAGGTCTTAATGAAAGCATGACGGGGTTCGCTGCCCCGCCTAGCACAAACCCCTAGATGGAAGACACTAGGGCTAAGTGTAGCAATACACTTTATAATTCACGGGACTAGGATTTATCCAGTCCTAGTTCCATATTGTTTTACTTTTAAAACTTTAAATTATGGATACAATCGAGAAAGTTTATTGTACAGGTCACGACAATAACGACGCTTTGGTAGCCGCTTTGGCTAGCAAGAATAACTGTGATCCAATGGCAATGGCAGCCATGATGAACTAGAATGACTATATGAATAACCCATTCGCTTACTTGATCTGGATGATCTTCGCAATGCGTATGTGGAACAACAACGGTGAGAATCAGGGCAACGCAATTCAAGGTCAACTCGACGCTATGCGTACTCAGATCTCAGATAACCAGAATAGCACTTTGGTAATGGATGCCATTAGAGGTAACGGTAATGCTATCACTCAGCTCGCTTCTAACTTGAACTGCGATTTCAATGCTTTGAATAACGCAATCTGCAATGTTAGAGCTGGTATTCAGGAGGTAGCTGGTAGCGTAAACTTCTCAGCAGAACGAGTAATTAACGCTATTAATCTTGGCGACGCCAACTTAACAGCTGCATTGCAGAACTGCTGCTGCCAGACGCAATAGAACATTATCAAGATGGGCTACGAGAATCAACTTGGGCAGAAGGATATTATAAACCAGATGCAAACAGGTTTCAGCTACACAAACACCGGTTTGGAGAGAGCTGCAAGTAACCTTGGTTTCCAGATGAGTTAGATGGCTTGCGATCTTAAGACGAACGCAAATGCTAATACTCAGCGTATTGTAGATGTGTTAAACAACCATTGGCAGTCTGATTTACAGCAACGCTATAATGATGCTCGCCTTGAGTTGTCACAGTAGAGACAGAATGCTACTCTTATTGCAGCACTCAAGACTACTACAACTACTACCGCATAAAAGTTTTAAAATGACGTGTGAGGGCTCCTTCGGGAGCCTTTACATACTAAAGTGACACACTATGGCATTTAAAGATGTAAAACAAAATTATTCAGTTTATATACTGAACAAATAGGATATATCTATTACCGACGGTAAAGTTATATCAGTTGGATTCCCGCATATGGATTTAAACAACAAACCTACAATGGGCTAGTCTCAAATGGTTGTAGATGTAACTATTGAATCTAATGGTAAGACAGCTACATATACAATTCCCGAGAATCTCTCAGTTACTTATGCTGGAGACATTGTGTTATCTACAGATAAGCAAGGTCTTGCTGCAGAAGTAGAATCTATGAAGAGTACTGCTGAGAAGATATTAGAATCAGTTCCTAAATAGCAAGAAGTGGTAGAAAAGGCCACAACTTTGCTGGCAGATCTTAATCCTATATATAAGGAGAAAAAGGAAACTGAACAAAGATTCGCTAAATTAGAGTAGTCTATTAGTAGAATGGAGTCAACTGTTACAAACTTTATAAATTCATTTAACCATGGGCAAGGTAATAGTAATACGGCACAGTGATGAGGAGCCTAGTACAAAGTATATGGCTAACCTCAAAAAGAATGAAGATGGTAGTTATACTGCTAGCGTTGATGTTGTAAAGGGTGATGACTATAAGGATTATATAAAGAAGAACGGTCCTCATTTTACAGAAGCTCTTGCAGAATATGCTAGCAAGTAGATGGTAAATTCAAACGGCTTAGAACACACTTGGACGGCAGGGTAGGTTAAGAATATATGTGATGTACTTAACTTGCAGATCCCAGCATCGTCTACATTGTATGATGTAACATATACAGCCAATATGGCTTATGCGGATTTCTTCCCAGAGTTATTAACAGAACATCAGTGTATAAAGTATGCTATAGCTGTAGCTGCTGATCCTGATGGCTATGAAGGCATACAATTATGTAGATGGATCGCAGATATAATGAGCAAGAAAGAAAGTGTAGACTGGAGCGAGTTTGAATAATCTTTAACTGTGGCGTTTTAGACGTGGTCTTCAATGACACCACAGTACTATAATTGTTAACAATTTAAACGAATTAATATGGTTGATTTTCACAAAGAACCAGAACAGCATCACCATCACAATCCTATTGGTGAGCTGGACATGAAGATAGATTAGTATTATTCATCAATCTATTCCAAGCTGTACAATCATATACACGATGACGTTGTACACATAACACAAGAGGAGAGAGAAGCTTGGAATAACAAGGCAAGCAAGGATGCCTTGAAAGATCTTCAAGATCAATTGGATTCGATTGCTGGAGAAGATGGATCTTTTAAGAAAGAACTCCTTATTGAAGTAACAAAGCAAATTACTGAGGCTATAGCAGATTTGAATCTTGGCGAGTATGCAAAGAAGAAATACGTAGATGACGCCATTAAGGGTATAAATGTATCAAACTTTATTACAAAGAGCGACGCTGATTCTACGTATTTGAAGATTGTAGACTACACAAGATTTGATTCCGATAGCTATTATACAAAGGCTGAGGTAAACAACCTCCTTAAGAACTCTGGTATTTCTACAGATTATTCGATCACAGAGTTTACGATAAAAAACAATAAGCTTGTTCTCACACAAAAGAATGGAGGTCAGTTTGAGGTTTCTATTCCTGGTGGCGGAAGCAGTGGCGGAAGTGGTATTACAGAAGAATATCTGAGACAAGAGTTGGCAAACTATATAATGAAGGGATCTCTCGCAAAGCTTGAGATAAACAATACGGTTGTATCTCTCGAAGCTGGTGGAACTATTAAAATCCCTACTGGTGGTTCCAGCTCTAATGTTGATCCAACTAAGTTTGGTTATTACAAGTCTTACTTTAAGCAGTGGACTAGCAGTGTTAATGCACCTTCTTTGCCAGAGGACCACAAAGCTCCATCTGAATCATCAGGTTGGCTTGAGAACGCACCTAACTCTTCTTCAGGTTATTATATCTGGATGACGTAGGTATTCATTAATGGCAATGGAGATTATGGATCTTACATGAATCCTATATGCCTTACAGGCGAATCGTCAAGCTCTGCAGGAGAAGATGGTAACAGCATCAACTTTATATTTAAGACTAGTATTTTAGGGGAAAGTGTAGAAAACCCTGGCTCTGTAGAAGTATCGGAAGACGGTGTCCCTGTTGTTCCTTCTGGATGGACAGACCATCCTAGCGGTGTAACAAAAGATGTTCCTTATGAGTATTGCTCAATTGCTACAAGCGTAAAAGGATAGTGGTGCTCTCAGTGGAGCGAGCCATTTGTCTGGTCTCATTTTGGGCAGAACGGTATGGATGGCGATGGCGTAGAATATATCTTCTATGCTAGCACTTTAGCTCCATCTAACAACCTGCCTTCATCTTGGACGCTTGACAGTAATTTTTAGGATAGAGAATATATTAGAAACAGCTCAGGATGGACAGATGATCCTGTAGACTTAGAAGAACTTGGCCCAGGCTATAAGCAGTGGGTGTGTACAAGAAAGAAGTATGCAGATGAAGGTGAAGAAGCTGCTTATTGGCATGCTTATTCAGAACCTGCATTGTGGGGATATTATGCTAGAGACGGTGTAGCAAGTAGTCTTATCATCGACGTAAACGGAGAGAACAAATACGTCTATGTAGACAATGATGGTAATAACCTAGAATACTCTGGTGAATCTACCATTCATATGTACAACGATGGTGCGACCGTATCTTTTAGCTTAGTTGTAGACAAAGTTGTAAGCTCATCTGGTGATTATCTTAGTGATCAGGATATCCAAGATTACTTTACAATCTCGGGGAATGATTCGTACAAAGATGTAAGTATCAATATACCTGCAAATAAACTTTCTTTCGCAGATGGTAAATACTATATCGTATACCTTATTGGTACGCCAGAGTCTTCAAATATCAATTCGTAGAGCAGAGGTGCTTAGATTTAGTTGTTCGGAATCAAACAAGGAGAAAGCGGCGAAGATGGTGTATCTTACGACTTAAAGGTATCTGCTGCGGCTATTAACAAACAAGATGGCACTTTATACCCAAATACGGTTACAGTATCAATACTTAAGAGTAAGGGTGCAGAGATAACTAATATAGCCCCTGGTAACTACGAAAGCTGGGAGTTCCACTATAGTGTCGATAATGGCGCAACATATAATGCTATAGAATCAAATCCTGTTACTACAGAAGGCGATGATGGCATGCTGTTTAGAGCTAGATATACTGGCGATCCTGACAATCTCGTGTTGACAGAATATGTACCAATCGTTAAAGCTTCTCAAATCGAAGGTATAAATGGTGTGTCGTATTCTTTACAGTTGTCCGACATTGTGCTTAACTATACGCAGAACAGCGATGGAACCTGTCCATTTAAGATGACCGGAACAGTGGACCTTTATAGACTTGAAGCAGATGGTTCGTCAGAGAAGCTTGACAATTCATCAGCGTATATTCAGTATAAGATGACCGGTGAAGATTCTAAGACGGATTTGACTTATTCATCTGGCTCGTGGAGCTTATCTATAGAGAAGACGTTGTCAGCTAGTTCTACATCTGTATCGTTGTATGCATATAATATGAACGGCGCATACTTTACATCTATGTCTGTTCCTGTTTCCGCAGCTGGTAAAAAGGGCGAAAAAGGCGAGCAGGGCGAAAAAGGAGATCCAGGCTCAAGTAGCGGCCCTACAGGCCAAACATTTAAAGGTTCTCCTTTAAGAATGCTTGGCGCATGGGTAGAAGGCAAGAAGTACTATGATGGTAAGCGCGATGCGGAAGACGGCGTGTTCTATCAGGATGTTGTACTATATAACAATATGTATTATGCTTGTATTAATACAGAAACTGGCGACACGAACAATTGGTAGACCCCACCAGATTCAGCAGGATGGTTCTCAGCGTTTACTATATCTCCAGACATTGTCGCAAACTTAGTTATAGCCAATAAAGCGTTTATAAAAGAATTATCGTCTAACGAGCTCGTTATATTTGATGATAATGTTATTGTAGCTGGTATGACGTCTAGTAAAGCAATTGATGATTCTTCTGCGTTAAAAGGCAATGTTACGTCGAAAGGGGATGTTAGAATATGGGCCGGCGGTATTTCTAACGGAGATTTGACTACAGCTCCATTTGCTGTTACTAGCTCTGGCGACATGATAGCACATGAGGCAACCTTGTATGACGCCACGTTCTATGCGACTAATGCTACAGTTAAAATAAGTAACAAATTAACGACAGATTCCATTTTTTCTTATGAGCGTGCAGGATTATTCGTTTCTGGAGACACATCGGAATATGGAAAGGCCGAGATGTTTTTCGGTATAGTTGCTTAGTAGCAAACTCTTGGGGGTACTACCAAAGCTAATATACCTCAGGTCTATTTAAGCGGAGACAATAATAAAAAAGTTTCTATTAGTCCTGGATATCTTAATGTTACAGGCGACACATATTTAGATGGAACTGCAAGCTTACTCGGCAATACAACTATATACAGTTTATATCATCTTATAAGAAAATAGTCTTCAGATCTTATTGATGGCAGTTTGTATGTATCTGGTACCGGGGCTAATAATAGCTCTGGATCAAGATATAATAATTTCACTTTGCCAAATATCGCATAGGGCACAGATGCAATTTTGATAAATTGGTCAAGTGATTATGTTATAGTAAGTGCGTCATCTGGGTGTAAATTATATAGAACTGGTTATAACGGCGAGGTTGAAAGTGTCACACTTGGAAAATTTAGTATGGCACACGCGATTAAGGTTAGCGATACTTCGTGGTTTTTGGGAATAATGTCGTGATGAAAATAATAAGATAGAATATATTGCCTCCAAAAGGATTCTTGGCAATTAATTTGTTTGGTTATTTATTCTGTAAACCAAATGCTAAGATAAATGATGTGGTAATCAACCACGAGTCTATACATACGGCATAGATGAAGGAAATGGGATATATACCTTTTTATGTATGGTACTTTATAGAATGGCTTATAAAGCTGTTCTGTAAAGGAAATGCATATAGGAATATATCGTTTGAAAGAGAGGCATACGATAATTAGTATGACCTCAACTACTTAAAGAATAGAAAACATTACAGTTGGTTTAAAAGACTATTTAAATAATGTTTGACATAGTACAAAATAAAGTTTAGTTAAGTACTGAAGATTTAGCAATACCTCCATTTAAGAATTTCTACAATAACGCCAAAGATAAGCAAGAAGCTCTTAAAAAGATAGAGTTTGTAATATGGCGATATAAATGGAATAGCCCATATGAGGCCTATCCAGAGAAAGAAAGGACGTGGAGAGTAGCTAAGGATGTACTTAACGATGAGAATTATGTACCTGATGACACTGTAAAAGAATTAGCAAAAAGGTTCCAGGAGTTCCAAGAGACTCCTGCCACCAGATTGCTCAAGTCTTCTAAAAGTGCAGCAGAGGGAATAATGAATACAATGGATATGTACGCCGAAGAAGAGCTTGATATAGATACGGCTAAGAAACTTTCAGCTATACTGAAGGATGTTAGTGGCATTATCAAGTCGTTAGACCTTGCTTCAAAGCAAGCGAAAGCTGAACAAGCAGAAGCTGGTAGAGTCAAAGGTGGTGGCGTTATTGGCATGTACGAATAATTATTATGGTAGATTTTAATTAGAAGCTCCATAACACCGACAAGTTTAGATAGGCAGCTATCTTCTTTGAGGAACATGGATGTTATACCCTAGCTCCCATGGGTACTACTGATTATAACAAATATTGGGAGCAAGAAACAGATAGATGTCTTAATGGTTATACGGCTCCGGATGGAGAAGGTATAACAGGCTTTAATTATTTCTATCTCAACTACAGCCCTATCATGGCTCTTAAAGAAACAGAGTATACTGATAGAGAAGGTAATCTTAGAAAACGAAGAGAACGTATTCTTAAGTTCCCTAGTTTCTGGGACTACGATTACTATTACTTCTGTGCTATAGAGCAAGCGGAAATAGAAGGAAAACATATGGCTGTACTCAAATGCAGATAGCGTGGATATTCGTTTAAAGGAGCATCGATGCTAGTGCGAAATTACATGCTTATTCCTGGTTCTAAGAACTTCGCTGTAGCTTCAGAGTAGAAATTCCTTATTGGCGATGGTCTTCTTACCAAAGCTTGGCAGATAATGGACTTTCTTGATAAACATACAGCATGGGCCAAACAAAGACTTGTATCAACACGTATGGAAAGGGTGTCAGGTTATAAAATAACCGATGAGTTTGGTAAATAGACCGAGTAGGGATATCTTTCTAGTATAGTAGGCATCACCCTTAAGAATGACCCAGAACGCATTCGTGGTACTCGTGGTAAACTTGTACTATGGGAGGAGGGTGGTAAATTCCCTAGCCTCCTTGACGCGTGGCGTATTGAGTAGCCATCTGTAGAAACCGACGATGGTGTAGCATTCGGAACAATGATAGCCTTTGGTACAGGTGGTACAGAAGGAGCTTCATTCGATGGTTTGAAAGAGTTATTCTACAAACCTAAGGCTTATAACGTACTTAGTTTTCCCAACAAATGGGATGAAGGTAGAGAAAATACAGAATGTGGATTCTTTGTACCAGCTTACTCGAACCTAGAATCGTTTGGAGATGATGGTAAGCAGATGTATATGGATAGCGACGGTAATAGCTACAAAGAGAAAGCTATCGAGAATCTCCTTGAACAACGAAATAAGATTAAAGAAGGTGGAGCGAGCCAGTAGTCTATAGACCGCTTTATATCGGAGCGTCCTATTAGACCAGCAGAGGCTGTACTTGAGCTTGGTAAAAACATCTTCCCTAGAAAGCTTTTAATGGATCAATTAACTCGTATACGTACGAATAAGAAGCTTCAAAGCATGAAGCATATAGTTGATCTAGAATGGGATGGAAATGGTCAGGTAAAGGCTACAGAGAAGCCTGGTGGAGATATAACTAATTACCCTTTAAAGAAGGGTGATAAACCACATGGTTCTGTAGTAATATGGGAGTATCCAGTTAAAGATCCACCTTTGGGTTTATATATAGCAGGATGTGATCCTTATGATCACGATGATTCCTTTACAAACTCATTAGGCTCTACGTTTATATTTAAGCGTGTACGAGCCGGGGAAGCCTGGAACGATGTAATAGTGGCAGAGTATTCTGGTCGCCCTGATACAGCAGAAGAGTACTACGAGAATGTGCGTAAGCTGCTTACATTCTATAATGCCAGATTACTGTTTGAGAATGAAAGAAAAGGTATCTACCCTTACTTTACGAATAAACACTGCGATTACCTCTTGGCTGATTAGCCGGATAAGATTATATCTGAGGTATTTAAAGATAGTAAGGTGTAGAGAAGAAAAGGATGTCATATGACAAAGCAGATCAGAGCATATGGCGAAGGGTTAATATTAGAGTGGTTACTGGACGAATATGAACCAGGCCACCCTAATGTAGAAAGAGTATACAGCGAAGCCTTAATAGAAGAACTTATAGCCAATGATGGGGTAAAGAACGTTGACCGCTTAATTGCTCTATGTATGGTTATGATATATAGAGAGGAGCTCTATTAGTTGAAGGTTTCGTCTGCTAAAGAACAAAACAAATAGGTTGAACTCTTCGAGATGCCGTTATTTAGCAAACAATGGTTTGAAGAAGATAACAGCACAGGTGAAGACGGTATGCCGATATTCACATTTTAATACATGGAAGATAACTTATACAATTCAGCTTTCCCTAGACAAAAGCTTCCTCTTTCAAAAAAAGGAAAGAAGTGGCAAGAGGATTGCGTTAACTATATTATAGGTGAGGGTAACGTAACGTCTGGCGGAAATAGTACATCATATTACGGAGAGCTGTAGACCTATTATAATTTATACAACAGCATCTTCGATGAGAAGGATTTTAAATCAATTACAAATCCATTTAAGGTCGAGGATGGTTTTCCTGCTACTCCTCATGACTTCAATATTATTAGACCTAAGGTAGACTTACTTATAGGCGAGGAGACAAAAAGACCTCTTAACTTTAGGGTTATTAGAACTTCACAAGAGGCTACGTCTGAAATGCAGGAGAAAGAAAAGTAGATGATTCTACAATATATTGAAGCAGCTATCACAGCTAGAATGAGCCCAGAAGAGGCTCAGTAGTTCCAGGAGTAGTTGTAGTCTGGTGAGGTTATGCCCCCAGAAGCTATAGCTAAGTACATGGATAATGACTACAAAGATATTATTGAAAACACAGCGTATCATACGCTTACATACCTTAGAGAGAAGCTTGATCTTGATAATGAGTTCATCAAGGGCTGGAAAGATGGCTTGATCTCAGGTAGAGAAATTTATTATGTTGGCGTTCTTAATGCAGAGCCATATGTTGAAAGAGTTAATCCTATATACTTCTCTTACGACAAGAGCCCAGACTTAGAGTTCATCGAGGATGGATCATGGTGCTGTAGAAAGATGAGAATGCCAATCACTGAAGTATACGACAGATACTTTGATAAGCTTGAAGAGAAAGATCTTGATAAGCTTGAAGAGCTAATTGGTTCTACTCCTGGTAGAAACCTTGGAGATAGAAGTCCAGTTGATATGGGTATCCAATTACGAATATATGATAACCCTATATTTGAAGGAGCTGGTAAATCTTTAGTAAATGTTTGGCATTGTTGTTGGAAGTCGTTTAAGAAGATCTATTACGTTACCACAGCTGACGAAACTGGTCAGCCTCAGATTAATATCGTTGATGAAACATATCAACCTGTTGGTACAGAGATTAGTGTAGAACCAGACTGGATTGTAGAAGTGTGGGAAGGCTATAGAGCTGGTAGCGATCTTTACTTTGGTATACAGCCTATTGAATACCAGCATGTAAGTATAGATAATCCTAATAGTTAGAAGCTTCCATATTGCGGCGCTATATACAGCAATACTAACAGTAAGCCTAGATCTCTTGTAAGTATTCTTAAACCTTTACAATATATGTATATCGTACTGTGGTATAGACTTGAGTTAGCTATTGCTAGAGATAAAGGTAAAGTTGTTAACATGGATATTACACAGATTCCTAAGTCTATGAATATTAGCCCAGCTAAGTGGATGCATTACTTGTCGAGTGTAGGTGTTAACTTCATTAACCCATATGAAGAAGGTTGGTGTTTTGATCCAGAAACTCTTGTAGCTACACCTGGTGGTAATACTAAGATGAAGGATATTATGTTAGGATAGTTTATATACACTCCTGGACATCATTTAGCTTAGGTTACAAATCTTTTCCACGGAGAAGACGAGATGTATAATATAATACCATCTATAGGATCCGATATACAGAAAGTTACAGCCGATCACTTAGTCAGATACAGATATAGAATAAACGGACATTCTGATTCTGAAATAAGAGTAGATAAAGCTAAAGATCTCATGCTTAAATTTAAGCAAAACAAATATTATGCATAGAGATGCTTCCTTGAGAGAGAAGACAACTTCTTCGATCCTAAAGAACCTAGCAAGTTTGGTGGAAGAGATATGTATCTGCTTGGACTCTGGCTTGGAGATGGAACAAAGAGTACACCAGAATTCGAATCCATGGATCCAGAAATAATACAATATCTTGAAGATTATGCCTGTACACACGGATTAAGATGTTCTTATAGACATAAGGATGGTAGTAGATCAATGACAATTAGACTTAGTTCCACTAACAACAAAAAGAAAGGATAGGCTTTCTTGAATCCGTTTATAGAAGATCTTAGATATTTCGGCGTATACGATAATAAAGAAGTAAGTGGTTTACATATAGATAATATTAATGATGCTTTAAACTTCTTAGCAGGATTAATAGATACTGACGGAAGCGTGTTTAAAGGAAACGGAAATCATAAAGGATATGTAGAGTTTACACAATGCGAATCACATAAAGATATATTTGATTTATTCGTTGACTTAGCGAGGAAATTAGGATATAGAGTATCTGTAAAGAGAAAAGAATCAGTTGTTAGGAAGATATATAAAAATAAAACTATAACTATTTCTGAACCTTTCTATAAAGCTAGAGTATTTGACGGAAACTATGATATACCTACAAAAATAGAAAGAAAGAAATTTCATTTTACATAGGGTAGAGTATATAATAAGAACTATTCGCATTTCAAAATAGAATATGCCGGTAGAGGAGAATATTATGGATTTGCTATTGATGATCCAAAGCATGAATTCTTACTCTCTGATATGACAATAGTTCATAACTGTATCCCAGGAAGAGAGGGTGGCAAACCTGCTCAGTTTAACCAGATTACAGCATTAGATCTTACAATGTCCAATGTGATTGCTGAGTATATTCAGCTTATGGATAAGATAGAAGAGCTCGCTGGTACAATTTCTGGTATTACTTAGCAACGCGAAGGTGCTGTAAGCACATCAGAGATGGTAGGTAATGTAGAAAGAGCTGTTGTACAGAGTTCTCATATTACAGAGCCATTATTCTGGGTACATAATCAGTGTAAGCGTAGAGTACTTAATATGCTTCTTAATACAGCTAAAGGTGCTTGGGAAGACACTGGTAAACAGAAGCTTCAGTATATCTTTGATAACGGAGAGAGAGCATTCCTTGACATTACACCTAAGTTCTATTATGAGGATATGGATGTATTTGTAAGTGACACTTCTAAAGATCTCGAGAACATACAGAAGCTTCAACAGCTTATACAACCTGCAATGCAAAATGGTGCTAGTTTACTTGAGGCAGCTGAAATTCTTACAAACGATAACTTTAACATCATTAAGCAGAAGCTTAAGGACATGCAGACTCGTCAAGAGCAAATGCAGCAACAGCAGCAAGAAGCTGAGGCTCAACAGCAACAGCAATTGTAGCAGATGTAGAATGAAGCTAAACAGCAAGAGCTTATGTTATAGGAAGCTCAGATGGATCTTCAGAGATATCAGATTGATCAAGATAACTAGACTAAGATAGCTGTAGCTCAGATTAATGCTTATCGTGGTACAGAAGATATGGATTAGGACAACAACGGAATCCCAGACCCAATAGAAATCGGGAAACAGGCTATTGAACAACAGAAGGCTAATCAAGAGGCTTATAATAAGCGCTACGAAACTAAGCAGAAGCGTGAGATCGAAGATTAGAAGGTACAGCTCGAGAAGGATAAGATGAAGCACGAAATGGAGCTCTAGAAGCAAAAGGATGATGCTGCATATGAGCGCGAGAAACTTAAGGCTCGCACGGCCCTTAAGAATAAGGTATCTGGTGAGAAGTAATGAAATTCGACAATAAATCATTTCAATAGAAGTATGAAGCGTGGAAGAATGGTGCTGACTACTGGAAAGATATACGTGGGATTAACCTAAGAGGAGACTCTTAGGTTAAAGAGCCTACGCCTGAAGAGCAATAGTAGATGGATATGAAGGTCCAATCTATTCTTAACTCTTACGACACTGGTAAGGATTCTGGCTTAGCTGACGATATAACCAAACCCATGCCTTACGATACTCCATTACCAGAAGAACATCCTATACTTCATAAATATAAAGGTGGTAAAAATGGCGGCAATGATTCTATCAGTTCTTTTGTTAGTAGGCTTGGTCCTCTTGTAGGACAACAATTAACTAGGTACGGATATGGCGACACTGCATATTATAATGTAATGCGTCAATTAGCTTACGAGTCTAGTTATGGTAAATCCGATGTTGCTAGAAAACAACATAACTATGGCGGTGTTGGGTGGAATGGCAAGACATATACAACTTATAAATCTGACGCAGACTTTGTTAAAGATTATGTTAGATTGATGCATAATAGATATGGAGCAGCGCTTAGAGCTAAATCTACTCAAGATTATGCTAAAGCTCTTAAGTAGAAAGGGTATTATCAAGATTCTCTTGCAAATTACCAAAGGAATCTTATGGGTATGAATAGTCTTGTTAAGGCAGCTTATGCTCATAAGAAAGCTAATCCTAATGCTTATAATTATGCTGTAAATATGGCTGACTTAGAGTAGGATTATATTGATGCATAGAATGCTAGCCCCATAGTTATTAATAGTCCTTCTACTAAACGCCCTGCTACAATACGAGCCGATGTACCTACTACTTTGCTAGGTCCTTCACAAGAAGAAATGAGAGTTCAACAGCAAAAGCTACTTGATGATTAGAAATAGAAGATGTACGATGCTATTACGCAGCCCACATTACCGAATGTACTTAATCTGCTACCTTAGAATAATTTTGGCAAAGATGCTTATGGGTAGAAGTTCTGGCAGCGTAGAGGTTTGAATCTTAAACTGAGATAATTATGACATAGATAGAAAGCCCTAAGCGGAAGATGCAGAAGAAGAATGACTATCAGCGTCATAAGCTTTTTCGCAAAATTAAACGTAGAAGAAAGGCTCAAGCTGAAGCATAGTAGGAAGTAGCAGAGAAACAACTGAAGAAGAAATTGAAAAAACCATAGAGAGGGGGTGTTTATGCCTAATCTTATTTAGTAGCTAGAGAAAAGGAAAAAGATACTAGACTAGTTCTTTTCTCCAAAAAAGTTAGTTTAGAAGGTTAAAGATTCAGGGAGATCTAAGGTTAAAATAAAAAAGAACGATTCTGGATTTACTAAATCTTAGATAAAGAAGAATGAATAGATTCATAATAAATTTGATCCTACTGGAGGAATAAGTTTAGCTTCGTATTTTGGGAATGTTCTACTTGGTGGCAATTTGGCTAAAGGTGAAGAAGATTAGTATTGGAGGGCTTATTTAGGCCTAGGTAACAAAATCCCAATTGCAAACAGAAATGATTTAACAGAATGGGATTATTATGATGAATCTAAAAATAACAAACATTCTGACTTCTATGGTATAACGCCAAAAATGAAATATTACATTTAGGCGATGGCTGATTCTACGAATCTTGGCAAACTGGTTAGAGAAGGGTACGGATAGTATAACGATATGTATAAATTTAGCAAAAGGTTGTTAAATAATCCATGGCAATGGTAGTAGGCTGATGATAGAGATTTTAATGATTGGGCTAAACGTGGTACAGAATTATAGGGAGAAAACGAATGGAATCCATTAGGGATGCTTGCAAAGTTTGGAGCAAAATGGGATCCGGAACAATAGAGAGTTTTTATTCACGACACATATGATTTTCCGTGGTATATAAAATCAGTTATCCCAACTAGACCAAACGAAATGAAAATTCGTGGAAGCGAATGGTTTAGTCCGTATATTGGATCAGATTTCTTTAGAAACAACCAAAATCCAACAATGACTCCAAAATCTATAACTTAGCACAATTCTGGGAAAGATATACATATTAAACCATCTAGGCGTGGCACATTTACTAAAGTAGCTAAAGCTCATGGTATAGGTGTTCAAGGATTTGCTAATAAGGTTCTAAAGAACCCAAGCAAGTATAGTGCAGTCATGAGGAAGAAAGCCAACTTTGCGCATAATGCTTCAAAGTGGGGTAAATAATAACATTACTCGGGTTCGACTCCCGAGTAGCGTACAATACATAGAAAATATTAACTTAGTTATAATATTATAATTATGGCAAGAAGAAAGAAAAATCCATTAGGTGATTTTGAAGACGCTTTATCCTCTTTAGGATATGGTAGCCAGGAAGGTGGCGATAGCGTAACAAATATTGATAACCAAGATGTGGTTGATCAGATATTAGATGACCCTAATGATGATGTTGACAACTTAGATAATCCAGATGACGACGAGTCAACTGAGGATAAAGACAAAGATAATAAGAATGTAACTGGTGATCCAAATGCACATGATGACAATACGGATGTGCCAGATAATATTTTAAACAATACGTCTACAACAACCGTTGATAACAACGAATAGGATGATGATGACGATAACAATGTCGTAGATAACACTGATGATAATCAGACTGTAGATCCTGGAGAGGCAGAACAGATTGGTGCCTTCTTTGACGCATTCGCTGAAGCAAATGGTTGGTCTGTTACAGATGATGAAAAACCTAAATCAGTAGAAGATCTTGTAGACTACATTAAGGATGTAGTAGACGAGAACTCTACACCACAGTATGCTGATGATAGAATTGCCAAGCTTGATCAGTATGTAAAGAATGGCGGCAGATTTGAGGATTTCTATCAGACACAACAGAAGTCTATGTCACTTGACAATGTTGACATGGAAGACGAATCTAATTAGAAAGCAGTTGTTCGTGACTATTACAAATTGCAAGGTATGAGTGATGAACAAATTAGTCGCAAGATTGAGCGCTATGAAGATGCTGACATGCTCGAAGATGAAGCTGCTGATGCTTTGAATTACCTTAAAGGCTATGAATAGCAACAGCAAGAGTACTTAGCTCAGCAACAGGAGACTCAAAGACAATAGCAAGAACAGTAGGCCGCTCAGTTCATGGACGACCTTACAACAAGTATTAATGGTCTTACAAATATTAGAGGCATTGCTATTCCAAAAGAGGATAGAAAGGCACTCTTTGATTACATTACTAGAACTGACGCAGATGGTTTAACACAGTACCAGAAAGACTTTAATGGTAATCTTGTTAATAACCTTCTTGAGTCCGCTTACTTCACAATGAAGGGTGACGCTTTGCTGGGTGAAGCACAGCGCAATGGTCAGACATCTGCTGCAAGTAAACTTAGATAGATGCTCAAACATCAAACTAAAAATCATACATCATATAATGTTGGGCATGATAAACAACCTCAAGCATGGGATATCGCGTCAAAATACCTATGATGAGATAATTAAACTATTATGAATAATTCAAGTTCTTTATTAAATAATCTTCAGCTCTACCGTGGTAAGCGTTTCGCTGACTTGGTAGACGAAAATATGATTGCTAACGCAATGCTTACAAAGCCTCATGAGGTAGCAGGCTTGTTGTCATTGGTTTTTGGTACAAAGGATGATGGTATTTCAACTACCATCGACTTGCTTACTGGTGGTCTTGGTTCAACCATGACTATCGAAAACAGAGAATATGAGTGGTCTGTAATGATCGACGCTGACCACGCTGTTAATATCCGTTACGCTAAGTGGAACGGTAAGGAGATCACTCCTAAGTCAATTGCAGACGGTTTGACTCCAGGTATTAATCAGACTCCTATTTATCTTGGTCTCGAGGAGAAGTGGTTTGGTCCAGGTGCAATTCTCGCATTTGACAACGTAAACTTCCAGGTACGTGTAAATGGTACACCATACCAGGATGGTAGCACATGGGTATACGAGTGCTATGTAGCAGAAGGCTTCCAGGGTTCTTATATTCCTTGCGAGTATTTGCTCCCAGGTCGTCAGGTAGACCGTATCGGTTCTGCATACGAGGAGTACAGTGACGAGGCAGATATCATCAACTATCAGACTCCATTTAAGATGCGTAACAGCTTGATGACTATGCGTCTTACTTATGATATCACCGGTGATGCTTACTCTACTGTATTGGCTATCGCTTTGACAGATCCTGAGACAGGTAAGAAATCTTATTTGTGGTCTGACTATCAGTATTGGAAGGCTCTTCGTGAGTGGAAGAAGAGAGAAGAGAAGCAGTTGCTGTTTGCTCACTCTAACCGCAATGCAGATGGTACTTACAATTTGAAGGGTACTAATGGTCGTTTCGTTCCAATTTCTGCAGGTTTGTTCGAGCAGATTGCTCCAGCTAACGTACGTTACTACACTAAGTTGACTACAGAGTTGTTCGAGGATTACTTATTCGATCTCTGCTATAACATCATCGGTACTAATGAGCGTAAGTTCGTTGCTTTGACTGGTGAGATGGGTATCCGCGAGTTTGACCGTATCTTAAAGGAGAAGGCAGCTAGCTTCAATATGATTGATACACACTTCATTACAGGTTCTGGTCAAAACTTAACCCTTGGTGGCCAGTTTACTACATATCAGATGACTAACGGTATCGAATTGACAGTTAAGCGCTGTGCAATGTTTGACAACATGGAGATGTTCCGTCAGCTTCACCCATTGACAGGTAAACCATTGATGTCTTACACATTCTTGTTCGTTGATCTTGGCCGCCGTGATGGCCAGGCTAACATCGTTAAGGTATGCCGTAAGGGTCGTGAGTTTGTACAGTGGTGTACTGGTGGTTCCGTATTGCCTAATGGCTATGCAAATAACATCAATACTATGCGTTCTAATAGCCGCGATGGTTACCAGGTACACTTCCTCGGCGAGGAGGGTATCATGTTGAGAAACCCATTGTCTTGCGGTATCTTGTACTGTGACGCTGAAGACCAGGAGTCTATTGCAGTTGAGAACAGAGCAGCTGAGCTCTAATATTATATATTAAAATTTACAATGTTCAACCCCGTCCTTAATGGGCGGGAGATTGGCATTGCAACAACTAATT